>JACCDN010703731.1_pt1 | contig 27663 bp, 24 predicted proteins | sample 7441691 | NCBI WGS metagenome assembly JACCDN01 (sample SAMN15323439, study PRJNA562643) | freshwater metagenome | isolation source: river surface water | place: USA:Blue River Watershed | collected 2017-08-16 | reverse complement strand
CGAGCGCGAGCCGCTCCGGCGTCAGGCCATAGCTCTTGAAATATTCCTGTGCCGACGGCAGCAGCGCGCCGCTCATGCGCTCGTTCTGCAGGCGCAGCATGATGATCACGTCAACGCCCTTCAGGCCTTCGTTCATGTCGGTGAACACGCGCACGCCCATCTGCTCGAGACCGCCTGGCAGCAAGGTGCGCGGGCCGATCGCGCGCACTTCCGGCACGCCCAGCGTGGTCAGGCCATGGATGTCGGAACGCGCGACGCGGCTGTGCAGGATGTCGCCGACCACCGCTACCGTCAGCTTGCTGAAATCCTTCTTGTAGTGACGGATGGTGTACATGTCGAGCAAGCCCTGCGTCGGGTGCGCATGGCGGCCATCGCCGGCATTCACCACATGCACATGGTCTTGCCCGGTATCGGTCAGGTGCTTGGCGATCAGGTAGGGCGCGCCCGATTGCGCGTGGCGCACGACGAACATGTCGGCATGCATCGCCGACAGGTTGTCGATGGTGTCGAGCAGCGACTCACCCTTGCTGGCCGACGAGGCCGAAATATTCAGGTTGATCACATCGGCCGACAGGCGCTTGGAGGCGATCTCGAACGTGGTGCGGGTGCGGGTCGAATTCTCGAAGAAGAGATTGAACACGCTCTTGCCGCGCATCAGCGGCACCTTCTTCACTTCGCGGTCGCCGACGCTGACAAACGATGCGGCAGTGTCGAGGATGCGGTTGATGACAGCCTTCGGCAGGCCGTCGAGCGTCAGCAAATGCTGCAGCTCGCCATGCTTGTTCAGTTGAGGGTTATGCATGATCGATGGTCAAGGTAAGTCGGCCGTCAGCAGCTTGCTGCAGCACCAGCATTTGATCGGCGTCGACAGTGACGGTGCGCGCGCAGAAGTCGGCGGCAACCGGCAGCTGGCGGCCGCCGCGATCGACAAGCGCCGCCAGCATGATCTTTGCCGGGCGGCCGTAGTCGAACAGGGTATTGATCGCCGCGCGCGTGGTGCGCCCGGTGTACAGCACATCATCCACCAGCAGGATGGTCGCGCCTTCCACGTCGAACGGTATCTGGCTGGGCTTCACTTCGGCCGACAGCCCGCGCTCCGCATAATCATCGCGATAGAACGACACATCGACATAGCCGACTTCGGTCACGCCCAGCGCGCGCGCCAGTCGCTCAGCCAGCCAGGCGCCGCCGGAATAGATGCCGACCACGGCCAGCCGGTCGGTGCCGGCCAGTGCGGGCTTGATCGCCGCTTCGAGCTGCGCATACAGCTGCTCGGCGTCCAGGTCAGGATGGATCATGGGATGAGCGAGAGTGATCAGAGGGTTGAGCGTCGGCGAGGTGTCCGGCATCGCCGGCATCGAAATATTGTTGCAGGATCAGCGCAGCGGCATCGCTGTCGACATGCTCGCCGCGCCGTGCATCGAGTACGGCAGAAGTGTAACGCTCGTCGACCAGCACGGCCGGCAAACCATAGCGGCCGTGCAGCTGGTTCGCGAAGCGCCGGCAACGCAGCGTCATCGGATGCTCGGCGCCGTCCGGATGCAGCGGCAGGCCGACCACCAGCGTCGCCGGCTGCCATGCCTGCAGCAGCGCGCCGATGGCCTTGAACTTGCCGTCATTGGTGGGCTCGTCGATCAGCGGCAGCGGCTGTGCCTGCCGCAGCAGGGTATTGCCGACGGCGACGCCGATGCGCTTCAAGCCGAAGTCGAATGCGATCACCGTGCTCACGCGTGCCCGACGTCTCCGGTGAGACGGTTCGGGTCGATGCCGAGCAGGTGCATCGCGGCCGCAAAGCGGGCCTCGATCGGCGTATCGAACAGGATGGCAGGATCGGCTTTCACGGTGAGCCAGCCATTGCGCAGGATTTCGTCTTCCAGCTGGCCGGCAGCCCAGCCCGCGCAGCCCAGCGTCACGATCAGCCGGCCCGGGCCACGACCTTCGGCCACGGCTTCGAGCACATCGCGCGAGGTGGTCAGCGCGACATCGTCCGACACCGTCAACGTGGAGCTGTAGGCTGCATGCATATCATTCGGTGCGTGCAGCACGAAACCGCGCTCGACCTGCACCGGCCCGCCGAACATCACCGGCCCGCTCGGCAAGTGTGCATGCGGGCTGATCTCGAGCTCCAGGTCGAGACGCTCGAACAGCACATCCATCGTCATGTCGGTCGGGCGGTTCACGATCATGCCCAGCGCACCGCCCGCATGATGCTCGCAGACGTAGACCACGGTGCCGCCGAAGATCGGGTCCAGCATGTTGGGCATCGCGATCAGGAAGTGATCGGTCAGGTTCAAACCTTCGATCGCCGGCGTCGCGGGGGAATCAGATGCAGCAGAAAAATCAGGGGCGTCCGCGCCGGGCGCGGCGGTATCGGCAGTGGCCGACGGGGAAGAGGAGGACGGCTTGTCTTGCTTGGCCATGCGCGCATTTTAGCAGCATTGCACGTGCTTTCCGATCCGCCGTTACACTGCCGGCTTCCCGCCTTGCATTGCCGGTGCACCATCGCCCGGCCTCCGAAAGTCACAATGAAAAAGACGATGAGTTCGGCGCTGGTCTGGTTCCGGCGCGACCTGAGGAATGTCGATCACGCAGCGCTGCACCATGCGCTGCAGCAGGCACAGACCGTGTATTGCGCTTTCATATTTGACAAGGACATCCTCGATCCGCTGCTGGCGTCGACGGATTCGCAGACCAGCGCGTTGCCACCGCATCAGGGCCGCGCGGATCGCCGCGTCGCGTTCATCCATGCAAGCCTGGTCGAGCTGGATGCCGCGCTGCGCGCGCAGGGCGGCGGCCTGATCGTGCGCCATGCCCGTGCAACCGATGCGATCCCGGCACTGGCAGCAGAGCTGGGTGTCGATGCTGTGTTCGTCAACCATGACTATGAACCCGATGCCGTCGCGCGCGACGCGACTGTCGCACAGGCGCTGGCCGCCGACGGCCGCACGCTGCTGAGCTTCAAGGACCAGGTGGTGCGCGAGAAAGATGAAGTGCTGACGCAGGCCGGCAAGTCTTTTACCGTGTTCACGCCTTACAAGAATGCGTGGCTGAAAACTTTCCAGCTGCCGTCCGGCGGGCTCGATATGTCGCTGCTGCCGTATCACGACTGCACACCCGCGCCGGGTCAGCTGCATGCGCCGGACAGCACCAAAGATGCACTGCCATCGCTGGCGCACACGGGCTTTGACGCGGTGGACCTTCGCGCGCTGAACATCCCCACTGGCATGAGCGGCGCGCAGGGATTGCTGGATGATTTTCTGACGCGCATCGCGCGCTATGGCAGCACGCGCGACTATCCGTCGGTCAAAGGCCCGTCCTATCTGTCGGTGCACCTGCGTTTCGGCACGGTGTCGATACGCGCGCTCGCACGGCAGGCGATGCAGGCGATACAGTCCGGCACCGGTGGCGAAGGTGCCAGCGTGTGGCTGGCCGAACTGGTGTGGCGCGATTTCTATTTCATGATCCTGCACCACAACCCGCAGGTGGTCGGCCAGGCATTCAAGCCCGAGTACGACCGTATCGCGTGGGAAGAAGGCGACGCCGCCGATGCAGCGTTTGCGGCCTGGTGCGAGGGCCGCACCGGCTACCCGCTGGTCGATGCCGCGATGCTGCAACTGAACCAGACCGGCTACATGCACAACCGCTTGCGCATGGTCACCGCGTGCTTCCTGATCAAGGACCTCGGTATCGACTGGCGCCGCGGCGAAGCGTGGTTTGCGCGCCAGTTGAATGATTTCGATCTGGCGGCCAACAACGGCGGCTGGCAATGGGCATCATCATCAGGCTGCGATGCGCAACCCTATTTCCGCATCTTCAATCCGATCACGCAGTCAGAGAAATTCGACCCGGACGGCAAGTTCATCAAGCGCTACCTGCCGCAACTGGCGAAGCTCGATGCCAAACATATCCACGCGCCATGGCAGGCACCGGCGATGAGCCTGCACATGGCTGGTGTCACGCTGGGCGACAACTATCCGCACCCGATCGTCGCGCATGATGAAGCACGCAAGCGAACGCTGGACCGCTATGCCGTGGTGAAGAAATAGCACCACGTGGTCGCGAACTCGCTGGCAAGGTGTAACCAACGCCGCCCGCAGCATTTTGATAGCGCCGCTTACTGAGCAAGACTGTTGATCGGCCGGCTATGTCTGTCGAGGTCGTATTGCGTGGTGCCGCTCTCTTCTCCCGCGCACTTCAGCCATTCCGGATGCTGCAGCACATCGCGCAGATCACGCCGCCCCGCTTCCCAGCGCTGCAGCACCGACGCCCGCGAAAATTCATAATCCTTGGATTCACGTTCATCCGGCCCCTGACGGTAAATCAGGTGTACCAGATCCATCGGCGCATCTTCGGCAAACGCTTGCAGATGCCGCACCTCGGGATCGTCGCGCAAATGCTGCGGCAGCTTCGCAATCAGACTGGTAATGGCCTGGCGCGTGTTGTTCAGTTCGGCCACCATATTGCTGGTGTAACGCGTGCGACTGGAATAGATGATGTCCTTCTGTCGCTTCAACACTTCATCAAAATCCACCGGCACCGGTCCGCGCGCATTGAACAGATCCACCTGAAACACCAGCAAGCTGTGCTTGCGCTGCCGCAGGTCCAGCACGTGCTGCAGCGGCGTGTTCGACAGGATGCCGCCATCCCACCATGCCTCGCCATTAATCAGCACCGGCGGGAAGGATGGTGGCAGTGCGCCGCTGGCCATTACATGCTCGGGGCCGATGCGCTCTTGCGTATTGTCGAAATAATGCGAATTCCCGGTACGCACATTCACCGTGCCCAGTGACAAGCGGATCTCGCCTTCGTTGATCAGATCGAAATCAATCAGATCTTCCAGCGTCGCCCGCAACGGTGTCGTGTCATACAGGCTCAACGCGCCGGCGGTGCCGCGCGGCTGGAACGGCGGTGGTGGCACGCGTGGCTGAAAGAAGCCCGGAATACCGAGCAGCGCTGCATGCCACGCGCTGAAGTGGTTCAGTGCGCTGCGGTCCTGGCCATTCTCGGTCAGTGCGCGCAGCCAGGGCATGATGGAAGTCGGGTCAGCAAACTGCGGCAGCCCGGACGACACCTGCTGCCAGAACGCCTGCAAACGCTCGACGCGGCGCGATGGCGGGTTGCCGGCAATGATGGCAGCGTTGATGGCACCGATCGATACCCCGACGATCCAGCCCGGCTGGTAAGCGGTGCCGCTGAGTTCTTCGAATGCGCCGGCCTGATACGCGCCGAGTGCGCCGCCGCCCTGCAACACCAGTGCGACATGATCATGCCGGCGCTGCAGCACGACATTGCCGCGATTCCTGTGCCATGCGATCTTCATTGCCCCTCCCCTGTTGACTGCAGCACGCCGGACAGCAAGGCCAGCAATTCCTCGTCCCGACAAGGTTTTCCGACATACGCTTGCACACCGAGTTGCAGTGCACGCTCGCGATGCCGGTCCGCAGTGCGCGATGTAATCATCACGACCGGCAAAGCCTGCCAGCGTGCATCGCCGCGCAAGACGCCCAGCAGTTCGAAGCCATCCATCTTCGGCATCTCGATGTCCAGCAACATGGCTGCCGGTGGCGGCACGCTGCTGTCGGCCAGCAATGCCAGCGCCTCCGTGCCGTCACGCGCCATCACCACGTCGTAGCCAGCGCGCTGCAACACGCGCTGGCTCGCGCGGCGCACGGTCAGCGAATCATCAACGACCCAGATCGCCGGCGGCGACAGATTGGTATCGACATCGGCGTCGGCATCAATATCGATACCGATATCGTTACCAACGATGGCATCGGCACTACGGCACGCGAACTCATGGGCCGCGCGCGAACAGTCGGTCTGGCGTGCATGCCGTGCCGTTGTCACGGAGGCGAAGCCGGCATCGTCCAGCGCGAACGGATTCATCACGAGCACAATGCCGCCATCATTCGCCGGGCAAGCGCCGATCATGCCGGGCACGCTCAACAGCTGCGGACCGGGATCCCGCAGGCTGAGCTCGCGGCGCGCATCAACCGCATCGACCCACAGCGCGATGCGCCGCCCCGCCTGTGACAGCAGCAAGATCGTCGGGCGCTGCAGTTTGCGAGCTTGCGTGCGGTCGGCCGGCAAGCACAGCATCGCGGACAGCGATCGCAGCGGCAGCAGCTCGCCCTGCCAGGCATAAGCGTCTTGCCCTTCCCTGGTGATCACCGGCGCGGGTGCGTGAGCATCCGGCTTCACGACCTGCGCCACCATGGCCGACGGTATGCCAATGCGGTGTGGCCCGGCGCGGCACAGCAGCACCGGCAAGATCGCGAGCGTCAATGGGATATTCAGCGTGAAGCAGCAACCGAGGCCCGGCTCGCTGCGCACCCGTATCGCGCCCCCCAGTGCCTGCACCGCAGCGCGCACCGCATCCATGCCGATGCCACGGCCCGCCAACTCGGTCAGCTGCTCGCGGGTGGACAGGCCGCGCATGAAGATCCATGCTTCATCGGCCAGGTTTTCTGCGACGCCGTTTTCTGCGACGCCGTTTTCTGCGGCGATGCTCCCGCTGGTCACACGTTCACCGCCACCCGTCTGCCGCAATGCGGCGGCCTTTGCGCGCAGTTTCGGTATATCCAATCCTCGGCCATCGTCCGTCACCTGCAGCAGCCATTGCCCGGCCTCGCGCGACAGCGATACCTGCACGGTGCCTGCACGGGGTTTGCCGGTATGTTCACGCTGATCCGGAGGCTCGATGCCGTGTGCGATGGCATTGCGGACCAGATGCTCGAGCGGCCCGGCCACGCGTTCCAGCAGACTGCGGTCGATCGCCAGCTCGGTGCCGGTAATTAGCAAGCGAGCTTGCGGCGCATCGCGGCCGGCATCGTGGCTGGCATCGCGCATCGCTTGCCGCATCACCTGCGCCAGCCGGGGCTCGATACTGCCGAATGGCGCGGTACCGGCCTGCAGCAAATCCGCATGCAGGGTACGCACCTGACGCATGTCCTGGCCAGACGACCAGCTCAGCGATTCGATCTGCCGCGCCAGCGTGCGCTGCACTTCAGCCAGATCGGCAACGCTCTCGACCATCGCGCGCGCCAGTTCATGCACGCGCGTATAACGATCGAACTCCAGCGGATCAAAGCTGTTGCAGGCAGACGGCGATTCATGCGCCGCAATCCGTGCGTCACCCTCAATATGCAGCTCCCGCAACTGTGCGCGCAATCGATCCAGATTGTCGGCGAGTTCCGTGGCGACCAGCCGCAATGCAAGCACATCATCGCCGTGCTGATGCATGCCAGCCAGCAGATCGGCCGCTGCATCCGTCAGATGGCTGACGAGCGCGACGGGCACGCGCATGCGAGCAGTGGCCGTCGGACTTGCGGATACCCATGCTGATGCGGACGTGCAGGACGTGCTAGCAGTACCTATTGGGTTGACTGGGTTGACTGGGTTGACTGGGTTGACTGGGTTGACTGGGTTGACTGCGCTGGTTGGGCTGATGTGGCCGATGGGACCGATCGGACCGGCTTCCGGTGGCGAGACAGTAGCGATCAAGGACGCATCATCAGGGGCAGTGTCGGGGAATGGCTCGGCTACGGCGCGGCCTTCGGCTTCATCCTTGCTACCCATCTCGGGCTCGTACCTGACCTCGGGTTCCGCATCGCCGGCCTGCTCACGCGCGATGCCGCACACGGTTGCGATCACGGCATCGACACCGGCCTGCAAGCACAACAACGCTGCGCCCGATGCGAGAGCATCAGTCGTCAAGCGCGCCACCTCGGACTCGAGTTCGTGAAACACATCGCCGATGGGGTGCTCGCCCGCCATGCGCGCACTGCCCTTGAGCGTGTGCAGCACGCGCATCATCTGCGACGCCGGCTCAGGCGTATCCGGATCAGCTAACCATGCGCGCATCGCCTCATCGAGCTGTGCCAGCAAGTCATCGGCTTCTTCACGAAACAGTGCACGCAGCTCATCATCCGGGGGCACCATCGCAGCCACTTCGCTGATCGGTGCAACGCAGGGCATGCCTTTCTGCAGCAACTGCGCGATCCCGGAAATCGCATCCGTCAGCCACGCCGCCCGGTCGGCGCGGTACGCCTGGTTGCCACACGCATCACAGGCGAGCTCCAGATCACGGGCCGCTGCGTGAATGGCCGGCCAGCCGACGGTGGATGCACTGCCCGCCAGCGCATGGGCATCGATAGCTGCCTGCGCCGGCAATCCTGATGCCGGCGACGCTGCCCACCCCTGCAAGGACACATGCAAGCTGTGTATGCGCGTACTGGCTTCATCAATGAAGATCTGCTGCAGCGACCGCGTGCAGGAGTCGGCTGCCATGACCACCGATGTTTCTGTGGCGATGGCATCGGCAGCGGGTGAATGTCCAACATCAGCACCAGCATTCGCATGCACCGCCGCTTCGATGGCAGTCGTACGCTGTACTGCCACACGATCATTGTTTTCGCTGATATCCGTTGGCGTCGGCGTCTGCCCGAACGGTAACAACACGATGCGAGCTTCCAATGCCGCCAGCTGATATGCAAAATCCGGCAGCCAGTCGGCATGATCGGTATGCAATTCTGCCGCAGCAGTGACACCCGACGCGCCGGCGAGCGCGCGCATCGTATCGGCGACTGCATGCTGCAAGCCAGCGTGATCCAGCATCCGAGCCGCAGCGTCGATGTGCTGCAAGCATACAGACAGGCTCTCTGTCGCTATCGGCGATGCGCCGTCAGTACAGGCGGCATCGATCTGCCGCTCCATCACCACGATGTAGTCGCGCAATGCCTGCGTGAGCGCTGGCATCAGTCCTTCAACCATCGGAACTACGGATGCCGGCAAAGGTTCAAGCGAAGCGGCCTGCACGACGGCTTGCAGGCATCGGTCGTACAGCGCGGCTTCGTCATCATCGGTCAAATCCGCGTCCGCAAACGCGGCCGGTGACAGCGATGCCGGTCCGCATGGCTCGTACAGGCCGCACAGGCCGCACAGCCGGGCAACTTGCCGCAGCAGCGGCATCAGCTGCACCTCTCGTATCAGGTACAGCAAGGCTTCACCCAACAACGTATCGGTCAGCGGCAGCGCCGGATCGCGGGTCGCTTGCCTGAGCTGGCGCGCGGCTGCCGCCATCAGGCGCTTCGCAGCGTTAAGATCACCATGACTGGTGGAAGGCAATGTGCCGATACAGGCCTGCAACGCGCGCCAACGCAAACGCGCTTCCGGCGCTGGCTGCTGCATCGCGACCCGACCAAGCGCATCCGCGACGACCGCCGCCGCTTGCTGCCTTGCATCGACGCTGTCACTGCTGTCACCGCTTCCACTGCTGTTACTGCTGTCACTGCGCAGGAAATCCAGCACGGCGCGGTCGATGTCGCCGGTTGACGCAGCGAGTGGCGGCAGCGATTTTTCGCGCACGGCTTCCGTGCAGAGGGTCTGCCGCAACCATGCTGCCATGCCAGTGATGGCGGCGATGGCGGTGATGGCGGTAACGGTAGCGGCTTCGCCTGCGGCAGCAGCGGACGACTTGCATGCAGTGTTTGTTGCGGTATTCGCTGCCGCATCGACACTTAGGCAATCCAGCGCTGCGGCGAGCAGTTCTGCGACCGCTGCCGCACCCGGCAGGCCGGCGAAACGCAATGCCGCTGCTATTCGTGCCAGGCTCGCATGCATGGCGGCGGTGTCGCGCTCAGACCGGGCGGTGCCTAGCAGGTGAAGCTCGCGAACACAGACATCTGCCAATGCAATCAGCGCGACTGCGCATAGATCAACTGCACTCCTGTCAACTGCACTCCTGTCGACTGTCCCCCTATTTACTGCCGCCCTATCTATTGCAGGCCGATCAATCGCCCCCTGATCGACCGCACCGCTATCTTCCGCACCCCTATCGACCGCCATCATCACGCTCGCTGCAGCATCAAGTGGCAGCTGCATCGCAAGCGACTCGGACAGGATGGGGGTCAAGATGGCCGCTCGGACGCAGGGTGCGCTCAGACGATGCGGAAGCGCGCCACCGCCGCATCCAACGCAGAGGCTTGCGTTGCGAGGGACTGTATCGCAGCTGCCGTCGTCTGCGTGCGATCGCGTGTCTGCTCGGTGATCGCGAGGATGCGTGCAATACCGTCGGTGACGCCATCGGCCAGCGCCGACTGCTCGGCCGAGGATGCGGAGATGCTGCGCACCAGTGTATCGAGCTGTAGCGACACCCGGTGAATCTCTGCCAGCGCCAGCCCCGCAACGTCGGATCGGCGTGCGCCATCGACCACGCTTTGTGTCGAGCGCTCCATTGCATGCACGGCTTCCTGTGCATCGGCTTGCACGGTTTTCACCAGGCGTCCGATCTGGCGTGCCGCGTCGCCACAGCGCTCGGCGAGCCGCTGCACCTCGTCGGCGACCACGGCAAAGCCGCGTCCGGCATCGCCCGCAGAAGCGGCCTGTATCGCTGCATTCAGTGCCAGCACCTGCGTCTGCTCGGTAATGTCTGCGATCAGTTCCGTGATGTCGCCGATTTCGAGCGATGATTCCCCGAGGCGCTTGACCCGCTTTGCCGTTTCCTGCACGTGCTCGCGCAATTGCTGCATGCTGAGGATCGCGTCTTGTACCGCTGCCTCGCCTTGTTGCGCCGCCTGCACGGAACTGACCGCGACCTCGGCGGATTCGTCAGCGGCGGTCGCTACCTGATGAATGCGGCTCGTCAGTTGCAGCACGGACTGGCTGGTCTGCCGGATATCCTCGGCCTGGGCGGCGGACAAGCGCATCAGCTCGTCGGCGGTGATGTGTGCGCCGCCACAGGCATCACCGACCTGCTGCGCGGTACGCTGCACCTGCAACAACAATGCGCACAGTTCTTCGAGGGTGACATTGATGGCGTCGGCAATGGCGCCGGTGATGTCTTCCGATACCGTCGCTTGCATCGCGAGGTTACCATCGGCGACTTCCTGCAGCTCGTTCATCAGCCGCAAGATCGCCGTCTGGTTTTGCTGGTTCACGCGCTGCGCCGCCGCTTCGTCGTCCAGTGCCTGCTGTCGCTCGCGCTCGGCCTGCGCGCGCTGTGTATCGGCTGCTTGCGCGCGTTGCCGGCTGTCGCGCACCATCAATACAGCCAGCGCAACGGCCAGCAGGATCGCGGCTGCGGCAGAGGTCGGTAATGCCACGCCGGTCCAGTGAGCGCCGGCGGCATGCTCGCGATAGACTTGCTGCAGCGAGGTCAGCCGTTCACGCAGCGCTTCATTGTCATTGAACAGTGCACGCTCGGCTTCCTTGGCTGCGATGAAGTTTGCGAGGTTGCCGAGGATGCCATTCAGCTCCGCACGATAAGCGCCGAACTGTGTGCGCAACTCGACCAGCCGCACACGCGCATCGGCGTGCGTGACCGGCGGCAGGCGCATTATCGGGCTGCCATCGATGAAGGCGACGACAATGTCGTTGAAGGTATTCGCATCGCGGCCGAGCAGGAAGGCGGTGTCCGGGTTGATGCCATCGGCAGTCAGAAATTCATTCGCGCCTTTGCCCAGCCGCTGCGTAAGCATCACCAGCTGCCCTGCCGCCGCCACTTCGTGCGGACTGGCGCCGTTCTGCGCCAGTAACGTCGCGATTTGCTCGGACAATTCCAGCAACACCGGACTGTGGCGGTTCAACACCTGCAGCGTGCTTCGGAATCCGGTCAATGCGCTCTGCTGCTCGAGCAAGGCGGCAGCCGCACGATCGGAGGCATGCCACTGCCGGCCTATCGCGCCCAGCTGCACGGCGACTTCACCGGTCGCGCCATCCACCCGCTGCCCTTCGGACATACCGCCCGCCTGCAATACCTGCAAGCCGCGCCGGATCGCGATGCGGCTCTGCGCCAGTTGCCGGAAGGCTTCCGCATTGCCCTGCACCGCATTCGGCGCAGCCTTGCCCAGACGCTGCGAGTGCATCACGAGATCGCCTGCCAGTTGGATTGTGGCTGCGGCCGACAGCGTGTGTTGCAGGTACTGCCAGCTGATGACGGCCAAGGCCAGCAACGCAACAGCCAATGCGCATTGCACGACGCGCAGCAGGCGAACGTAATGCTGAGCGCTTTCAAGATGCTCACTTTCAAGATACTCAACTTCACGGTGCTCAGCTTCACGCCGCTCACCTTCGTGAGGCTGGCCATCGTCCGTTTGCCCCTGGTGCAGCGCTGCGGCGTCGGATAGCGGCAGCGCTATGGAAACACGCGGGTGACGACGTGCGCGTCGAATGCGTGCGACCCAATACCGCCACTGCCGTTGCAGCGTGCGGCCGGGATGCACAGGTGAAAACCGCGCTTCTGTAGCGCCCAGTTCTCGCTCCGGCGTCATCGCTCAAGCTCCTTCGGCCAAAGCGGGCGGCAGCAAGCCCGCCTGCAAGAATTCGGGTGATGCCCACAGCTGCACGACATCGATCGTCTGCCAGCACTGTCGGTCGCCATCAGCGTCACCATCACCATCACCATCGGCATCAGCACCGGCATCACGATCAATGTCCGTATCGATTTCGACGTCCGCCCGGGTGGGCGTCGCTGCATCGATCAAGCCATGTATGCGCTCGACACGCAGCGCGATCGGCCGGGGTTCGGTCAGCAGCAGCACACGAGTCGCGCCATCGGACACCCGCGCTACCGGCGCACCACCCAGTCCCGCCGGATCAATCACGCCAAACAGCGTTTGCCGGTGCCTGACCAGACCGAGATACCAGGGCTGCGTCAGCGGTACCGGCGTGATGACGGCATCGATCACCTGTACGCCCGGTCCGGCATTGACCGACCACTGCTGACCACCGGCACTGAAGCCCAGCCGTGGCGCGCTCATGCGCGCTCACGCAACATGCCGGCGATCGACTGCAACAGCTGCTCGGGGTCGATGGGCTTGATCAGGTAGTCGCGCGCGCCCTGACGCAAGCCCCATTCACGATCACTGTGCTGCTGCTTGCTGCTGCAGATGATCACAGGCAGGCCCTGCGTTGCGGGATCGCGTGCAATCTCGCGAGTCGTGTGAAAACCGTTCTGGCCCGGCATCACGACATCCATCAACACCAGATCGGGCCGCTTGCTGCGTATCTGCAGCAGTGCCGATTCGCCGTTGTCGGCGGTGGTGACCGAGTAACCGTGGCGGGTCAGCAAGTCGGCAAGGAAGTGCCGGTCGGTCGGCGAATCATCGACGACGAGAATGTGTGCAGAGGTCATGGCAGCGGCGAGGTGGATGGAGATGCGGAAGCCAAGGGCGGTGTCATCGGCAATCGCGGTGAAAGCAAGCTTGATGACAGCACCGGTGACGACAGTGACGACGTTGACGGTGATGGCGATGATGTCGCCGGCAGCGACGGTAGCGACGATGGTGGCTGTGATGATGCAGCGGCCAGCTGCTCGCGTACGGTGCGCAGCAAGCTGTCTTTCGTGAAGGGCTTGGTCAGGTAGACGGTGGCGCCGGCGAGCACACCGCGCGCGCGGTCGAGCACGCCGTCACGCGACGTGAGCAGCACGACCGGCAAGGACCGGAATTCGGGATGACGACGGATCAGCGCGCAGGTCTGGAAACCATCCAGCCTCGGCATTTGTATGTCGCAGAACACCAGCGCGGGGCGCTGCTCGAGAATGACGGACAGCGCGGCGAATCCGTCATCGGCCAGCACGACGCGGTAGCCGGCCTGACCGAGAAAGATCTCGGCCGAGCGCCGTATCGTGCTGCTGTCGTCGATGACCAGCAGCGGACCTGCGGACTGTTCAGTTGCGGTTGCCTGCATTGTTCACCCGCCGAAAAAATTTCAGCGGAATGTAACAAGAAAGGCAATTAGTTAAAACATTGAAAAATCAAACGCGGTGCAATGTGGGCATTTTGGCGACACTCGCAGCGTTGCCACCTGACGAACGCCGAAAAAAGCGGGGATATGCCATCCCCGCTGATAAAGCCATGGAGCGTGCGTCAGATCAACGCGATCAGATCGCGACCATCTCAAAATCTTCCTTGCGCGCGCCGCATTCCGGGCAAGTCCAGTTCATCGGCACATCATCCCAGCGCGTGCCCGGTGCAATACCTTCGTCCGGCAAGCCCGCTGCCTCGTCATACACCCAGCCGCAGATCAGGCACATCCAGGTCTTGAATTCTTGCTCGGTTGTCTTATTGTCACTCACGGTACAGCCCTTAAAGTAAAATGCACAATCAGCTATCTTAATGCTTTCCCAGTGCAAAACCAAACTTCACCGCTTGTACTGACCTTCGGGATTGCCGATCCGGTCGGTGCGATCGGCATCCAGGCCGACCTGGCGTCGTTTGCGGCGATGGGCTGCCACGGCGTATCCGTGATCACCGCGCTGTCGATCGGTGACACCACCGGTACCGAGGACGTGCAAGCGGTTGATCCCGAATGGATCGCCGACCAGGCACGCGTGCTGCTAGAAGACATGCCGGTGGCCGCCTTCAAGATCGGTTACCTCGGCAGTATCGAAACGATTTCCGTCATCGCCGAGATCGTGTCCGACTATCCGGAAATCCCGCTGGTCCTCGATCCGTTCTCGACCACGCTGCCCGACCAGGACATCGACGAAGAAGTGCTGCTCGCGATGCGCGAACTGCTGGTGCCGCAGACCACGCTGCTGCAGGTATCAACCGACGAACTATCGAAGCTGGCCGAGACCTGGCGCGAGGCCAGCGACGAAGAAACGCTGGACATCGATGCGATGCAGATGATCGAGTTCGGCTGTGAATTCGTGTTTGTCACCGGCACACCGGGCGATGCGCATGATGTGACCAATATCCTGTTCGGCGAATCCGGCCAGGTACGTACCGACAGCTGGCCGCGCCAGGCCGGCCCGTTCATCGGCGCCGGCAATACACTGTCGGCGACGATTGCCGCGATGCTGGCCAATGGCATGGATGTGGCCGAAGCGGTCTTCGAGGCCGAAGAATTCACCAATGCCGCGCTGTCGAATGCGCAGCGCCTCGGCATGGGCAAGCTGGTACCGGACCGCTACTTCTGGGCGCGTGAGCCGGACGGCGAAAGCAATACCTGAATACCTGACCATCAAAAACTAAAACTCATGACGCAAGGGGGCTGCAGTGTCCAATAACGATACCCTGTTCGCACGCGCGCAGCGCAGTACGCCTGGCGGCGTGAACTCGCCGGTGCGCGCATTCCGCTCGGTCGGCGGCACGCCGCGTTTCATCACACGCGCCGAAGGTCCGTACTTCTGGGATGCGGATGGCAAATGCTACATCGACTACATCGGCTCCTGGGGCCCGGCCATCGTCGGCCATGCGCACCCGGACGTGATCGCCGACGTCCAGAAGGCAGCCGCCCATGGCCTGTCATTCGGTGCGCCGACCGAAGGCGAGATCGTGATGGCCGAGGAAATCTGCAAGCTGGTGCCCTCGATTGAAATGGTGCGGCTGGTGTCCTCCGGTACCGAAGCCGCCATGAGCGCATTGCGTCTGGCACGCGGCGTCACCGGCCGCGACACCATCATCAAGTTCGAGGGCTGCTATCACGGCCATGCGGACTCGCTGCTCGTGAAAGCCGGCAGCGGCCTGCTGACCTTCGGCAATCCGACCTCGTCCGGCGTACCGGCCGACTTTGCGAAGCACACGATGGTGCTCGACTACAACGATTGCGCGCAGCTGGAAGCCGTCTTTGCGAAGATCGGCGCGAGCATCGCTGCAGTGATCGTCGAACCGGTCGCCGGCAACATGAACCTGCTGCGCGCAACCCCGGAATTCCTGCAGACCATGCGCAAGCTGTGTACGCAGCACGGCGCGATCCTGATGTTCGATGAAGTGATGTCGGGCTTCCGCGTTGCGCTCGGCGGCGCGCAAGCACTGTATGGCATACAGCCGGACATGACCGTGCTGGGCAAGGTGATTGGCGGCGGCCTGCCGGTGGCGGCCTTCGGTGGTCGCGCCGACCTGATGAAGCAGCTCGCGCCGCTGGGTGGCGTGTATCAGGCGGGCACGCTGTCGGGCAATCCGGTCGCGGTGGCAGCTGGCATGGCAACGCTGAAGATCATCCAGCAACCGGGCTTCTACGACAAACTGGCAGCGAGCACGAAACGCCTGGTCGACGGACTGTCGGCGGCGGCGAAGGATGCCGGCGTCGCATTCTGCGGCGATGCGGTCGGCGGCATGTTCGGCCTGTACTTCACCGATGCGGTGCCCACCAGCTATGCGACGATGATGGCCTGCGACAAGGAGCGCTTCAACCGCTTCTTCCACCTGATGCTGGATGCGGGCGTGTACCTGGCACCGTCGGCATTCGAAGCGGGCTTCGTGTCGGCGATGCACTCGGATGCGGTGATCGACGAGACCGTCGATCACGCGAAGCGGGCATTTGCCAAACTGGCGGCCTGATCACCAGCTGCACCAATAAAAAAGACGCGCATTGCGCGTCTTTTTTTATCTGAGCCAGCCTCTGCGCCGGAAATACCAAAACGGCGTCACCGCACTGGCCAGCATCAGCAAGATCGCGAACGGATAACCGAAAGTCCAGTTCAGCTCCGGCAGCACACGGAAGTTCATGCCGTAGATACTGGCGATCAGTGTCGGCGGCAGGAAAGCGACCGACGCGACCGAGAAGATCTTGATGATCTTGTTCTGGTTGATGTTGATGAAACCGACGGTCGCATCCATCAGGAAGTTGATTTTCTCGAACAGGAACGCGGTGTGACCATCCAGCGATTCGATGTCGCGCAGGATCTGGCGCGCATCGTCGAACTGGTCTGTGTTCAGCAGGCGGCCGCGCATCATGAAGCTGACCGCACGGCGTGTATCCATCATGTTGCGCCGAACACGGCCGTTCAAGTCTTCCTCGCGTGCCATGGCTGACAGCGATTCGGCCGCATCCTGGTCACTGAATTCCTTCTGCAGCACGCTCTTGCTGACTTCCTCCAGGTTCTGGTAAATGCCTTCGAGCGCATCGGCCGAGTACTCGACATCGGTCGCATACAGATCCAGCAGCACATCCTTGAAGTCGCCGATCGAGCCCGGCCGCGAACGCGCGCGCATGCGCACCAGCCGGAATACCGGCAGGTCATCGCTGTGCATCGAGAACAGCATGTCCTTCGCGAGAATGAAGGCGACGGTCACCACACGCGACTCGCCCTCGTCTTCTTCGAGCAGGAAGTCGGAGCGCAGGTGCAGGTCACCATTGTCGGCCTCGTAATAACGGGCCGACGCCTCGATGTCCTTCACCTCGTCTTCATCCGGCAAGGTCACGCCATAGATGCTGCGCACCCAGTCGCGCTCTTCGTCGCTGGGATCGGTCAGGTCGACCCAGATCGGCGTCGCACGTTCGAGGTCTTCGCGCGTGTCGATGTTGACCTGGCTGAGCCGGCCGTTCTGCAGCACGAATACATTGATCATAAGCTCTCCCTGCCACCACTCGGGCAGCATGGCCACGCGTGTCGTCGCGCGGCATGTTCAGACAAACTCAGTCAGGGAGCGTGGCCCCATCCGAAACGGGGCCATGCGCGCCTGCTCGCCATCGGTCAAGGCCCTGGCAAGCGGCACGCTGGAAGCAGCGTCAGCTGGCGAGGAAGCCGTCGAGCGACGGTCGTTGATGCGGTGAGGTGGGACTGCCCAAGGCTGTCTCCGTTATTGATAACGGCCGAAGTTTAAGTTTTTGTTGGCTTCGAAGCAAGCCCAAGGCCAGCAAAAATGCGGGTTTTCAGGGCAAATCGGCGCTGTTCATGCGTGTCTGGATCAGCAAGGTGCGCCGCGCCAGATAATTGGAGTCGAGGTTGCGGCCGAAGTAGCGCGGGTTGGGCAGCATGACCGCCAGCTTTGCAGCCTCGGCCGGCCCCAGATTCGCGGCCGGCACGCCGTAATACTTGCGCGCCGCGGCCTCGCAGCCGAACACGCCATTGCCCCATTCGACCACGTTCAGGTAGATCTCGAAGATACGGCGCTTGTCCATCACGGCTTCGAGCATGAAGGTGATGACCATTTCCTGCGCCTTGCGCACATAACTTCGCTGGCCCGACAAAAACAGGTTCTTCGCGAGCTGCTGCGTGATGGTGGAGCCGCCGGACACCACCTTGCCCTTTTTGGCGTTTTTTTCGTAGGCCTTCTGCAATGCCTGCCAGTCGACCCCCTCATGCTCGGCGAAATTCGCATCTTCGGCCGCAATGATCGCGCGCTTCAGGTGGGGTGAGATGCGGTTATAGGGCACCCACTGGTGCTGCAGCCTGGCTTTCGGGTTCTTTTCCTGAAGCTTTTCAAGCTGCGCGCGCATGAACGAGGTCGAGCCGGGGTTGAACTTTACCCACCAGCAGATCTGCGCGAAGTACCACAGCTGTATCAGCAGCACGAGCGCGATCGGCACGCCGATGATCCACAACAGGAAGCGGCGCTTGGCGCTCAGATGACGACTCATCGCGACATCCTGTGTTCAGCCGGCGGCTAGTTGCGCGCGCAGTGCGTGATAGACCGGCATCGTGCGCGGACGCACGCCACGCCACACGTAGAACGATTCAGCGGCCTGTTCGACCAGCATGCCGAGGCCATCGCGCACGCGAGCGCCGGACTGCGACGCCATCTGCATGAACAGCGTGGGCCGGGCGCCGTACATCATGTCGTACGCAAAACTGCCGGCGCCGAATACTGCGGCTGGCACCGGTGGCAGCTCGGCCGACAGGCTGGCGGACGTGGCATTGATGATGATGTCGAACGTGCCGGCCAGGTCCTCGAAGCGCACGGCGGTGAGCGGTATCGGTGCCCGGACCTGCGCCGATGACTGTGCCGATGACTGTGCCGATGACTGTGCCGATGACTGTGCCGATGACTGCGCTGACGATGGTGCCGGCGATTGTGCCGGCGATTGTGCAGCAGCTGAAAACTGCGCCACCAGCTCGTCGGCACGCGCGAGCGTGCGGTTCGCTATCACCAACTGCGCCGGCACTTCGGCCAGCAAGGGCAGGATCACACCGCGTGCAGCACCGCCCGCGCCCAGCAGCAGCACGCGTGCGCCCGCCACCGGCACGCCGGCGTTACTGACAATGTCGCGCACCAGACCGACGCCATCGGTGTTGTCACCCAGGATGCGGACCTGCGCGCCACCATGGTCAAAGCGCAAGGTGTTCACCGCGCCGGCCGCAGTCGCACGCTCGGTCAGGCTGTCGGCCAGCGCGAAGGCTTCGAGCTTGAAGGGTACGGTGACGTTCGCACCGCGCCCGCCGCTGGCGATGAATTCGCGCACCGCCGCATCGAATCCATCGAGTGGCGCCAGCAGGCGCTCATAGACCAGCGCTTCGCCGGTCTGCTGCGCGAAGGCCGCATGAATCTGCGGCGACTTGCTGTGCGCGATCGGATTGCCGATCACGACGTAACGATGCATGGCGTGCTCAGCGCTCATTCGCCCCTCCGCACGGCCGAGGTCTCGAGCAGCTGGTCGCGTGTGAATGCAAAGCGGGTAATGACTTCCCACACGTGTTCGCGGCCATCCCGGCGCAGCTGCGGCGGGAAACCACCGAAGGGGGCGGCACGGCGCACGATGGCGATCGCCGCAGCATCGAGCGTCGCATCGCCCGAACTGCGCTCGATGCGCGGCCCGCCCTCTTTTTCATACAGGCTGCCATCCTGGTACACGGGGATGTAGACAATCAGTTCACCGTAGAGCTTTTTGCCGTCGCGCTGCGGGAAGTGCAACGTACCGGTCTGTTCGATTTTTTTCTGCAATGCAGTGTAATACAAGGCATACGCGACTTCGCGCGTGCTCGGCGTGAGCTGCATCTTCAGCGGGCGCCGGTTGTAATCATGGATATCACGCGCGATCTCGGCCTCGCGCCGCGCGATCTGCTGTATCTCTTCGACCGAGCGCACGTCACGGCCGTTGATGTCGGGCCGGTCCACCAGTTCGCCGGCCGGCAGTGCCTGTGTATCTGGACGCGACAGCTGCGACTGCAAATGGCGCTGGCGCGCTTCCAGTTCCGCCACGCGACGGCGCTGCAGGTCGAGCTGTGTACCGTCGCTGATCTGGCTCAGGTCAGGCAATGGTGAGCGCGCGCGCCCTGCATCGGCATTGCCGCCGCCATCCAGATTGGCCTGCGCCAGCGCATCCGCTGCCATCGGTGCCGCCTGGTCGCGCGCATTCACGAGCACCACATCGAGCCCGGTGGCCAAAGGCTTCATGCGGATCGCGTCGGGTGCGGCAAAACGTATCGACATGATCAGCAGATGCACGAGCAGCGATACGGCAATCGCTATCCGCAATGGTCGCTGGTCAGGGGCGAACATGACGGGCGGGTCCTGTGCGGCTCGCGGACTGTGGCGGGGCAGGCGTCAGTCGTCGCCGGCGGCGGGCGCCGCTGCGATGGACGGCGCACTGCCGCTGGGGATACCGGTGGCCATACCGTTGGCCATACCCGTGGCCGTACCCATGGCACTACCGGCCTCGTCAGCATCGCCAGCTGCGCTGACTTCATTGCCGGCAGCGGTCGCATCCTCGGCAAGGTCAGCAAGTGCTGCATCATCGGCTGATTCCGCCACCTGCTCTTCCTCGGCCAGCGCATCGGCGTCATCGAGCTCGACTTCGTCAGCCAGCGCGGGTTCGGCGGCCGTCACTTCCAGCACGCGCGCCTGCACGCCGAGGTCGACATCGTCCCAGTCGATCAGCTCGAGCTTCAATTGCGTGCCGCGCGGGTGCTTCACGCCCGGCATGTTCAGCACCAGTGGAATGTCGACCAGCCGCACCACTTCATCTTTCAGCAATACCGCATCGACCTGACGGGCACCTTCCTGCTGCAGCCAGCGCAGGCACCAGTAGCGTTCCATCGTCGACTGGAAATCCGCATAGGCGGAATACGCGCTGTCGAAGGCCGACACGATGGCGAACAGGTCGGCATCCTTGGGCTTGAACGGCGCCACCAGCGGTGCGGTCACGCCATGCTTCACGCATGCGAGGATCTGCCACTGGTTCACCAGGTCGGTATAGCGGCGCAGCGGCGACGTACTCCACGCATACTGATCCACGCCCAGGCCCTGATGCGGGGCGGCGTGCGTCAGCATGCGTACCTGCATGCGCGCCGCCCAGCCCTGGCCCGCGCCCTGTGCGCGGTAAATGCCCGGCACGCCATGCTCATGCATCAGCTTGCCCCAGCTGCTGTTGGCGAAGATCATCAGCTCGGCCACGATCTTGTCGAGCGGCGCACCGCGCTTGCGACGGGTGATCGTGACGACCTCATCGTCGTCCACATAGAAATTGAAATCGACGCGATTGGTCTGCTCGGGTCGCAGACCGAAGCTTTCGCGCTTGACCATGCGCGCGCGCTCCAGCACCTGCGCCCATTGCCACAGCAGCGCAATATCCGCCTTGTGCGGATACTCGCCGCTGCCATCGGCCAGGGCCTGCTCGGTCACCTGCGCATCAAGATCGTTGTGCCGCAGGTTGGCCGCAATCGGCACCCGTTCGGCGACGGTCTCGGTGGACAGCACCGACCAGTCGTTCATGTCCAGCGTTGCATACAGCGACACCGCCGGGCGCGCATCGCCCTCGGCCAGCGTGAAATGCGCAACCAGTTCGTCGGGCAGCATCGTGATCTTGTCGCCCGGCATATAGACCGTGCTCATGCGCTCGCGCGCGATGGCATCAATCGCATCATCGCGCGCAATGCCCAGCGCAGGCGCAGCGATATGGATACCGATGCGCACGCGCTGCTCGTCCAGCACGACGATCGAAAACGCATCATCGATCTCGGTGGTGGTGACATCATCAATCGAGAATGCCTGCACGTTCGCGAGCGGCAGCTCGGCCACCGTCGGCAGCACGATCTTCGGGAAGCCGGTACCACGCGGGAAATGCTCGGACAGGAAACGCGAGAAATGCAGTTCCTTCGCCGATGCGATCGCACCGACCGACAGCAGCAAGCGCGCCGGCGTGGTCTGCAATTCGGTGCAGGCCGCCTCCAGCGCCTTGAACTCGATGCTGTTCTTGTCGGGCTTGTACAGCAGCTGGCGCACCACGGGCTTCATCGCGTCCGGCAGGCGTCCCGCCTTCAATTCCTCGACCTGCGCGGCCTGCACCAGCAACTGCTGCTTCTTTTTCTCAATGCCGGCCAATGCGGCCTGTAGTGTCGCCTCGGGGGCGGCCTTGTAGCGACCCTTGCCCTTCTTGTGGAAGTAGATCGGCGACGCGGCAATCCTCAACAGCAGGCCGGCGGCCTCGGCAGGTTTGGGCGCATGGCCGTAATATTCGCCGCCCAGCTCGGCAAACCCGAACTCTTCCTGGCCCGCCACTTCCCACAGGAAGGACACATCGATGTCCTCGGCCAGCTTGTTGGCTTCGGCGATCATCTCGGCTGGCGACGGCGCGTCGAACTGCAGCAGCACATCGCGCGCGCGCACCTTGGTGCGCTTGCCCGTCGGCGTCTCGACCTGATAGGCCTCGCCTTGCTGGGTCAGTACCGCACCGACCTTGAAATCGCCGGATTCTTCAAAAAACAGATTCATTGCGTGATTCTTCTTTCTTGCCGCACGCCGCTAGCGCGGCGCATGCTCATGCATCGCAAAAAGCGACAACTTCCTGCAGATATTCATCAAAATCGGACAGCCCGTGATCACTGCCCTCGATCACATGCTGATGTGCGCCCGCATAGCGCGCGCTCATCTCGCGCCAGTCGAGCACTTCGTCGCCGGTCGCGGCCAGCAGCAGGTAGCGCTGCCGCTGCGTCAACGGGCCGAACTCCAGCGCCTTCAATTCGTCAATGTACTCCGGACGGAAATAAAAACGTTCATCCGAATGCCACGCCTGTTGTTCGCCGATGTACTTTTCCAGGTCACGCGCCGGGTCGACGGCCGGGTTGATCAGCACTGCGCGGCAACCCGACTGCTCGGCCAGCACGGTCGCATAGAATCCGCCGAGCGACGAGCCTATCAGCGCCAGTGCCGCCGGCTCGATACCAGCCACTGCCGCACGAGCGACGGCGATTGCTTCCGTCGGCGACGGCGGCAACTGCGGGCAGATGAAGCGCCCGGACTGGCCGCATGCATCGAAATACGCGCGCAGGCGCCTGGCCTTGAACGAAGACGGCGACGAACGAAAGCCGTGCAGATAAAGAATCGTGCGCACGGTCGTCTACAGCTTGCGCTGTCAGGCTGCCTGCGCAGTCAGCGCGTCGAGCAGCTTCTGGTGCACGCCGCCGAAGCCGCCATTGCTCATCACGAGTACCGAATCCCCGGGTCGGGCCGCTGCAGCCACGGCGGACACCAGCGCAGGCAGTTCATCGAACGCACGCGCCTTGTCACCGAGCGGTGCGAGTGCCGCACCCAGATCCCAGCCCAGCGCCTCCTTGCCATCGCTCTTCGCGCCGTAGCCGAACACGAGGTCGGCTTGCCGCAGGCTGTCCGGCAGCGCATCTTTCATCGTGCCCAGCTTCATCGTGTTCGACCGCGGCTCCAGCACCGCGAGGATGCGACCCTGCCCGACCTTCTTGCGCAGGCCGGCCACGGTGGTGGTGATCGCCGTCGGGTGGTGAGCAAAGTCATCAATGACGGTCACGCCATTGGCAACGCCTCGAGTCTCCATGCGGCGCTTGACGTTCTCGAAGGCTGACAGCGACACGATCGCCTGCTGCGGCGTGACACCCACATGGCGCGCGGCCGCGATCGCCGCGATCGCGTTCCAGCGATTGTGCTCGCCCGTCAATGACCAGCGCACGGTGCCCAGCTTGTCGCCGTTGAACAGCACATCGAAGCGGCCGTCATCATGCTCGACCATGCCCCAGCCTGCGCTGCCGGCGAACCATTCGAGCTCGCTCCAGTTGCCGCGCTTGATCACGCGCTGCAGCGAGTCTTCGCGGCCATTGGCAATGATGCGGCCACTGGTCGGTATCGTGCGCACCAGATGATGGAACTGGGTCTCGATCGCAGCCAGATCGGGGAAGATGTCGGCGTGATCGTATTCGAGGTTGTTCAGGATCGCGGTACGCGGACGGTAATGGACGAATTTGCTGCGCTTGTCGAAGAACGCGGTATCGTATTCATCGGCCTCGATCACGAAGAAGGATGCGCCCTCCGGCGTATCGCCGCCGAGGCGCGCCGAGATGCCGAAGTTCATCGGCACCCCGCCGATCAGGAAACCGGGCTGGTAGCCCGCGTCTTCCAGTATCCAGGCCAGCATCGACGACGTGGTGGTCTTGCCATGCGTACCGGCGACCGCCAGCACCCACTTGTCGCGCAAGATGTGCTCACCTATCCACTGCGGACCCGACACATAGGGCAGGCCGCGGTTCATGATGGCTTCCATCAGCGGGTTGCCGCGCGAAACCACATTGCCGATCACGTACAGATCAGGCTGCAGGCTCAGCTGGTGCGGGCCATAGCCCTCGATCAGTTCAATGCCCTGCGCCTGCAGCTGTGTGCTCATCGGCGGATAGACATTGGCATCGCAGCCCGTGACCTTGTGGCCGGCTTCGCGTGCCAGCACCGCGAGGCCACCCATGAAGGTGCCGCAGATGCCAAGGATATGAATATGCATTTACTTTACAATCAGGTCGAGGTCGAGGTCGAGGCCGGGTTCAGGGTCGAGTTCAGATCGGAGTCGGGTCGGCATCGCTGCCGCAGATGGCCGGGAATGCAAGGGCGGGCGTGTACTTTGCCCCTTGCCGAATCGAAGCAGGCATTCTACCCGAGCCACTGCGCTGCGACGCTCGTCCCGAATGCGCGCCGCCCCGCCACCCGCCACTCCTCTCAAGCTTTTTCACTGACCCATGTCCATCAATTACCCCAGCGACGCCGAATTGCTGCGCGCCGAAATCGCTGCGGCAGCGGCGCGCATGATTGCCGAGGACGGCGCCGACTACGGCACCGCGAAGCGCAAGGCGGCGAGGCTCATCCTGGGCAACCAGAAAGTGCGCGGCGATGTGCTGCCGGACAATGCGCAAGTGGAAGACGAGGTGCGCCAGTACCAGGCGCTGTTCTTTGGCGACGAACATGCGCAGCACTTGCTACACTTGCGCCGCCTGGCGTTGACGCTGATGGAAAGGCTGGCCGAGTTTTCGCCCTACCTGACCGGTGCGGTGCTGAACGGGACCGCGACCGAACATTCGGACATCCACCTGCAATTGTTTGCGGATAGCGCCAAGGATGTTGCCGTTTTTTTACTGAACGCCGGCATCGACTACGAAGTGTCCGAAGCGCCGCATTTCCGCTATCCGGATCGCGATGTGGAGGTGCTGTCCTTTATGCACCAACGCGAGGCCGTGCACCTGATTCTGTATGAACGGGATGACCTGCGGCAGGCGGGCAAGGCCGGCGGCAAGCAGAAGCCGGAACGCGCCGACATCGCCGCCGTACGCGCCCTGACCGAAAACGACCCCACGCCCGACCCGAACCCCAGCCACGATACCCCATGACCAAGAAAACTCTGCTACTCGTACTGATCGCCGTTCTATTTACTGGCATCGGCATCTATTTCGGCACCAAACGCTTTCAACCGGCACCGCCGGCCGATACCGCAGTCGGCGCACTGATGCAGCTGACGCTGACCGACGCCGGCGGCCAGCAGCAAGCGATGTCAGCTTGGCAAGGCAAGGTCTTGCTGGTGAATTTCTGGGCCACCTGGTGTCCGCCCTGCGTGGCAGAGATGCCGGAGCTGGAAGAGCTGCAATCGGAGCGAGGCCCAAAAGGTTTGCAAATTATCGGCATCGGCATCGATTCCCCCACCAACATCCGCGAATTTGCAGAAAAGCACAAAATCACCTATCCGCTGCTGGTGGGCGGACTGCAGGGCACGGAAGTGTCGCGCAGCTTTGGCAACGAGGCGGGCGGGCTGCCGTTCACGGTGCTGATTGGCACCGATGGCACGGTAAAACAGAGCTATATGGGCCGATTGGACATGCAAAAAGTCCGCGCCGACCTCGATTCCCTGTAATCAGGTTATAGCTCTTGTAAGCGTTTCTGCTTGCCATTGTTCGCCATTTTGCAGGAAAATGCTCCCTTCCTCGCCAAATTTGAAGCGATCCGATGGCAAAAAATCTGCTGCTGATCAACGGCCCGAACCTCAACCTGCTCGGCAGTCGCGAGCCTGAGGTGTATGGCGCGACCACGCTTGCCGAAATCGAGCAGGCCGCAGCGGCACAGGCGCAGGGAATGGGCGCGAAGCTCGTCCATTTCCAGAGCAACCATGAAGGCGAGCTGATTGACCGCATCCATGGCGCGCGTGGCGAGGGCATCGATGCGATCGTGATCAACCCGGGCGGCTTCACCCACACCAGCGTGGCGCTGCGTGATGCACTGGCCGGGGTCGCCATCCCGTTTGTCGAGGTTCATATTTCCAACATCCACAAACGGGAAAGCTTCCGGCACCATTCTTATCTGTCCGATGTGGCGGCGGGCGTGGTGTGCGGCTTCGGCACGGACGGGTATCGGTATGCGATCGAGTTTGCGCTGAACAAGCTGTAACGAACGCAGGTAAACGAAGGCAATTCAAGAACGCAGTGAAGCGAACCGGGTTCGCGAACCGGTTCGACAAGTCGGATTCGACAAGCGTGGCGCGGCTGCCCTGCCCCACAGACAGCCAACACAGCCACGATAGCGTGACCGGCAGCCGCCAGCGGGCGACTGCTTCCTTATCAACCTTGCAGGCAGATCTTCAATGGATTTAAGAAAACTCAAAACCCTGATCGACCTCGTGGCCGAGTCCGATATCTCGGAGCTGGAAGTCACCGAGGGCGAAAGCAAGGTACGCATCGTCAAGTCGGGCGCGCCCGCAAGCCACAGCCAGGTCGTGATGATGCCTGCTGCAGCACCCGCGCAAGCGGTCGCTGCACCGGCCGCGCCGGTGGCTGCGGCCGCAGCGCCGGCGGCCGCTCCGGCTGCGCCGGTCGCGGAAGCGCCGGCCGGCCATGTGGTCAAGTCGCCGATGGTGGGCACCTTCTATCGTTCGTCTGCGCCGGGCGCAGCGCCCTTCGTTGATATCGGCGCCAGCGTGAAGGAAGGCGATACGCTGTGCATCATCGAAGCGATGAAGCTGCTCAACGAAATCGATGCCGACGCCAGCGGCACCATCAAGCAGATCCTGGTCGAGAACGGCCAGCCGGTGGAGTTCGGCCAGCCGCTGTTCATCATCGGCTAAAGCTTCCTCAACACGCCGCTGGCTGCTTTGCGCCGCTTTGCCGTACACCGTGTACTGCCTGCGGCGGCGCGTTGCCCGCGATCGCTACGCTGACGCTTTGCTCCATTGAGAAAGCTTTAAAGATATGTTCGAAAAAATCCTCATTGCTCACCGTGGCGACCAGCCGTGCAGCGGCGCAGCAACGACCTTCAATGGCATAGCTGCCGAAGGCAGCCAGGGCGGTTTCGCCGTGGAGACTACCCATGTTTGAAAAAATCCTGATCGCCAACCGCGGTGAAATCGCGCTGCGCATACAGCGCGCATGCCGCGAAATGGGCATCAAGACCGTGGTCGTGCACTCCGAAGCCGACCGCGAAGCCAAGTACGTGAAGCTGGCGGATGAGTCGGTCTGTATCGGACCGGCGCCGTCGGCGCAAAGCTATCTGTCGATGCCGGCCATCATCAGTGCAGCCGAAGTGACGGATGCGGAAGCGATCCACCCGGGTTACGGCTTCCTGTCCGAGAACGCCGACTTCGCCGAGCGTGTCGAGCAATCGGGCTTCGTGTTCATCGGCCCGCGCTCGGACTCGATCCGCATGATGGGTGACAAGGTGTCCGCGAAGCAGGCGATGATCAAGGCCGGCGTCCCTTGCGTGCCCGGTTCCGAAGGCGCGCTGCCGG
>JACCDN011024624.1_pt1 | contig 27701 bp, 51 predicted proteins | sample 7441691 | NCBI WGS metagenome assembly JACCDN01 (sample SAMN15323439, study PRJNA562643) | freshwater metagenome | isolation source: river surface water | place: USA:Blue River Watershed | collected 2017-08-16 | reverse complement strand
GGGTTTGTAACGTTCACAACAATACCGTTTTGCCCCAAAATCCTCATCGACTCGTTGTTGTACACTATTTGAGAACCAGTGTTCCCCAACAAATTAAACGACAATGGCTTTGATTGCCATGTAGAACCAGAAGCATTGTATACCAAAGTATAATTGTGCCCCAAATTGCTCGTGTCCACATCTGTCAAATCAGTAAGGTTTGCAATCCAATCAATTTTCAATTCGGTTGAAGATGTGAAATTTGTTATAATATTATTTCCACCGTATATTCTTATTGGTGTGGATGAATTGAACGAGTTTGTTGTACCATCTTCATCTTGTACTTGTAATGCCATCCCAACGGACAAACCAGAAACTACTTCCCATCTTGTGTTTGATGAATTGTATTGTATCAATGAGCCGTTGGACGGCGAACCAAACACATCCAGCAAATCCGTCAAGTTTATTTCATTTGCTATTAAAGTTGGGTCAACATCAAATTCTATCTCACTTCCGTTTAATGTAATATTTGTTTTTGAACTACCTTCGACCAAACTTCTAAATCTTAATGTATTTCCGACTTTGTTTGAATAAACACCTACACCAGAGCCAATATTAACTGCATCAGCAACACTACCAGAAGAAAGGTTGGAAATATTTTGCCAAACAAAATTCGTCCCGTTCCACACAAGATATTGATTCGAGTTAGAAGGTGTTGGAACATCGGATAAATCTGTCAAATTTGCACTCCATATTGCCTCTACATAATTTCCAATAGATGTTTGAAACGCAATATTGGGATTTGTGACGAATGTTATTGTGTTTTGAGTAATACTTAACTGTGTCAAATTACTGTTTGCATCAGTCAAATAAAAATCAGTTAACATGGGTGTAGTCACCCATGTGCTGCCGTTATAATATAAAAATTCATTGGTGGACGGCGAATCCACAACATCCAACAAATCACTTAAATTGATTGAATTCGCAACTGCGATAGGGTCAACATCAAAATAAACGTGGTTTGAGTTTGTAGTCAACTCGATTTTTGATGATGCAGCGGCCAAACTCTTAAAATCAAAATTGAAGCCGCTCTTGCTCTTTATTATGGATTTACCCGAACCATTGCTGTTCAAGTTTATCAATCCAACAACATAGTCAGCCAATAAAGCGGTGGGTATTCTCTCCTCCTGTGGGGAAGAATCACCAATGGGGTTCTGTTTTAGTAAATCCTCCGTGCCGTCCAACACCAAACTTCTCCTCGGCCAATCTATTGATGGAATTTGAAACATATTTTTATCTTTGTTTAAACATAAATATCAAAAAAATATGTCTGAAAAGAAAAAATATAGTTTTAAGTCGTGGGTGATATTGGCAATGATAGCATTGACGTTATGGGTATTAATCCAATACCTCAATTGTAATCAAAAAATGAAACCAAACACAGAAAAAAATGATGCAAAAATAGATTCATTGATTGCCGTTATTCATAAACAAGAAACAATTGTTGATGATTTAAAAGCAAAAATATACAATTATACAGATTCTATGAACCACGCAAACAGTGGTCTTAGAAATCAAATAGCAGCGTTGACATTAGCACTTTCATCGTCAGGTTCAGATACAGTAAGAATATATCAAAAAAAAGACACTATTTTTGACAATAGATTGGATACGTTCTATCTTGTCAACAATGAAGATTATTTTGATTTTTTTGATTCTACTGAATTTTTGAAGTTGGACGGAAAAATCGATTTAAAAAATAAATTGCTGTCTTATGATTACACATATAAAGCAGATTATACAGTGCTTGCCTCTTATTACAAAGATTCTTTTTTAAAAAAGCCTGTTTTAATGGTAAGAATATTGTCGAATGATAAAAACGCAAAGGTTGATGCAGAATTGTTTCAATTCAAAGCAAAACAACCATTGTTTGATGTGGGTTTGGGAATAGGTTATGGGTTATCGTACAACAATAAAAAAATTCATTTTTCGCCGTCCATCCAAATATCAATATACAAAAAACTTTTTTCTATTTATAGATAAAAAAATAATATTTATATGCTAAATTTTGAAAAATACTTAAACGAAAATAAATTGTCCGAATATTTGAAAATTATGTTTGAATATACTGAATATCCCAAAGATGAAGAATATCCAAACTACGAGGAATATGGAGACGAAAATGATGAAAATAAAGAGGATAACAAATTAAAATATATAAGTTTCAAACAAATTTTTAATGGCAAAAACGAAGATTTGACTGTACCAGAACAATATTCATATATTAATATGTTACAAGATATAAAATATTTGTTCAATAATGAAAAAAATGAAGGTAAGATAGATTTTTTTAAAAAACAACTATCTTACAACACATTTCCTGCAAAATTAAAAAATGATACCTTAATATTTTATTGGAAAATGCCTCACAGTAGAAATGATATAAATAAAATTTTTATTAATGAATTGGTCTTTGAAAAAGACCAAAAAACAAATAAATTAGAAGTGGTGACATTGGTTTCTAAATTAAGAGACTGTCAAATAGTTGCAGGTAAAGAATTTATGGATGTGGATTTAGATAATTGGTAATTTTTTACCATTTTTCCAAATCTCTGATTTTAATGGTGTTTCAAATTCCAACCTATAATTAGTGACACCCAATAAATTTCTTAATTCAGATTTGGATTGTGTGCCTTTAAAATTATCGAAAGCAAACTTTATTAAAACAGCATTTTCAAAAATCAGTTCTTCTCCAAGTTCAATGTTGTTGCATATATCCAAAAAAGAAGTAGATTTTAAATTATGTGATGAATTAACAATTACATTATCATAATGTTGATAATTCAATTGTAAATCCATAAAAACATCTTCTTCATTTTGAAGATAAGCAGCTTCATCAATCCACAATATTTTTTTACTTTGTTGCCGTCCAACAACATCATTTATATTAGAAGATGTTATCATTGAACCATTACTGAAAAATAATGTATTATCTCTTTCTGAAATTTTTTCATTAGAAAAAGAACTTACATCTAAAAAATTTTTATTTATGTTTTTTATTGCTGATTTTTTATTGGAAATAATATTAACATAAGTGTTTTGTTTAAGACATTCTTCTACAATATAATCCATCATAAAAGTAGAAAAGCCTACCTGTCTAACCTTTTGTACAAAAACAATATTGTTTTGCGCTAATTCTTTTATTTTATTTCTTAAATCAAACATTTTTATATTTTTTTACAAATATAGCGTATAGTTTAAAAATTAATTTATTATGTAGTCTCTGCAAGACTCGAACTTGCAACCTTTTCGTTCGTAGCGAAACGCGCTTCCAATTGCGCCAAGAGACCTAATGGGCTAAGGTTGGGAATCGAACCCAAATCTGTGGATTCACAATCCACCATTCTGTCCATTAAACTACCGAAGCCATGTTATTTGCTCAATTCCTTTTTGCCCGCCGTCCACCACCAATACTTTCCGTCTTGTGGTGAACTCCAAACATTAGAAACATCGCGCAAAGTTAAAAAAAAATCTTCATTTGTCTTACAAAGAACTTTTTCTTTTCTTCTAAATTTTTTGTTGGACTGCACTTTCCATTTGCTGTTGGAATGCGAACAGTTGCCAAATCTTGGTGTTTTTTTATATGATTTACTCATAATTTCTATTTTGTTGCCCGTAATGGAATCGAACCATTATCCTCAGAGTCAAAGTCTGATATACTAAGCCGTTGTACGAACGAGCATTGTTGGTCGGAATGACAGGACTCGAACCTGCATGCACTTGTTCCCAAAACAAGGGGTCAACCCTTGACCCACATTCCGAAATAAAAAAAGGGGCAAATCCACACTAAAATTAGTGGATTTGCCCCTTTTTAAATAAAGTTATGTAAAACTTATTCAAAAGAATCCAATCCACTAACCAATATTGGTCGCGGTTGATGTTGAACTGGATGTTGAATAAAATTTTTCATTTTATATAAATAGTATAATTATTTCTTTTTTGAAGACACAAAGATAAAAACATTTTTTTAATTCTACAAGAGTATTTTATTTTTTTTCATAAATTCTTCTTTATTAATTTTTTTATAATTTGTGTCCCCATGTTTTTCATAACCCATTAAAATAGCAAAAACATCATCTTTTTTTAAGTTTGAAACTTCGTGTAAAGAAGTGTGTGCATACAAAATATCCGTTTGTTTATCAAAATCCAATAAATTAAACTCCTCAATAATTGAGGATATTGAAACAAAATTATTCATTGACTGTGTTTTTTATGTAACAAATATATAGTATTTTTTACATTTTTGGTATTTATTTTTATGAAAATTTTGTTAAACGAATCTTCTTTAATCGCACCATATTTTTCAGATAAAACAGGCGTTCCTTTTTATGATGATATTTTAAAAAAGCCAGTTTATATGTTTTGGAAAAAGCGCGTTTATGGAATAATTGAATATAAGAGTGGAATGGAATATTTATCGGATTGTGCAGCAATGCAAAAAACTACTGTAAAAGAACAAATAAAATTTATTGAAAACAGTAATGGTTTAGAATTGGTTAAGAAGTATGAGCGAGATATGTTGGACGGCGATAAATTTCCAATGATTTTTTTGGATTATGATTCAAATTTACAGGAAGGAAGGCATCGTGCATTGGCCGTCCATAACATAAATCCAAAACTTTTGATTCCTGTTTTGGTAATTGAACAGGTAAAGGATTTAAAAAGAATTTACGAAAAAGTAAAATCTTTTGCTTCTTATCAAGAAGCAAAAGATTTTTGTGAAAAAAATGATTATCCAATAGATAATAGCACATTTAATGCTATAAAAAATGATATATTATATTAATTACTTTTTAAAATATTGTAAAACGATTTTGAAAAGTAAATGTTGTTAAGACCAACAGCTGTTTCAAACAATGGAGCAATATCTTCTGGTGTGTATTTTGAAAATCCACATCCTATTTCAGTTATCAAAAAATCCAATTGGGGATTTTCTTTTACATATTCGATGAATGTTAGGATGTATTGGTGGATTACATCTAAACTTAGCCTATCTCTGATGTTATAGTTTTTTGTTGGTATCGCATATGTTTGCCCTTGCCGTCCAACACCAACACCCATCTTTGCGCCAAATTCCAAAGCAGCTTTTGCTGCACCAAGTCCATGATAACCTTTTAAATTTGAACCAAAAACAAATATTTCGGTTGTTTGTAATTTACTAATATAATCTGAATTAAGACAATTCATTTGTTTTTTTCATTTGTGATAAATAAAAACGATGTTGTAATTCGTGCTTTAGCAACATGATTTCAATTTTTACTTCATCATCAGTTATATTGTACGGCAAATTATTTAATATTTCAATACACCTACTTATTTCATTTGCGTGTAAACCGATAATTATTAAATCCACAATCGTTTTTTTATTAGTTTGTTTTTTACTTAACTCATCAAACATTTTTTTATGTTCTTCTACGAATTTTTGTTTAGACTCTTCATTATAATAATGATAGTTAATAGATGATATAATATAAGATAAATATTTTTTTAAATAAATTTTCTTTTTTAAAGAATCTATAATAGTAATAATGATAAATGGTGAAAGCACAATAAAAAACAAACAAAAAATATATAAAATACACATATTATTTTATTTAAAAATTAGTAAATATTTTGTTTAAAGTTTCTTGATATTTTTGTTTAACTTGTTCATCTGCAATTTCATCAATTCCAGAACATACTTTTATTTTTTCATATTGTTCAAAAATATAAGTTTTTGCAAAATCACCAGTTTTTTCCAAACCGTCCAAATTATCATATACATCAGCAAGTTTCACTAATTTACAAAGACCTATTTCATTTTTCATTCTATTGATTTCCAAACTAGTTCGTTCTTTTCTGTCGATATTTGGATAGGCTTCTTTTGTAAAAATCTTTGTAACAGCTAATAAAATTTCTACTATTCTTGCTATTTCAGATGCATAATACCCAACTTTCGTTAAAAAGTTTATTATGTCGGATATTGTGATGGACGGCACATCTTCTACCACATCATGCAACAATCCAGCTGTAACCAGTATCTTTTTTTCTTCTTTTCTTTTTGACCAAGAAAATAAAATTCTTGCTACCCTGATGCAATGTAAAACATAGGGTTCGTTTGAGCCTTTCCTTGTTTTATCTTTAAACAAGGAATCCACCCAACCCAAAACCTTTTTTTGCCGTCCATCCAAAAAACCAATATCAATACGACTTTCCATGTAAACGCTCTCTCGTTTTATTAAATTGTACTTTCCAATTTATGTGTTTAATCAAGTCAATATTATTTTTTTTACAAACAATATTAATCAACGATAAAGCAATTGAAATACCTTCGAAATATTCAGATTCTTCTTCAATAAAAAGAATAAATTTTGTTAAACCCAATATTGATTCACCAAAATTTTTAGATGTTATATTTTCAAAAACTGATTCAGATAAAATCTCGCCATAGATATTAGATAAATCTTCCTGTGTAATCATATTAACTGAACAATCCACATCCAAATATCCACCATAATCCAACAACCTGATTGCGGCATCGGCAAGTTCATCTTCCACAGTATCTTTTATGTGGATTTTAAAAAACTCGGAAAAACAGTTGGATTCACATCCTTCTGGTTGGATTGCATTTTCAAATGCAATCACATCTGCAAATTTTTCCTTTCGATGTGCTTCCAAAGCCTCGTACAATTCAGATAATATTAACGCAAAAAGTTCAGGTATATTTCGTTCCTTGTCCCAGAAGCCTTTGTCCACATTGTTTTTGTGAACTTCTTTTGCAAATGCAGTTAAATCGTATTTATTTGTTAACATATTTTTATTTTTTATGAAAAAATCCATTTAAAAATTATCTCTCCTTCGTTATCAACATCTACCCATTCATCATCTGTAGTGTTTAATTGAATGTTTTTGGTGGACGGACATTCTCTTAAAAAAAATCTTATTGTATTGTTTACAGTAATTAACAAAACATCTGATTTTTTTGTTTCGAATTGCCAAACATATGAAAGATTAGGTTTTGAAGAAAATATTTTTTCGAGATATGTGACGAATTTATAAATTTTCATTTTTAATAAAATTTATATAAATTTTTCATATTTTGAGAATACAACAACATATATTCCATTTCTCCATTGTTTTTGTATTTTAAGTGGATTTCCGAGTCTTTTGATTGAAAAACATATTCATTTTCTTTTGAAAGCCACAAATATCCACTATTTAATTCAAAAACATCAGAAAACACGTTTTTTTGAGTTTCCTTATTGATGCAGTAAATGAACAACTTATTGTGATACCAATCATGTTGAATGATATATTGGTTGTTCATACCATAAACATCATCACCAACTTTTACATAACAATTTAAACTGTCTATTTTGTATTGTGATACAAAATTCAGTCTTTGTACTAAATTGTTGGACGGGATTGTTTGTTGATTGGATACTTGAACAATAGGCATTTGAGCATTTGCTGTCCAAAAAAAACAAAAAGAAAGTAATATAATTATATAATTTTTCATTTATTAAAGATTTAATTTAGAAAATCCATTGATTGCTGCATCATCAAATATAACCAATTCGGTCATACTCCCAAAAATATCAAATCTAACTATAATCAATCTGCGTTCATTCGTTCGTATCAAAAGTTCTCGCTTTACTTGATGCCATTCCACATCAGTGTCAATTTTAAATTCTTGAATAAACGTCTTTTTTTGTACATCGGTTTCTTTTTCGGTTTTTTCGTCTTTTAAAGTGTAATCCATACCCTCATACACTAAAATTGCAGAATATGTACCCAAATCATACCAAAATCGAATCGAATCCACCAAAAACTTTGATTCAAACGTGGATTTCTTTGTTACATTATCATAGGTATAATGCGACAACTTAGTAAAAGTCCCCGTATTCTTTATGCGGTGTGTTGAATCCACATAAATATGGATTTGAGAAAACGATAATGTGGATTGTATTAAAAACAACCCTAAAATAAAAATCTTTTTCACAAGAATTTTTTTTATAAAAATTAAAAAATAATGATTAATCTGTAATCAAAGTACCTCCTGTGTATGTCAATGGACGACACGAAACAACAGAAGATTTATCTTGGGGAGTTGAAATGATTTTATAATCCCTCCAATCGTCGAACATATCTTCCATGTTTGACAAAATTTCGTCTATTGTTATTGGTTCGAGTAATTCGATTGTTTTTTTTGTAGTGTCTAAAATGATTTTCATTAGTCTTTATGTTTTAAATAAATAATTAAGATGATTATTAATGAAATGAGTTGAGGTATAGTAGGTAAAAATATTGAAAAAAATATCAATAATATACAAACAAGACCGTTGTTTTTTTCAAAAAACGCCATAAAGCGTAAATACAACAATATTAAATTATTTTTCATTTTAATGTGGTAATCTTTTGTTTTATTTGTACGATTGAAGGTGTTGTTTTTGAATTTATCTTTTTTAGATAATCTTTTATTACTATCAATGCACTGTTCATATTTTTTTCTGAAAAGGCAGATGGTGGAGGGCAAAACATTATTTTATGGTTTTGCTTCATCAAAATATCTTTTAAATCCAACCAATTGGAAAATATTTTGTTGGACTGCAAAATCTTAAATATAGATAAGCACATTGCATTATCAAAATTTTCCCCGTTCACCACATCAAACACAACAATTCGTTGTGTTTTGTATTCATTTTCTGGTTTTTGGTAGGACATTTTTTTCTTCGATTATTGAATCCATTATCGTTGTAATTGTATCCATGAGATAGTCAAATCCACCATCCCTACCCATATCTTCACATTCAACTATTGCATCAGCGAGTTTTTTTACTATTTTTTTCTTTTTCATTTTTTTTATTTTTTTGCTGTCCAAAATCAACACAAAACACATATGTAATAAATCCACTATCAACATCTGTGTTTTTTATCAACATTTTTAATGTTATTTGTTTATTAAAGAATGAATTTAAAAATTGCTCTATTTGATTTTTTGGATGGATGGTGTAATCTTCCTCATTTCCAAATATATTTTTTTTTATTTTTTTATATTCAGAAAAGTTATTTGATAAAAACTTGTCCGTTATTGTATACCTGTATTTCCAGTCATTTTTATCAAAAATTATTTGCATTATCTGTTTTTTTTAAATCTACAATCAAAAAAATTGCTGCAAGTAATAAAACAAAAAACGAAATAATTTTAGGAAAAAAACCTATTGTTAATAGTAGGCAAAAACCTATTAAACCAATATTATTTTTGACTTTCGATAAAGTCGAAGAGAATATTTTTTGCATGTTGGACTGCATTTTCTTTTGTATCATACACGGCAATGAAACCACTGTTGTGTAAAAATGTTTGATTTAAATGTTTTGGAATTTTGATTATTTCTGAATCTCTTGATATAATTTGCCATCCACCGCGCTCATTCGGCGAAACCAACATATAAACATTGTCAGCCACAGCATATTCTTTCCATCCAAAAATAATATTGGTATCTTCTTGTATGGCAAGATAAAATCCATTATCCTCTATTTTCTCCAATATATCCCATCTTTTTTTATCATTAATTTCTTTTCTATAACAATCCACCAACACCCGCAAATAATCCAAAGTAAAATTTAAGGCGTTTTCAAACCCTTCGACACTTAAAACATTGAAAGAACGCACCATAGATGAAAAAGTATAATCTTGTTTTGGATTAATAATTATACCCCTATCGCAGTCAGAAACATATTCATACAACCTTTCTCGCAACATTTTTGCGAGATTAGAATCTACCCAACCAACTTGTTCCAAATAATTAAGCACAAGTAGATTTGTGGCAGGTGAATTTTTTTGAGTTGGATGGTGATGGTCAAAATTATGTTTTTCAAAATCCTGAACCATACCAATATCTAAAATCCAAATTTCTGGGTCATCAATTTCTTCTTGTGTGATTTGAAATTTCCTTTCGATAGGAACATCTACACCAAAAATCCTAAGCGTGGCGATAGCTAACACTTCGTCTGCATGAAACACACCCGCGTGTGTAATGATTTTTTTAATTTGCATTTCATTAAATTTCGTAAAACATTTTATTAATCGAACCAAGTTCTTCAAAAAAGAAATCTGGTTTAATCTTTCCTTGCACAAAGATACAACAAGTTTTTGATTCCTTGTTAATTTTGTTGAGTTTGTTTTTTACTTGTTGGACGGCCTTTCCTTTGTGGATTTTGTCGTCTACAATCAAAATAGTTTTGAAATGTGCAGGAATAGAATCTATTTCTGAAACGGTAAAAACGGGTATATTCAACTTGTTCGACATGATTGCTCCAAGAATCCACCCACTGCGTTTTAGAGCGACGATGCAATCAAATCCTTTGCCGTCCACCACCCCACAAACAAAATCTACACCAGTAAAATATTTATCAATAGAAACAATCATTATGACAATAAAAATAAATGAAGATATACAAAAAGATTTAGAGTTAAATCAAAATATAATTTCTTTTGCGAAGAATGTTATTAATAACATAACAAAAAAAGAAATTAAGAAATATATAATAAAAAATAATTATTATAATGTAAAAACAAAAAAAGTTGTCCTTGCACCTCAATTACATTTTGAATGTAAATTTGAAGAATTTGATGGATTAAAAATATCGTTTGTTATATATAACGGTTATTATTATAAAAACCCATACTATAGCCCAAGTCTTAACACCATATATTTTAATTTAAATTCACAAGTCTCAACAGAGTTAGATTTAGAAAAAATTAATAAATTTTATAAAAATTTCTCCATATCTGATTTTAAAGAATTGTTTACTGGTTTATTAATGGATCACAAGAAAAAATATATTAGTATATTGGTACATGAATTAACTCACGCTATAGATAAAAATAACATACAAAAATGGCAAAGAGGTGGTAAAAATTATGAAAAATATTCAAAACATGGCAGACATTATTATAATTCACCTGCTGAATACAATGCTTTATATCAAGAAGTTTTATTATCATTAAAAAATAGATATTTAGATGGAATTAATTTTGAAAATAGAATGGATGTATTTAAATCTATTATAGACTTAGAATACAAACAATGGTTTTCAAAATTATCTGAAAATAATAAAAGGCGACTCATTAAAGATATTGCACAATATTTAAAATATCATGTTGATTAATAAATTAAATTATTCCTGTAAGTGAAAATATCAAAACGTCGTTTTTGTGTTTTGCCAGTTTTTTCTTTTGATGTTCAGTCAACATAGATACAACTTTATTGTTGATAATAACACTGTTTAATTTTTCTAAATCCTGTATGTATTTTAGTTTTTGTTGGACGGCGTAACGTGGGTGTGCTACGTTTAGAACCAAACTATCGGTATCAATACAAAATTCTACTTGTTTGTAATCTTTTTCAAGATTGTTATACAAAAAATCCACACTAATGCCATTAACTTTGGTCATTGTGTGAGACAATGTAAAGTTGGTTGCCGTATCCAAAACTTCCTGCAAATCCAAATCAGGATTCAGATAATTTTTGCTATCTTCAAAAGCAGCAACAGTTAATTTTTTTGTTTGTAAATTATCTAACTCTAAATCTTCATAAGTAAAAAAATCTTGACAATGGAAATCTAAAAGTTTTGTTTTTTCTATAACGGATTTGTTTTCAACCACAATATCAATATCACCAACTCTCCTATTCAAATCCACATCATATGCCATAAACGAGTAATAACCCGTAACCATCATATTTTGCCGTCCAACCTCCTCATAAATCTTTTTCAACGCTTGAAAATACAAATAATCAATTTTAAGTTGTTTCATATTTTTTTATTTTAGTTAAAAACTACAACAAAGATAAAACAAAAAATCCACTCAAAAACGAATTTTTGGTGGATTTTTTATTTTAATAAACGAATTTTTTTTCTAAATCATACTGCTTGTTTAATGCTAATAATGCAATTTCTACTTCATTCAAACATTCATTTTCACCACCACCCATAAGTATAATATTATTATATTTTTTTAAAAAAAACATTAACCCTGGAATATTTATCATATCTGATGAATCTTGTAATAATTCTTGTATTTCAGAATTATCATAATTATATTTTATTGAAAAAGACGACCACATTTCTTCATCAAAATCTCTTGAATCAAATATCTTATTTTCAAACATAAACCTTACTAAATTAACGATTTGTTCTTGTTCAACACCACTATCCATACAATACCTAAAAAAAGCGTAACCCTTATCATAAAAGGTTATTTGTTCTAAAACTTCTTCTTCCATTCCATTTTCAAATAACCAATAAATATATTTTTCTTTTGTAATTTCACCGACTGTCTCTCTACCATTATATAATAATATTACATTGTTTCCATATGCAACATTATTAATATAATCTATCCATTGTGTTAGTCTAAAACTAAAATAAGATTCATATTCTGGTTGGATATCTACACAAATTATTGTTTTATTTATCATATAATTAAATATTCCTGTAACCTTGATAATCACATTTCTTGCAACCTATTTTTTTCTTTGCTGGGTCTGAAGCATAAATTACATTTGGTTCTAAGTCAAATAATTCCGATTTACATGATGGACAGGCAAAACCATTTTTCATTGGCTGTCCAAAATTACCACAAGTTGTTGCACTAGTTGTAACCGATTTTAAATTATTAGGTGATAAACTTTCAGTTATAATTTGAAATGGAATAAAAATTGTATTATTTGTGTTTACATTCCAATTATTTAATTTTTTTAATTTTTTCTTCATATATTTGATTTAAAATAGATTTTTATAATTCAAGCGGAGATACAATTTTATTCATTTCATTTTTAATTTCTTGATAAATTTCTCTATTAACCAATAGAGTTAATTCATTTGTTTCACAACATTGTTGTCTCTCAATTTCCTTTTCAAGTCGTTCAGTAGTTAATTCATCAAGAGATTTCACATAAAAATGTTGACTATCAACAGTAAAAACATTGTAACCTGTTTGTGGATTACCTTTAATAGTTAATCCTTGTTCAATATATTTTTCAATTTCTTTTAACATTCTTTTTTAGTTAAATCGCTTGCTTTGTAAAAAAAATCGTACATATCTTCTGGTTCTTCGATTGCCATAACTTTTTCGCAGTCCAACTCATAATAACCCAATCTATCCATATAATTATTTTTACAATATTTGTTTATCAGTTCTACTTCTGATTTTGTTAGGGTGGACGGCGAAATAGTCATAATATCATAACCCCAATCCTCACAAATAATTTTAAAAACACTTTCTATGTACTCCGCTACGTTGGACGGCAATTCAATGAGATAACCGAAAGTTTCACTTTCGTTATCATTTTGTTCTTCAATAAGATATTGTTTAGTTTCCATTATTTAGGTATTTGAAAATTTCATTTATATTTTTTTCATCAAGAAAATCATCATCTGTATTTAAAATATTAGTGACTATTTCATAAAGTGCAGTTTTATAATCCGAATTATCATCAAAATATAAAACAGATATTGCATTATTTAATGCTTTTTTAATATTTTTTGGTAAATCGTCAATATTGTTTTGAATATTCATAAATTAATTTTTTCACAAATATACAACAAACCCAACAAAAGAAAAAATTTTTTTAAATTTTTCTTTTTGTTTACCATAATAAATCATGGCACACGCCATTGGCGCACCTTTTCCGCCCTCCATACCGTTTTCCAAAAATTTTAATCTTGTGTCGTATAAAAAACAAACACTGCAACCCACACCAAACACATAATCTTTCCAATGTGACGTATTTGTTGCAACTGGAACCAACATTAGTATTTCAGACCCGTATTTTTTATGGGCATCAACTACTTTAAAAAACCAATTTTTTATTGTTGTGCCTCTTACTGTATCTCTCCCATAAGGTGGGTTAACATATATTTTTGAATAATTCCATTCAATTCGCAGTCCATCACAAGGAAGAATACACTCAGTGTCGGCGTTGACAATAGAGTGTTCATTTGAACACGGGTCGAAATCTATTTGACCATCAAAAAATGTATTTACCAAATCAACGTATTTTTTTGGCGTTCCCCAATCCTTACAATTTGATGTGGATTTTCTTCCTGCGCTCATTTTTTTGCTACAAAGATAAAGAAACTATTTATTTTTATGAAAATTTTTTTATCTGAAAAACAACACTTTGCATTGTTAAAAGAAAGTATGTCCTATGATAATGCTGTTGACATATTCAAAAAACACGGCATAAGTGTGGAAAATTTATCGTCTGATGAAATAAAGAAAGAATATCGTAAAGCAGCCATGAAATTACATAGCGATATTAATGGTGGTAATGATAAAGAAATGAAAGAATTAAATGTTGCTTATGAAATTCTAAAAGATAAATCTAAAAAATATGATAATGATGTTGAAGATTATCAAGATTTCAAAGAATTTATTTGGTCTAAAGATGCTATTGTTACAATTTTTAATAACAGGGCAGAAATCCACCCAGATTTTTCAGAAATAAAAAAATTAACTATAAATAATTCTACACCAGATTACCCCCCTTATATTAAAATTGAAGGTATAGATAATGTGATATTCGACGGCAAAAATCCACCAACAGAACATTTATATTCGCAATCCAATATAATAATAAAAAATGTTGATAATTTATCATTATCGTCATGGTTAACGTCAAAAGAAAATATTCTTATATTAAATTGTTCAATTAAAAAATACTATAACCTTATTACTGTTAATAATTTATATATTCTAAATTCTATTATGGATTTTGAAGCATTTCCAATGTATGGTGACATTGATAATATATTTTTAGATGAAAAGACTGCAAATGACGAAAAATTGGTAGAGTTACAAAAAATATCATCAAAATTTAAAAGATTTATTAAAAAATGAAGGTAATAATAAGTGAAGATATTGTAAGAAAAGAAAAAATCAACAGTGGGTCTTATAGTCATGTTTGGCCGTCCATCAAAAAAGATACAATTATAAAATCACCAAGAAACGATTTAAGAGATATAAAAAATATATATTCGAATTCTGAAATAAATATATTTCAATTCATGCAAAAACATCCAGATATTTTTGCTATCATAAAAAAAATAAACAACAAATATATTGTTCAAGAGAAAATTAATATTGATAAATTTCGACTTGATTTGAATGATTTGGTTGATGATTATAATAAATTTATATATGAAAAAAACTTAAGCGATTTATTCTTTAATTTAAAAACTATAATAACACACGGAATAAATTTAGTAGAACAAGAAATAGATATTGTATATTCATTAATATCAGAAAATAATAAAATATTATTAAAAAAATTAGTTTTGTTGTGCGAAAATTTACATGATGCAATTCAAAATGATTCATACCGTATAAACACACATTTAGATTTTAAACCTTCAAATATGGGTTACGATAAAGATGGAAACGTAAAAATTGTGGATTTTGATGCCCCAAACAACCAAAAAATTTAAATGAAAATACTTCTTGAAGCGTACAGTACATACAGACAAGATTATCTTTATTCTGATTTGATTGATAAAGGTGAGGAGTCTTATGTTTATAATGCTTCGCCGTCCAAAATAATAAAATTTCCAAAAGGTGGTGCATACAATAAAAAATATCTGAACAAGATAAATTTTATGAAGCAAAATCCAAAATATTTTCCAAAAATATTTCAATTCAACGAAGAATATGTAGTAATGGAAAAATTGGACACATCAACAATAAAAAAAGTTTTTGATGCGGTAAAAAATATAACAAAAGGTGGACGGGAATGGTTGTATGTTTTTTATCCAAACATGGAAGAAGAATATCCAGAAATATTTATTCAAATAAAAATGTCTCCATTTTTGCTTGAATGGCACACAAAAATCCAAAAATTTATCGCTGATATAGAAGATGAATTTAATGGGGTGGATTTTGATTTCAACCCATCAAATTTCGCCGTCGACAAACAAAAAAACATTAAACTGATAGATATTTAACGTATCTTTTCGTATTTTATGTTTTTTACCACATTCCAATCACTAATGGTTATTTCGTTTTCTGTATATTCATCTAAATTAATGCTGAATTCAGTAAAAGATTTAAATGTTTGTTTCCAGTTGACATTTTCTTTGTCCACATAACCACTTAATAAGTAATTACCAAGAGCATGATTGTCTGCAAAATTTAATGCAGAATCTTTATCAAAACTCCAAAAATCACCAGGGTTTTCTAAATCTATTTTTGATTCGCTGTCCACCCTAATAGTCCTAAAAACAGGAATCGGATCGGGTAAAGCGTCAAATGTGTCGAACATTTTTTCGATTTCATCCACAAGTGCTTCTTTGGAAGAATACATATAATCACCGTCATCATCAACTTCATCATAACTATATTGTGGATATAAATCGTCATAACTACTGTAATCAAAAAAACTAATCACATCATTATAGCTTAAATTATAAGGCTGAATTTTTCTGTTTAAATTATATTGTTCTTCTGTTAAATAAATTACCATAATATATTTATAAATATGAAAATTATTGTAAACGAAAAATTTTTTGGTTTTGGTGAGAAAAAACCAACATTCCAAGATGTTCTATCAAAAATTGGAAATTTCAAATATGAATATGTTAGAGAACATGATTATGGATTAATCCAACCATTAAGGGGGAATCTTCATAGCTTAACATTTAATCAAGATAATTTTTTTAGTAAAAACATATCAGATTTACCAAAAAGATTAAAATTTAACGGCATACAGCAAGTGTATATTGAAAATGGTGTCTTAGTGGACGAAGTTAATTCGTTATCAACAAATCATACAATATCTTTAATAAGAAGCCACATTACTTCAAAATTAAAATTGTTGAAAGGTGCTGCAATATTTTTCGAAAAATGTGAAATATATGATATCCCAAAAATAAAATTGTTGGAGAAAGGCTACTTTAGATTTGTGGGTTGTAATTTCAAATTGAAAAAATTATTTGATATTATTGATAATATTAGCGGCGATTCGATTCATATAGAAATTATTAATCATAATTTTACAAACAAAGAAGAACAAGACTTGTATTCGTATGCAACAAAACACAATGTTGGATTATACATGAATATACAAAACTGATATTATTTTATCCAAAACATTCTCGCCGTCCACCATCTCAAAACTATCACCATAAACTTGTTTTTTATTTCTAAAAACATTCAAAACAAGTTTATGGTCAAAAATATCAACATATATATTACTCTCCTGCTTCTTCAATTTTAAATTGATACAATCGGGTTGTGCGATTGCTTGATGTAAAAGAAGCACATTGTTTAATAAACAACGATTAATTAATTCTTCTACGAATTGTTTTTTATCCATTTATCCAATTTAAATTTGTTGTACCTTTCCAGCCACGTTCCCATATAAACCAAGCAAAACAAAACATTGTTGAATTTTTTTGTGAAACGCCGTTTTTGTTGATGTTTAACCTATATGAGAAAACATGAACTTCTTTTGGTGGGTTTTCTTTAAAAAAAGAATACCTGTTTTTTCCTTCCAAAAATTGTATCTTTAATAAGAGTGCAACATTTCTTGCACATTCCAAAGAATGTTTTGCAAATTCTGTTGCCAAAGAATATGGTGGATTTGTTATAATCCAATCAACATCGTCAAACTCTTTCAAAAAATCCACACCACCGATTCCATACCCCCTGTCAACAAGGTCTGTGGATTTGATTTCATAACCTAACTCTCTTTCAAGGATTTTAGAAATCGCCCCGTCACCGCAAGCTGGCTCCCAAACAACGCCGTCCAACCTTATCCTCTTCAACAATTCTTCTGTTGCTATCGACGGAGTGGGATAAAAATCATTTTTTTCCCTTTCTCCGTTATCACCTTGAATTTTTCTTGCTTTACTCATTTATTATGAAATGAAAATCTTGTCCATATTTTTTATTATAATCTTCTAAGTAATAGAATTTATTGTCATAAATAACGATTACTTTGATTGAATCTGTTGTTTCTACTTTATGTATTGCATTGGCCTCTTCTCTGGTAAAAAATTCAACGCTTTTGTTGTTCATTAAAATGTATGATGGAAGGCTTTTTGATTCAGTTTTTTCATCATTATTTTTTAGCGAAATAATATTGAAAAAACTGAATATACCAAAAAAAATAAGTGCTGTTGTAGCAAAAGGATATGTTTTAAACATTTTTTATAAAAAAATTATTTAATTGGTTTCCAAAACATATGTTGAAATTATTATGTATTAATAATAAACTATTACTATTTGATAAATTTTCAAAAATTAAAGTGTATTTTAAATAATCAGAATGGTTCAAATTAAACATTGCACCATATCCGTATTTATTCCTGAAAGATATAATTACTTTTGAGCTTTCTACATAAGCATATATATTTTCGTCATCAAAAATATTATTTATACAAGGCAAACGAAATAAATAATCCACCAATATCAATGCGTATTTGTATGTGGATTTATGCAAATAATTCAAATCACCGCCGTCCACCCATCGTGGATTTTTATAACCTTTTTTAATGGTTTTAATTAAAGCCTTTTTCTTTTTTGAAATAGCTAAATCTAAATAAGATGTGTTATTCATGTCAATAAATTTTCAGATTATTATATTTTAGAAAAATCAACGCCAAATGATTCATAATGTTCATCAATATCAATCTTTGATTTGATTTGATATAGTATGCTCATAAACACTTCTTGATTTTTTAATTCATCGAATGGAATAAAGTCCATTGTATATTTTTGTGGATTATTGTTTATTTCATCCTCAACATTAATACATTGAAAATGACTATCTTGTATCAAAGATAAGAAATTTATTTGTTTTATTAAATTAATAATGATTTGAACATAAAATTGTTCTTTGACTTCATCCATTTTTTATCATTTTTTTTGTGGATTTGTGATGGACGGCATCACAAAGGTAAAATTTTACACAACTCAATATTAGAATCTTGATAACGAAAATGAAGATTACATTCTTTATCAAAGAATTGTTCAAGATATGACAATAATGTTGTTTCATTGACATCTTTACAGATATTACCATGAAGGTAAAAACCATCGCTTGTCATAAACTCAAATTCTCTTGAATCCAATAAAATCCCCCGTAGTTTTCCGACTGCTTTTATCATTTTTTATTTTAAAATTACTGTTCAATCACACAAAGCGAATTGTTGCAAATCTTTTTGTTTGAAACCATTAGTCCATCCTTCAACAATAATATGAATGTGCAATTTTTTATTTCCACATAATGCTCTTGATTTGAATTGTGATGACAAACATAAATCATCATAATACCTAAAACCCATTATTGGATATTTGGATTCATTTTTTGAATCAATTATCTCACCGTCCACCATACACAACTGAATCTCGCATTGCCTACTGGTAATGTCTTTTATTTTTCTTACATATAAGCCGTCCATCCATTTATTGCCGTCCATCTCACACCATCCAACACTAACTTGTTTTTTAGAAACGGTATCAACAATATTTTTAGGATATTTTACAAAAGTAACTGGGGTGTCATGTTTACCTCGCAGCCAATACCCACAAGAAAAACTAAGACCAACTATAAAAAATAATACAATAACTTCAATTTTGTTTTTCATTTAATTCGTTATTTTAGTATTAATGGTTATATTATTTATAAAGTATTCGAATGATTCTCTAAATCGCCGTTCACCTTCCTCTGTAACAAACCATAAAGTATCGCGTCCTTCGTTGATTTTCTGTCCTTGTGCCATATAACCAATCTTTTCTAAAGATTGTAGTGTTGAAAGATCGTCGTGACCATCACCAGCACAAAAACGGTTGCGGTAAAACTCCTTTGGTAGTTTTTTATCCTTTTTTTTATTTGATTCTTTTGCGCGGAAAAGATTTACTCCGAGAGAGTGTCCAAGTATTTCAACTTGCTTGAATGTCATTGTTTGTGGATTTATCATCATTATTTAATACGTTTGTACCCCAAAAAATCCAAAAAATCATCTGTAGGCTTAACCTTGTATTTTAAAACATAATGAGGGGCAAAATCACCAGGCCAACACCAATCATAAAAATGATATTGTTTGTTACCCAAATTTTTATTTGTAAATCTACATTCTGTTGGGCCTAAATAACTTGCCATATAACATTTATCATTATCAATTTCTTTTGCAATTTTTTCTTTTACAAGAATCAACTCGTAAATATCTTTTGCTTCCTTCTCTGTTAAAGTATTAGCAATTGGCATTGGATAATGTGGTTCATATTTGGAATACCAAAACCCTTCTTCTTTCATTTATGTATTTTATTGCAAAAATTTAATAGCGCATTTTCTTCACCGTAAAGGTACTTAAAAAAGTCATCACCAAGCCTATCTTTCAAGATATTTGTGATTGCTTTTTTATTATTGATTAATGATAATATTTTTTTATATTCGGGTGATTCAAGAACTAAATAAATATGCTCGGTTATTTGTTTAACAAAATCCTCAAAAGAAATATTTTTCTTTTTTATCATTTTTTTTAAAAAGATTCACGGCACAAAGATACACATTTTTTGGATTCAACCAAAAACATTAACAAAATCTTGCAGTCCATCACCACAAAAGAAAAAAAGAATATTATACTATAGAAATTCCAAAAATTAAATTCAATAAAAAGTTATGTGTGGATATTCTTCCGTCCATTTTTCTTTGAAAAGATTTTTACAAAACACAATACCTCCAACCTCCAAATCCTTTGGCAATTTCTCAATGTTGGATTCCCTGATATCCAAATTGCCGTCCACCTCACAAAAATCAGGGATGTTAACAACATCATCACACCTTAATGTAAAGTCACCCCCAACATAAATTTTATTTGGTAGTTTAACATCTGCACCAGCAACATAAAAATCTTCCCGAACTCTTAAATAATCCAAACCAAAATCTAAAAAATGAAGCCGTCCAACATCAAAAACTTTCAAATTTTTTTCTACACTCAAAAATTTAGGTAAAAAACCATACAATTTTCCACTTATAGAATTTATTAATTCATTATCGATAATTAAATTGTCGCCCACATATATATCATCTTCCCATTTAATATTGTAATAAATGTTGTTACTTTTTAAAAAACCAACAAAACTCCTTTTATCTATCCTTCGTTGTTCTGGTTCTAAAACAGTGTCACAATGCACTCCTTTCTTAAAATTAAAAATACCAAAAACATTGGATTGCACACCTTCAACTATTTTTTTTACTTCGTTTAAAAAATATTCTGGATATGTACCATATCCCCGTCTTTCAATACCATAATATACGTTACTATTTTTATCAAAAAATGGCTTTACCGAAACTCTGGCTTGTGGTTTATTTATGTTTAAATCATCTTTATTTATCAAATATGCAACAAAACTACCTTCTTTTACGTCCATTGATACATAAGCTTTCTTTTCTCCATCATATAAATTCATACAACTTGTCCAACCTCTTCCCGTACTCATTCCAGCAATATCATATGGATGTTTTGAAAACACTATATATCTTGCCTTTTCCTTAATGCTGTTTCTTGTGCTATCCTTCTCATAATTTCTTAAATAAGTTTTCAAATTGTTACCATATTTTTTTATCAATATTTCAAGCAATTTTCCAATTCTTATCTCCCCCCCACCATCTATTTTTCCAGCTAACCCTTTTTTATAATCAATTATAGTATACCCGTATTTTAAAAATAAATCGTTTATTTCTTCTTTTACAGAACTTTTAGGTTGGACGGCGTTATCTGAAACATCTTCACCTTTAACATCAAAATACAACCTGTCCCCCCTCTTGCTTTTGCTATTTGCAATAGCCTCCAATTTGGGCCAAATTTGGGATATTGCCTTGATTGCGTCCGTCCTGTCTATATTGAGATAAGACTTTACATCATTATAAGGAATCGCCTCATTCAAAAATTTATATATATCTTCTGTGATTTTTATTCTCATTTCTTATTTTTTATTTTTTATTATCCAAGACCCTGGTTTCATACCCCTCATCTCATCTTCTATTTCCATTATACTGTCTTGTATATCATTTAATTTGTGGGCTTCACTTCTGTCGCCTTGTTGGACGGCGGACAATATCTTGGTTTTGGTGGATTTTAAAATATCCAACTTTTTTTGGAATTTCTTATATATATTATTCTCCACAAATTCCCTGTCTAACGAATCCACCAACCTCTTGCCATCACCAGTCAAATACCCAAAGTCCAACTCAACATCAGGATACATTCGCTGCAACTCAATCACCAAACCCCGTCCAACACCCAACTTCCTATAATTCCCGTCCACCTCAATCATCTTGATATCCACATCACCCTCATAAACACCATAATCCAAATAACCAACAAATATATCACCAATATAAGCCTCCAAACGATAATGATGCTCCCCATAAGAATAATCCAAATGCACATTCTCATAAGAAACGCCGTCCATCAAACCCTCACTAATAATAACTTTCATATTTATAAATATGAAGTATATTGTCATCGAAGATATTCAAAAACATATAGATAAAAATAAACAAGCACAAGAAATTTTTTATTCAATTAAAAATCAATGGAAAGAAAATTTTGTACTTACAAGCACAAAATTACATGAAAAAATAATAAGGGGTGCATATTTTGAACTTGAAAATATAGAATTAATTATATTCTTTGTATATGATAATATCTATAATCAAATAGATTCTCTAATTACTTCAAATAACAAAGTAATTATTATACCAATATATGATGATTTTTGGTATAATTTAGATAGAAGAGACTATATAAATTTCATTATGGAAAAAAAAGAAATAATTCCAGTAATAGAAAAATCTTTAAATGATACACTAATAAAATCGACAATTATCCACGAATTAATTCACTTTCTCGATAGTAAAACATATACACCAACTGAAATAAAAAAACATACTGAAAAAAATTATGCTAAATACGCATTATTTGGTAAGCATTATTATAACTCTGATGAAGAATTAAATGCATACTGGCATGAAATTCTTCTATTGCTCCAATCAAAAGAATGGAATAAAAAAAATACATTAAAAAATAATATTGAGATTGCTTTAAATTTGATATATGCAGAAAAATATTTAAATAAATTTTTTGTACATTTATCAACAAAAAATAAAAAAAAAATATTAAGGAGAATTGCAGATTTTTTGTTACAATAAAACAAAAAAATGCACTTTTTACTAAACCCACTTTATTCCTTAGCAACAGAATTTGCCGTCCAACAAAACTTACTTCAAGTAATTTTTTTAAATAAAAATGAACATATTAATTAAAGAAACAGTAGAAGAAGATATACAAAAATCAAATAAGATAAACAATATTATATCAAATTTAAAGCAAAATATTGATAATATAAACTTCGTCTATTATCAAATCAATACCGAAGAAGCAGGTTTTTATTATTACGATTCATCTAATTTAAAAATAACATTTCTTATGTATAGTGAAAAAGAAAGAAATGCTTATATAGCACAAAAAAATGAATTGTATCTCACCCTAAATAATAGATATTCTGATTTTCATGAAATGTATAATTCAAATTCGAATTCAAAACAAAAACTAAAATTAACATTTTTAAATATGTTAAAATCTGATTTGAATAATAAAACATTTGTTGGTAAATTTACACACGAATTAAATCATTTTTTTGATAAAAAATATATTAATGATGCTTCAAAAAGAATGGATATTTTTAGATATTACTATGACGAAAAATACTATTCTAATAACCCACTAGAATTGAATTCTTATTATCAACAAATTTTATACCATTTAAAAAATGAAAATTTGCATCATTTGCAGTTCAAAGAAAAAATGAAAATTTTTAAAGAAATTATTGACAATGCAGACGATGGTATAATAAAAAAATGGTTTTCAAAATTATCCGAAAAAAATAAAAGACGATTAATAAAAGACATTGCTCAATACCTAAAATATAATGTGGATTGATAAAATTCAATATTCTATCGTAGTCAAATATTGTTGAATATTTTTTAATATCCTCCTTTTGTTTTTTTCAGACAATCTCAAAAATCTACCATAGATTTTTTCATTACTCTTTATATGCCCAACAGCCTTTTTTATTTCTCGCCGTCCAAAATACTTACCACGCAACTCACTCAATATCTCATGCCACAAAGCATTCACCTCAGAATCATCGTTTAAATAAAATGAAACATTTTTATTATATCTTTCTATATTTTTTTCTGTTTTTTTCTTATCATATGTTTTACTGTATTTTTTTGAATCCAAATAATGCGTTATCTCATGTATCAATGTCTTTTTGAATTCATCAGAATAACTAAAATATTTTTCCTGCCTCCTTATTGCTCTTATCATATCCTCGCTATCATATTCAATTTCCTTATACTTATTCTCTGGTTTTTTAAAATTGTCGTCAGTATGCACAGGAATAGATATTAAATTCATTTCCTTAAAATGCATAGGGCCAATTTTTGCTATCCTAAAAAATACATTGTCATAAAAAAAATAAAAATTTAAATCTATTTGTGGATCGAATATTTTATAATTAAAAACAAAACCCTTAGTTATTTTTCCCTTTATTTCATAAGAAGCAGGTTTCAAATGCCGTCCATCCAAACTATAAAAAATATCCGCAACCATACCCTCAGCAATTTTATGTTGCTTAAGCGTTGAATATATATCCTCATTTATTATTATCATATTAATAAATATGTTTAATCATTCAACCAATTTTTCAAATGCAACAATATCCTTATCTCCATATACAAATAACCTATCAATATAATAATAGTAAAAATTGCCAAGAATCCTTTCATCAGACAATTCCAATGAAAGGATTCTTGGTTGGATTGATATATGTTTAATTTATCTGTGTGGATTTTTCCGTCCAACAAAAAATAATTGCAATATAATTAACCACCTTTTTTATGATAAAAATAATTCAACGCAGCCTTTATTACCCCTCAACCAAAAAAGATTTTATTTCATTAGCATACTCATCAATAGCGGTATCAACCTCTCTCTTTGACAAAGTTTTTATGGATTTTATGGACTGATTATAATTGTTCAAAAAACTTTCATTTGTTTTGTCCCCCAAACAATATTCCAGATAATCCATAATCCCTTCAAATGAATCCAAAGACTCATAATCAACATTACCATCTTTGTTTCTCGCAGCTTTCCTATAAAGGACACGGTTGAATTTTTTAAACGTAGGGAAATCCACAAATTTGCCATCCATATGATTCGGATAGCCGTCCAAAAAATAATTTTTAGCCTTGTCAAAAATACCCCTATTTGTGAAAATTTTATCAAAAACACCAGACACTATACCCACAAAACCAACCTTAGCATCTTTATATGAAGTGTTGATACCATGATTAGATAATTTGTTAGACAAAACACCTAATATGACATCAACAGATATGTTGTGCTTTTTACTTAACTTTTTGAAAAAATCACGAAATTTTGTGAAATTGGAATTTTCATATTCTTTTTCTTCAAAAAAGAAAGAATTATTTATTAGTATTTTCATATTAATAAATATATTTACTTTATTAAATCTACCCACATAATTCAAAGTTTTTGTGGATTGTGGATTTTAAATGATTTTTTACTCGCTCTCTTCCAATATCAAAATAATATTTATCTTTTTCTATAAAAATACCTTGTCTATTAGTGTTTATACAAGCAATTGCAGAAGAAAAAGAACCAGCACAATTATCCAAAACAACTTCGTTTTCATTTGAAAATGTTTTTATCAAAAATTCTAATAATTTTACTGGCTTTTGAGTTGGATGCAAGCCAACTTCTCTATCATATCTTAAAATAGATTTGGGATAACCTGTTTTCGTTTGCCTATAAGTCTCTCTTTTGTTTAAAGAGGATATGTGTCCCAAACGTCCGCTCTTTCCTTTATTGCTGCAAAGCACATCAACATCTTGTAAAATAGTATTATATGTAACTTTTTTGATGTTACTCATTATCTCATAATATTTGTTTTCAATTTTAAACAAATCGCAGATTTTTTCCCATTGCTCTATGGACGGTAATTGCGACCCGTTTAATTTGTTGCTTACCCAACCAGTCATCTTTCCATTTCTTGACAAAAGTAATTTTGAAATATCCGAGATTTTTAAATTCAAACGATTCATATACTCAACCATTATATTAGCAAAATCCATAATAGGGGATTCATTATAAAAAACAATTATGTTTTCATGTATCTTTAATGGTTGATAATTAACCAATTGAAAATTACCAGCATTATTTTTTTCCCAAACCCAATCATATTTATACCATTCTATATTACTAAGACGAAGCATCGAAGAAAAGGGTTCGCTTCCGAACAAAACAATCACCCCCTTGTCCTTTATTATTCGTTTGTACTGATACCAAAGGCTTGCAAATGGAATAATGATATCCCATTTGCAAGCAGTCGTTCCATATGGCAAATCACATATTATCAAATCAACTGATTTGTCATCAATATTTGGCATGATATCAAGACAGTCGCCCAACCTTAAATCAATGTTCATTTTTATAATTTTTATGTAAAGATAAAAAAATCATACCACAATTAAAAATCAATGTTGTGGATTTATCTTTCATGCAAAATATAAATTCCTTTTTCATAATCCCATTCAGCTCGTACATTAGAAATTCTATACAAATCGCTGTCCTTGTATAAGAACAAATAACCATCTTCAACCTCATAATATATTCCTTCATCCAATTCATTCTCTTTAGATAATTCAAACAATACATCAATATCAAACGTATCTTCTATTTTATTTACATCAATATTATCTATTGGAACAGATATTGTTTTATCTTTCTCAAAAAAATCTTTTTCTTCTGATTTTTTTGGCCTATAACCATAAGAAGCATTATTTAAACCAAATATAAAACCATATTTTTCAAGCCACGTTTTTATCTGACTTGAATTTAAACCAAAAACACCAGTGATATGACCTTGTGGTGAAGTAGTAGCACCATGCGGATCAATTATAATAGAAAGACTTTTATCATACTTATCCGCAAATGAAATTATTTTTTTTAATTCTCTACTTGCCAATCCCGTACCCCTATTTTTAGTCCCAATATAACTAATGTATATGTCGGCAACATTTTGTTCACCATATATTGTACCAATAGGAACATCCTCATCGCTTATTGTAACCTCTACACCATCATTTGTAACATAATTATAAAACTTGTCGCCATAAAAATTTTTTAATATTTTTATATATGGTGACAATTCAAAATATTTTGATTTCGAGACAACCATGTTTTCTAATATTATGTCATATTGCTTTTTTTCAATAATAATTTTCATAAAAATAAATATGATTCATACAAAATATAACTCATTTGGTGGATTGTTATATATACTTTACTTTTTCTAAACAAAAAAATTTCCAAAAAAAATTTTTTGGGAATTTCTTATAATATATTTTCCGTTTTACCACTGTGTGTAATCCACACAACAACTCGTAATAAACCGATTGTGTGGATTTTTAAATCAAGAAATTCCAAAAAAAATTTTTTGGGAATTTCTTATAATATATTTTCCGTTTTACCACTGTGTGTAATCCACACAACAACTCGTAATAAACCGATTGTGTGGATTTTTAAAT
>JACCDN010394712.1_pt1 | contig 27715 bp, 23 predicted proteins | sample 7441691 | NCBI WGS metagenome assembly JACCDN01 (sample SAMN15323439, study PRJNA562643) | freshwater metagenome | isolation source: river surface water | place: USA:Blue River Watershed | collected 2017-08-16 | reverse complement strand
TTGGCTTGGTCGATTTAAAATCATTTTTTTGGGTTGGCTTGGTCGATTTAAAATCATTTTTTTGGGTTGGCTTGGTCGATTTAAAATCATTTTTATTGTCATTTAAAATTAATACATTTTTGTACTCATCTGGTTTTTTTTTAAGTAGATTTTCGTTAACTTTTTTATTTAAAAAGTTACTACTACATTTAAATAAATTTATTTTCTCACAAACCAACATTTTATTCATATTTATTTTTAAAAAATAATTAGTTAAAATAAAAATTAAAAATTTAAAATTTTTTTGAGTAAAAAAAGTAAAAAGACTAATTACCAAATATATATATATGTAAGGTAGTTTTAATATTTTGATTGAATAAATTTTAATGGCTGTTCCGAAAGGATTTGAACCTTTAACCTCCGGCTTAGAAGGCCGTTGCTCTACCATTGAGCTACAGAATTAAAAAAACATTTTTTTTTTTAAAATATGTGTAAAATCATTAAAATAAAAAAATTTCCAAAAATTTTGTTTTCAATGAACATTTAATAAATTCATTCTAGCTTGAAATAAATAAATAAAAATATTAGATAAAAAATCTTTATCATATTCAAAAAATATGTGGCGCGACCTAGTTATAAAAGATAAAGTTATTTTTGATTCTCTAATCAATTGAAAATTTTTTAAATTTACATCAAAAGGTATAATTTTATAAGGATAGCATAATGTTAATAATTTTTGGGGATACACCGAAAACTCAGCTTGTCGTATTAATTTAGAACGCTTAAAAAGTATTAGTAAAATATTTATATATAAAGATAATGAAAGTAAAGAATAATCATTGGCAACAGTTGTATATTCGAGATATACTGTTGGTAAAAATGTTGAAGTATTACTAGTTGTGATAGTAGGGTAAAATTTTGCACATGCCTCTAAAAACACCCAGGAGCTATTCATTAAACTTGGAAAAAAACTTATGTCGATTGTTAAATTCTGAAATAATCCTTTTAAGCAAAACCATAACTTCATTAGATTTCACACCATTTTTCTATCAAAAAACTTTTTAGAAGTATATGCGTCTGAAATTTTAACCTGTATAGAACGAAAAATTTTATCAAAATTACTAAAGGAACCATTAATCCAAGTAAATCTTGTAAATGGATGTTGAGAATAAGCACCGTAAATTGAAACTAAACCTTCTAATAATATATTGAAGGCCCCTACTAGACATATAAAACCCCCCAGGTAAAACATCTTAAACATTAGATTAAAGTTTCATTTCAGATTGAATTGTATATTTAATAAATTCAATATAAATCATTCGTTATAAATGAATATTAAATAATCTTTGTAAGAAGTATTATAATTTGATTTACCGTGACCAAACTGTAAATAATATTCAAGCAAATAATTTCTATTCAAAAACGAAAAAAAGGAAGAAAAAAAAAAATTATTTTTTATTGTTGTAAAATAACCTTGTGTTATTTTTTCATTAAATAATTTTTTGTTATTAAATTTTAAATGAGTTTTTTTTTTAAATTTAAAACCTAATTCACCCTTATAACCTATTAAAAAATTCCAATCAAGGTGTAAGTCTAAAAAACCATTTCAAAAACTAAATCCATACAACATTAAACGCTCTAGATTACTTCTTTTGGAAAGAAAATATGACCAAAATTTACCTTGCAATTCGTTTAAAGAATCATAAGTAAATTTTAATTTGCCAAATTCAAAATAATCCTGAAACCATGAAGATTTAACAGATGTTCGATTAAAAAACATTCTCCAAAAAACTAAAGATCATAAATAAAATGTTGGGTTATAGGCTTTTGAGATATAATTATTTAGATCGACATTGCTTCTTTTTATTAAACTACGTTTATATGATATTTTATAATTTCATATTTTTTTTGGTCATATAAAAAAATAAAAAAATAAAAAAAATTTTGTATTATTTAATATATTTTTTTTCAAAAAATTACCTTTAAATTTATATTTCTTTTTTAAAAGGTAATTTTTTGAAAAAAAATTTAAAAATTCCCAATTTTTAAATGGAAAAATTATGGGGGTTAGTTGTTTTTTGAATAAAAGTTTCCATGCCTTTGAATCTAAATAAGTTACAAAACCTGGTGAAAATGCAAAAATTATATTAAATATTTCATTAATGAAATTATAAAATAGCAAAGTAGTCAATTTATTATTTTCCGTATCATCAGATAAAATTATATCTGTAATTGGTTTATCTAATTCATCTTTTTTAAATATTAAAAATTGTTTTAACAATCTATTTAAAAGTTTTTTTACACCATAAGGTAAAAAATTTTTTTTTTGTAAAAACATATCAATATATGCATGAGCTACAGGTATTAAATAACTTCATTTATATTGTTGAAAAAATAGTATGACGGGTACTAAAAGCTTTTCTAGTCTTTTAGAATTAAAAAAATTAAAACCTAAAGAAAAATTTTTTTTATCTTTTATAAATATATTTATAAAAGCTGTCTTATTTACACCAATTTTTTCTAATTTTGAAAAAAGCATTAACTTAATAGAAGTAAAATTATTAAAAATAAGTTTTTTAAAGGGCAAAATTGTTATTCAAGAATTGCTAAATTTCAAAATACTTTTCTTGAAAACCAGCATATCATATGGCATAAAATTTTCTAAACTAAAAATTTTCTGTAATGATCATATTCAAACATAGGAAGAAAAAATCTTTTTTCAAAAATTTAAAATCTTTTTTCAAAGGGATTTTGCGTGTAAAAAAAGTTTAAGTTTATTAGACAATAAATTTGAAATAAAAAAATTAGATTTTTTAAGGACTCTTTTTAAATGCAAGACACTAATTAAGTTTTTATTATATAGCAAGGATAATCATATATCAAAAATTTTTTTTTTTAAAAAAAAAAAATTTCCCCTGCCAAAAAATATAGTATTAAAATAAGCTTCTCAAGATATATAGTAATAATCTTTATTATTAGGTTTTTTTCATTTTTTGAAAATAAATTCTTTTAAAAAAAAGAAATTTATTTTTTTTAGCTTAGAAGTAAAAAATTTATTTTTTTTATAATGAAATAAACGTTTTACAAATCTTTTACTAGATATATTAGGAAAATATTTAGAGGTGAAATTTAAATAAAAATTCATTCATTTTAAAAATTCTGTTTTTTTATGTATTAAGGATATTTTTCATTTAAAAATGTTATCCTTGAATTCCTTTAAAAAATTACCAAATTTACTTTTTTCTAAAAAAAATAAATCCAAAAGGTATTTACTTTGCAAATTATCCGACCTAGTACCTGAAAAAAAGGAGTTTGATCATTTTAATTTTATAAATTTATTAAAATACGGTTTTACTAAAAAAATTTTATTAGAAATTTTAATTAATTTTTTAGAGTTATTTTTTAGCATTAAATTGTTTTAACAAAAATTTAAAAAAAAAAATAAAAAAATGAATAATTATAAGTTTTAATTGATTATTAAAATTTTTTAAAAAAATTTTATCAAATTGTAACTTTTTAATAAAAAAGTTAGTACTATCATTATTAATAAAACTTAAAAATCTATAAACCAAAGTATTAACAATTTCATCCAAAAAAGAATCTGAAAATAGTTTAAATTTTAAATATTTATAAATAAGACTTAAAGTATTTTTCAAAAGACAAACTTTTCTAGTAAAAAAAAGTTTTGTACTTAAATTATTTTTTTGTTTTAGAAAAACAAATAATTTAAATTTTCATATTAATATTTTTAGATTAAATTTATTGTATAATTTGTTTGAAAATCAAGTTAAAAATAATTTAAAAAAACTTAAATTTGCAAACTTGGAAGTACTTAAGGTTTTTTGATCTAATGTTGCATAAAATAATTTAGAAAAGTTGTCCGAATTAATTTTAAAAAAAAATTTTGTTGAATAAGGTTTATTTGAAGTATTAAATTGTAACTTCAATTTATTTTCATTTAAAAATGAAAAAAAAATGTCATAGATGTATTCTGAAAAAAGATTATCAAAATAATTTTTTATAAAATTATCTAATTCTAAAAATTCATAGACATTAGGTACAGTATTATGTTGAAAAAAATTAATTTTATTGTTATAAATAAAATATTTAACCATACAATTGCTATTATAAATAAAATATTTTATTAAATGTTTTTTTGTTATTAAAAAAAGCAAATTAGTCGGTGTTGAATCATTATTATAAAATGTTAAATTTTGTACTAATAATTTTCTTTTTAAAAACATGTTATATTTAAACGTTTCTACGTTATTTAAACTATTTAAATCTAAATAATAAAAATTTTTATCAATTAAAGTAATATTAGAGGGTAAATTAAATGTTTTAAAAGTTTTTATAATCAAATTTAATAAAATTTGATAAAAAAATTTTGTTTTTGCTTTATGTAAAATTTTTTTTTTAACTATTTTAAAAGATCAAAATAAATTAAAAAAATTTATATTTTTTAAAAAAAGTAAATTTGAAAAATTTTTAGAAGATAAAACAAATCAATTAAAAATTTTTTTCTGTATTAATTTTGAAAATCAAATTTTTTTTTTTATGTTTCTGCTTTTGTAATATTTATAATAACTAGTTGTTAAAAAATATCTATCAAAAGATAGAAAAATAAATTTATATAAATCAATTAAAAAATTTTCGCTTCTGAGGTGAAAATTAAAATGAAAACTTTCCAATTGATTTAATTTAAATTTAAAAATATTTCTATAAGAAGAAAGAACAGAAGCCAGCTGCAATCAAATTAATTCAAAAACTTCTTTTAATTTTAATTTATTAAATTTAAAAATTCTAATTTTTTTAATAGCGAAGTTTGCAGTTTTTTTATTTAATTTATGAAAATTAAATAAAAATTTAATTTTCATAAAAAGAGAATTATTTTTTTTTATATTTAAAATATTACCAAAAAATCAACGTAATAGGATTGTTTTAGTAAAACGTAAAGCTTCCAGCTCTAAACCCCATTTTAAAGTTAAAGCAAATTCGTGTTGTTGCGTAAAATCCGGGCTGTACTGTACATTGCCCGGATCTTTTTTTAAATTTCACATTAATTTTAAATAATTAGTTAATTTTATTAACCGCAACTCAGCCAGTTGTTTTAATCTTATATATTGCTGGATACGTTCGTAGTCCGCAAATCAATATTCATAACTTAAATGAAGTAATTCTTCAATAAAGAATTTGTAGTTAAACCAGGTGTTTTCTTTTAGAGAGAAAAAATAGTATTTTCAAACTTTGTATAAAAAGTAAAATAAACTGTTTTCCGCTGTTTTTATAGCAGAAATAAAAAAAAAATTTACTACACTATTTGTTCTAAATAAAAAAGCTTTTCAAAAAAAAAAAACTTCAAATCTTCACAGCAAAAACGTTGTATTAAGAATCTTAAGAAAAAAAAAATTGGAAAGTTTAAAAAAAAAAAAATTTAAGTTATAAGTAGTGGGTTTAAAAAAAAAAAAATTTGTTAAAACAGCAGATAATGAATCTAACCTAAAATATTTATTAAAAATAAATAAGTAGTTTAATTTTACCGAAAGTGTATACATTTCATCTTGTTTTTTTAATAAATTTAAATTTTTTTCGTTAAAAAGTAAAAAGTAAAAGGAGGGCAAATAATCTTTACAAATTAAATTTTTTTTATTTATATTAAAATTAAAGACAGATAAAAAAAAAATTTTAAATGAAAAACTATTAAAATTTCTTAAATACGCGTATTTATAAGTTAAATAGTAATCTATATTTAATTTGTTTTTTCAATTTAAAAATAAAAAATCTAGTTTTAATATTTCTATTAATTTTACACATGTAGTAGTTAAATTAAAATGAAAAAATAAGTATGAACTTTTAAAGTTCCTAAAACCCTGAAAAAATAAAAAATTTCTTTTTTTAAAATTACTATTTAAAATATGAGATTTTGTAAATCATTCATTAGAAGAATACGTTTTTATATTATTAAAATTATCTAATATAAAAAAATTTTCTTCTAAATAAAAAAAATTTGAAGATTTTAATAAAGAACTAAATCTTAAAAAATTTATTCTTAAGAGAATTAAGCAAGTTAAAATAAAGTAATAATAAGAATTATTAAAAACACGTAGAATCAGTAATAAAGTTGAAATAAACTTTTTATAAAAAATTGAAATAAACTTTTTATAAAAAGTTTTATATTTTACCCGATCGTGTACAACAAATAAGTCATTTAAATATATTATACTAGAAATTTTAGTAAAAATTTTTTTTTTTGGTATAGAGCGGAACAATCATTTTTTATTATTTTTAGAATAAATTATTTTTTTGATATCAAAAAATAATTTATTTAAAACAGTGATTTTTTTAGTTTCAATGTATATATAAGGGTAAAAAAAAGAATTTTCTTCCTCTTTATTTTTGATAAAAAGTAAACTAATTAACAATAAATTTCAATCCACTGATTTTCTTCTCCTAAGAAAAGAAAAATAGTTAAAATTCGAAAAATTGTAAAATAAAAATATTGCATTATTACTATTATAATTGTTATAAATCAAATTAATTTTTGTTTTATAATTTTTATTTTTATAAAAATAAAAATTATAAAGAATCATAAATTTTTCAATTTTTTTAAAAATTGAAAAATTTACAAAAAACTTTTTACGTAAAATTGAACTGTGCGAAATTTTTGACAGATTTTTTAAATTTCAGATTATTTTTAAATTTGAAAATTTTAAAAAAAAAAAATCTGTTAAAGTTAAATAAAAATAGTTAAGATTAACATTTTGTTCAAATGGTAAAACGTTTACAATAGTAATTTTTCTTTTTTCGTTTTTAGATACATTAATAATATTTTTAATAAAAGTTTTTTTAGTAATTTTAATTTTATATTTTTTTTTCATTTATTATTTATATATGGTGAATAGAAGGGTTCGAACCTTCAACCACTAAAGTCACAGTTTAGTACTCTACCAATTGAGCTATATTCTAGAGAGAGTAGGATTTGAACCTACGAAGAGAATACTCAATAGATTTACAGTCTATCACCTTTGACCGCTCAGTCATCTCTCTTAGTAAAATTTGAATCTAGTAGGGATTGAACCTACGACCTTTTGCTTATCAAGCAAACGCTCTACCGCTAAGCTATAGATTTTGCATACTAGTAGGCAGTAGCAGACTCGAACTGCTAACTTCTTCGGTGTAAACGAAACACTCTACCAATTGAGTCAACTGCCTATTTTTCTATATTTTTTTTTATACCAAATTTTGAACGTCAAGCCATTCTAGCAAATCATTCGTTTGACGCAAAGTCTAACTTGCCTTTTATAGCTTTGTAGTGAACACCGGGTAAATCCGGTACGCGGCCGCCTCGTATTAATACTTGAGAATGTTCCTGTAAAGAATGCCCTTGTCCGGGGATATAAGCAATAACGTGAATTTTAGTTGATACAACCCTAACCTTTGCAATTTTTCAAATTGCTGAATTTGGTTTTTTTGGCTTTGCAGTTCAAAGTTTAACAACAACTGCCTTTTTTTGAGGGCAATTTTGTAAAATTCTATCCAAACTACGCATTCATTTTCTTTGACGCAAACCTCGTATTAATTGTCCAAACGTTGGCATTTTAAATATAAAAAGGAATTTAGTAATTTTAATACTAAAAAGGAATTTAGTAATTTTAATACTAAAAAGGAATTTAGTAATTTTAATACTAAAAAAATAAAGGTTTGCTTGTTTGTATAAAGTTGTGAATTTACTAAAAAATCAAAAAAAGAGTTTGATTTTTTAGTAAGAAAATTTTTAGGTTGCGAAATTACAAGTTTTTTAAATTCAGCAGAAGTAGTGGAATTTAAAAAAATCGAAATAAAAATATTATCATTAATATTTTTAAAAATATTAACATTAAAATTAGTTAAATTTAAATTGTCTAAATTATTAAAAATAAATCCATTTAAAAAAATAATAAAATTAATTATTTTAAAATGGGTAGAAAAAGAATCTAAATATTTAAAAAAATTAGTAATATTTGATTCTTTATTTTTTTTTAAAAAAATAAAGAATCAAATATTACTAAAAAAAAATTTAAAAGTTTGAAAATTTAAAAAATAATTATTTTTTAAATTTAACGAATTAATTAAAAATAAATTTTTTAAATTATTTTTAGACGATAAAAAAAAAGTAAAATATTTAAAAAAATAAAATTTTAATGTATTAGAAAAAGAAACAGCTCTGCAATATTTTTCTTTTTTAAAATATTTTTCTAAGAAATAATTTGATTTCAAAATTTGTTTTTGTATAAATATAGTATTAAAAATTTTATTAATATTTCAATTTGTTTGAAAAATTGAAATATCATTTTTTGAATGTAAACTAGATTTTAAATTATTTAAAAGTTGTAAAGTATCTCAATTTAAATCAGTAACAACATCCATTAAGGAAAAACTCACCCAGGAATCTGAAAAAAATAAACTTTTAATAAATAATTTTATTAAAAGTTTATTTTTAGTTTTTTTTAAAGTTGATAATCTTACAGGATAAAAACTTGATAAATTATTACTAAATCAGGATAAAGATTTTCAAAATGCTGAAACATGTAAAATTGTATTTTTATACATTTTAGAAAATACAACAATTTTTATTTTTATTTTTATATTTACAATACTTAAACGAAAAAAATAAAAATTTTTAACCTTACTAACAGTCATATTTATTTTAAAATTTTAAGCTTCATCGATCACAGGGTACCTACAATACAAGATAGGTAAGAAATCAAAGGCAAGCCTATACCATCAATTTTTTTTATAAAAGATATTTTTAACAAATCTCACATTGTTACCCCCTTTAAACTATTATTTACATAGGAAGAATATAATAAAAAAGAGGTGGGTGGGGTTTTAAATTGAAATTGGTATGATTTATCTGAGTACAATTTTATTATAACTTTAATAGGTAATCCCTCAGGGAACGGTTTCGTTACAGTATTAAAATTATTACAAAAACCCATCGTATTAAAACCATGCTGACCCAAAAAAGGACCCACGGGGGGCTGTAAATTAGCCCCTTTAGCGGGTATAGTTAAGCAAACCCACCTATCAAAAGATTTTTTATTATTTGAGGTATCCAATAATTTATTGGTTAGATTATTAGCAAGTTGTTCAGCAAATACTCAAGAATAAGGTTTTTTTTGTTCAAAAAAAAAAGTTTTGTTAACTAAATCAAATTTTTTTTGTTTTATTTTATTAACTTTAAAAATTATTTTTTTCAAGTTATAAATATATATATACATAAATTCGAAGAAGAAGGGAATCGAACCCTTAATCTTAACTTTGGAGGTTAAAGTTTTACCGTTAAACTACTTCCTATCTTAATTTTTTTTAATAATTATTTTTTTTTTAATAATTATTAAAAAAAAAATAATTATTAAAAAAAACAGTTCAATCAAAATTTTTATAAATAAAAAAATATAAAGTAAAATTAAAACTAGTATCTAAGGTTTTTAATTCGTTAAATGTAAAATTTTGATACAAATTTAAATTTGTATAATTTAAATTTGTAAAGGTAGGGTTTTTTAAAAAAGCTAATTTATGCGAATAATAGGGTTCACCTTTTCAAAAAAAAACATTTTCTTTACCCCATATAAATAATTCTTGTATTAAAAAATTTCTTGGAAAAAAACCAACCCTAAAAAAAGATTGATTAAAATTTCACAATAATAAAACATTGAAATTAGAAGCTACAATATTATTAGTAAATAAAGAATATCAATTTAAATATAGTGAAGTATTTAAAAATGCTTGATAACCAAAGTAAAATCGATTCAAACAAAAACTTTTTAAAAAGAAATTTGCATAGAAAAATTTTATATTTTTAGTAAATTTACTAAAAATATAAAATTTTTCTACTAATTCAGTAGGATTTAAAAAAATAAAATTTATTTTTTTATAAAAAAATAAAAATAAACTAATAAAATTATCAATTTTTTTGAATGAAAATGAGTCTAAAAAATTCTTTAGAAATATTGTAATATTAAATACATTTTTTTTAAATTCTAAAAAAAAAAATGTAAACTCTTTATTAAATTTTTTTAAAAAAGACATCTGTTTAATAATATAACCTATATTAAATCAAAAAAATTTTGAAATTAAGAAGTACTCACAAATTGACCAATTATGATAAAAGTAAAAATAATTTATTTTTAAAAAATTATTTAAAGATATTTTGTTTAAATCAGTATTTTTATTAAAAAAAATAAAAGAATTTAAAAAAATTCTTTTTAAATAATATATATGAATAAAAAAATCTTTAAAGAAAAACTTTGTTGATAACCAAAAAAAAAAAAAGAATTTTTTAAAAAAAAAAGAAGATTTTTTGGTTAAGGTTAAACTACAATTTTTTTTAAAAAAAAGAGAATTTTTAAGTTTAAAAGAACCTAACTGCATATTTTGAATTAAACTCATCTAGGTTTTTTAAGTCTACAACCACCAAAAGATTTTAATGGTCTATAGATAACCTCTTCAATCACTAAACCGGAAGCTTCTAAACCATCAAATGAATTTTTTATTTGAGGTAAGCGTAAAGTTGATTTTATATGAATGGAAAGAGATTCCACCCCTCTTTCTCAGCCAAGAAAGCAAACTTCATACATAGCACTATCGGCAGAAAAAACAGTTGATCATTGTCAAGAACCAGTACGTTCACTATTACCCCCGGTTCGTGTAACTAAAGTATTACCGTTATTATCTATAATTGATGCAAAAAAATTATTTCACGTAGCTCTAGCAAATAAAAACGCTTTAACAGTGGGTTTTTTTTCATCCGAAAATTTAATATTTTTTGTATTTTTACCGGTAATTAATGGTTTAGTAATGGAACGTTTAAACTCTGATTTATTAAAAAATTTTAATTTATATTTAAACTTTAAAAATTTTTCAATCATAAATGTATTTGTTCGAAGTGGAAAAACCAAATTATTAGTAACTTTATTAAAATTTGATAAAAAAAAATTTCATCTTAACCAATTTGAAAAACCAAATTTTGCAAGAAATTCTACGTTTGGTTTTTGTAAAAATTTAGTATTAGACCGTAAATTTATTAAGATTGGTTTTATAAAATTTGATTCATAGGTTAATTCTCAATACTTAGAACAAAAAAAAATTGTATTATAAGTCATACCATGGAGTAAGTATGTTTTTAAAAAGGAAACCTGATCTTTAGGACTCTTGGATAATTTTAAATTTATAAATTTTTTTGAATCAAATATTTTTTTTAAGCCATGCTTTGTTGAAAAATTTCAAATTAACAAATTATTTTTATTTTTTATCTTCATTTATTTTTTCTTTATTATATTTTTTTTGCTCTTTAGGGGCAAATTTTCTTCAATTTCATTTTTGTACAAAATGACGTTTTCTTGGATTTCTTGCAAGCATTCTTTGTGTAGAAGCATTAGTTCGGGTTCGCTGGCCTCTGACGGGTAAATCTAAAGATAGCCTTAAACCTTGGTAAGTTTGTAAACTTTTTTTGAGTTGAATATTTATTAATTTAACCGTAGAGTCTAATTCTACATTTATTAGGACTAATGTTAAATAAAATTTTAATAATTTTAAGTCATAATCTGTATAAACTAACTCAAGATTTCCTTTTGCTTGATATCAAAATAATTTTGTTAGAAATTTTCAACGGTAAAAACCATAGGAATAAACTGGCTTAATAGCATACATTAAATTTTTATTTTTAGATAATTTTGTATTTAAAAAAAACATAAAATTAGTAAAATTATTTAAAAGGCTTTTTTCCTTCTTTTAATTTTATTCATTCATTTAAAAATTGAAATCCTTTTAATTTATAAGGTCCTACAGATTTTAATTTATATCAAAAAAAAGTTATTATTGCATTAAAAAAAGTTTTATTTAAACTTAATGCAAAAATTTTTTTGATCTTTTTTTTTCTTAAACTTAAAAAAAATTTCTCACAGGGATAACACAACATTTGAAAATGAGATTTACCTAAATCTAGTAAAAGATTAGATTTTAGTTTGGTAAATCAATAATTTAAACCTTTTAGTTCCAATTCATTTACTTTCAAAAATTTATTTTTTAAACTTTTTAAAAAGTTTAAAAAATAAATTTTTGAAAGTAAATGAAACAAATTAAAAAAAATTAAATTATTAAATGTACTACTTATACACATGCTATGCCTAATTTTTCAAAAAAAAAAGGTTTGGTCTTTGGATAGCAAACAATCAAATTTTAAAAGAGGATTGTTTCACTTAAAGTAAAAATTAAAATGATTAATATGGGAAAGACATAATATCATTTTATAAAAAAAACTAAAAAATTCCAAATAATAAGGTACCGCCTATTCAATTATATCAAGCATCAGAATCATTCATGATACCGAAAGGGGTGCTTAAAACAAAGTAACCACCCACTTTGGTTAATACCAATAATTGTTTAAAATTCAGGTATACTGACCTTTTTTGAGTGCTATAACAAATAATACGATTTATTCAAATAGTAGTTGCCAAATCAATTGATATGACCTCATATTTATTATCTTTTTGCGAAAATGATCTTATATAACCATCTGCAAGAAGAGTTTTCAAAATAAAAAAATTTAAAACAGTTCTTGGAATACAAAATCGTATTTTTTTACATGCAATTGAACTTCTATAGTTTGCTAAAAAAGAATTAAAATTTGCATTTGGCATAAATATATATATTAGAAATTTCTTTTTTTTAATCCAGTTAATAAGCCAGCCGCCCCGAAGCGTTTTAATTCCATTCAAGATAATCAAAAATCCCTTAAAACAGATTTAGATCTACCAGTTACTACGCATCAGTTAACGATTCTTATTTTTGAAAATCATTTAAGTTTTTTTGATAAAATAAATGAAGCTTTAATTCAGTCATTATGTAACATCGACAATTCAAAAACAATAGATTTAAGAAATCATATTTTGGATTCATTTTTTAAGTAAAACATTCATCTAAAAAAATCTCATAAATTTTTATTTACCATAATAGAAAAAAATTAAAATTTATAATTTTTTGAAAAAAATTTTGAATTTGAGTTAAAAGCAACCAAAGGAAATTTGGAAAAAGTTAACCACCCCCCATGCCCTCTAAAACATTTTAAAGATAAACTACTCCAAAGCAAACGATTTAGCATGCTTTTTATAAAGGGTAAACTAAAAAAGTTTACTTCCTTTAGTTTAATAAAAGTTTTTTTAAATACCCATTGAAAGGAAAAATAAAAATTTTTGTCCCATTCTAAATGTTTTTCGTTTAAGTAATGTGAAAAAAAAGCAATATCATCTAGACCAAAAGATACATCACCTTGTAAATTGGATAAAATTATACATCAATCAACGCCATAGGATAGTCGCATATACGGAATAATTGTCAAAATAAAATAATAAAAACGTGTAAAAGAATAGGAAGGTGAAACTTTACTCTGTAAAACAAATCCAGAATTTTTTTTTTTTAATTGCTGTAAAACTAATTTTTTTTTCAAAAACGATTTTTGAAAAGTAAAAAATTTTATAATGTTTAGGCATTGTAGTACAGTGCGCAATTTAAAGTTTAGGTTACCATAATCTAAAATAAGAGGCAAAGTTGCTTGGTATTTAAAATTATTCGGTAAAAAATTTATTCAATTTAATGTTCCATTGGACTTAGTTTTTATATCAAAATATCTATAATTTTGAAAAAAAAATTTTACGGAAAAAGAATATCCGCTAAAATTATCATGCTCTGTTAAATCAAAATGTTTCAATTTTTTTAGCATAAAAATATTAAAAAATACCAGCTGATAATAAAACTAATTTTACAAAAGTTCATTTTCAAACTTCCCGCGCTATTGGACCTAGAACTCTAGTACCCACGGGTAAATAATTATTTTTTTTTGAAACCAAAACCACTGAATTTTCACTAAATCTCAGAAAGTCGCCAGCGTGAGATATTCAGCTTAAAATTTGTTTTGTTCAAGTTACCACAGCATAGTGTATGCTACCCCTTTGCACTTTACTTGTTCCTTTTAAACAAGTTTTAACACTAATGATAATGAGTGACCCTGCTGTTGAGCCTCAACGTTGTGATGAATTTCATATGCCAATGCATTTTACAGTTAATGCCCCTGAGTTATCATTACATTTTAAAATGGTACCTGGGTAGATCATTAATTTTTCTTTAAATGTATAAATTCATATTTATAAAATTTTCAAGAATTTTCAAAAACAGCGATTGAAGAAGCTTGCCGATACATGTGTTTAGACTCTGAAATTTTAGATTTAATAGGTAATTTTTTTTTCAAATCCCCCATAACAGATTTAACTAAAATCGTTTTTTTACCTTGAAAAAAAAAAGGTACAGCACCTAATTTAACTGGTATGGACCAATCAGAAATACCCCCCTTACCTTTACCCATACGAACTTCTGTAGGTTTCTTAGTAATTGGATAAACGGCAGGTGTTGGAAAAGTTATTATGCCACTTTTTTTCAATTTTCATTTAGTATATTTATTTATTAAGTCAATGTGTCGCATTGACAAATAAAAATTTTGTAAAGATTTACAAAAAAAAATATTTATGGGTAGAGTGTCACTATAATGTATACCCTTATATCATTTTGAATCGCGTTTAAAAAGTTTAAACTTTGAATTTACTAAAGAAGGATTAAACATAATTTTTTAATTTTAATTTTATAATAGGCGGTAGCGCTATAAACATATGTTTTAAACAGTAGTATAATCAAATATAATGATAGAAACTTTCTGAATATAATGAAAAGGTATTTGGTAAGAAAAAAAATTTATCTTGCAGTGTGGTCAAGGATTGTATATAGAAAATATTTTGATAATTTTCTGTAAAAGTTACAGAATTTGTAACAAATTGATTTCATAAAAAAAAATTCAATTTTAAAAAAGGGTACATAGTGTTTATTAAATAATAAGTTTTTGATTTATCAGCTCATCTTTGCAAGTAGTTCGTTTGAATCCAATATAATTTTTTTGATGCAATATCATTTTTTTTTGGACGTCTTAAGCTAGCAAGTAAGGGTGATATTCAACCCTCAGGGTATAATTTTAATTCAAGCAAAGCGTCATTAAAAAAATCCATATAATTTAATTTTTTTTTATATTTTTTTTTTATATTTTTTGTTAAAAAGGAAGGTAATGCTATATTTAAAAATAGACATATTCTAAAAAAAAGAGATTTCTTATTTTTATTTAAAAAAATTTTAAAAAAAAAAAATTTTAAAAAAAAAAAATTCTTAAAAAAAAAAGATATAGTATTAGTCAAACAGGAATAAATAGTTTTTTCAAAGGAAAACATTAAAAAACGATTTAAAATAAAAAATAATTTATTTTTATTTATTTTTTTTAAAAATTTATAATAACTGTATAACGCAGCAACTTCAATAGGATATACAGCGTTATTTGACAAAATTTTTGAAAATTTATAAAAAGGATTCAATGCATAGTGCTGCGGTTTTAAAATTAAAAAATCTCTATTTGATTGTTCTAACATATTTATTTTAAAAATTCAGTAAACGAGAATAGCATAAGGTAAGTTACACTTATCCGCATAATCAAAATAAAGTTTAAACGGTAAAGAAAAATTTTTTATTGTTGAAAATAAATTTAATTTAGTTATAAATTTATAAAATAAAATTTCTTCAAAAAGGAAATTTTTATTTTTTAAAAAATAAAAAATAAAAATTTTAAAATAAGAAGGAATAGGAAAAAGAAAAATTTGTTTTGTTTTACTTTTTTTAGGTATAAGATCTTCCAATTCATTTTTTATCAAAATAAGTTTAAATTTATTATTTGAAAAAAAATAGTTTATAGTATTTGATAAATTTTGATTTTTTAAAAAAAATCAAAATTTATTTAAATAATAAAAATTACAAATTACTTTTTTTCAAAAAAAATTTAAATAGGGGTAATTATAATAAAAAATTTTATTTCAAATTTTTCTACTAAAAAAATTAATTTTCAAAAATTCAGATTTAAAGCCATAATAGTAATCTGGTATTAATAAATTTAATTTAATTTTTTTTTTTTAATTTAAAAAAAAAAAAAAATTTTTTAAATTCAAAAATAATTTTTTTTTGAAAAAAAATCTTAAAAATAATTTTTTCCAAAAAAAAATTTGAAATAAAAATTTTTTTTTTAAATTCAAAAAAACAGAAATTGAAACTCATGTTAAAAAAAAAAAATTTTTATTTCAAATTTTTTTTTTAACTTTAGTTTGTAAAAATTTTATTATACGACCATCATGGTTAGAAATATTTAAAATAAACAGTCATCTCAGCGGCCAGTGATAACGGCTATCAAAAGGATCCAAGCCTGCTTTTCAAAAAATTTGAAGCTCTAATTCAGAAAAAAAATGAGGTAGGCCTAAACTTTCCATTGCTAATTCTCTAAATATTATTTCCCTAGCTTGAAGCAGGGCATTCCCTTGTGTTCTCGTTAGGTAGCGCTCCCCTTTTTGTCTTTTTAAAGGCAGATTAGGATTTCAAAAATACTCAAACATATCTCAAAAAAAAATTAAAGAATAATATTTAAATTTTTTTTGAGAAAAATATTTTCTTAAATAATTTTTTGAAAAGGAATCCTCAATGAATAACCTAAATACATTATTTAGGCAAAATAATATTTCTAATTTTAAATTATTATCAAATTTAGTTAAGTAACCTAACCTACCTGGATTATATGTTGTAATAAAAGAAAAATTAAAAAGATAAAGCTGTCTTTCAAAAAATTCGTCGTAGTATTTATAAACAGATAATAAATTAGTTTTTGTAGTTAATAAAATTTTTCATTTTTTTAACTTGTGTTCTTCTTCAGAAGGTAATGGGATAACGTACCTGGTAGTTTTTAAATACTTAACGTTATTTGTTTTATTATTTTTTTTTTTTTTTATATTTATTAATTTAAAACTAATAAAATAGTATTCACTTTCATAACATAATTTAATTTTTTTTTTTATTTTAGATAATTTAGATAATTTTATAGTTTTTTTTCTTATCATTTTAGTAAGCATTAAATCATAGCTTTTAATTCATCTAAAACGTTAGATATAACCAACCAAATTCAAATTGAAGCTGTACCAAATTTTAAAGTTACAGGGGTTTTATAATAGTCTAATTTTGTATAAATTGAAACTTGATCAAGTTTACCTTTTTTTATCCAAATTTTTGAAGCTCTTTCTTTTCTGCTAAAACGACCTTTTAATAAAAACATAAACCCTTTTATCATTTGAGCTTGACTCAATAAACTATTTAAACTTCATAAAACCTCCGCCAGCAAATGATCTCATTCCAATTTTTTTTTTATAAAAATTGCAATCAAAGTTGCATTTAAACTTAAATTACTATAATGATCTATTACTAGATGGGCAGGAACCCTAGTATTAAAAAAAGGTAAACTAATATCAATTCAAGTTTTTTTTTCAAAAAAAAAACTTGAATTCTTTCTAAAAAAAGATTTAGAAGTAGATCAAATACCAAAAAAAGGAACATAGTAAGGTGAAGAAGAAAGTAATTCAGTATAAGAAAATTTATTTAGTAACATAAATTTATTGCCTGTTGTATTCAACCAGCAGTTTGGTTTTCCAAAATGTGAGATACTATCAGCAAAATCAGCAATTGTAAAACCGAGTTTTCTGTTACCAGCTTTAAAAGTTTTGTCTAATCTAAGCAAACCAAGTATCAAAAATTCTTTAAAGGAAGATGAAAATAAATCTAAAATTGTAATGTGTGACCTGCTCCTTTGCATAAACATAGAAACTGGTCTGGTTATAAAAAGTAAATTTTCTTGACTGCAGTGTGAGTACATTTTTTTTAAAGATTTCAAAATAAAGATATAAAAAAAAAAAAAATTTTGCCAATAAATGCTAAACAGGTGTACTAACATAGAAAAATGAGTTAAATTACTAAGATCGGTAAATAATCAAAAAAATATTTTAGGTGATAGATGTGAAATGGCAAAATAAAAATAAGCAAACCTAATTTGGCGAAGTATCTTTCAAACACTTGTATATCATAAAAAATTATAAAAGAGATTGCTACCTAAAAAAATTACAAGAGGCCAGTCTGAATGTTTTACAATTTGTTTTAAATCATTATACTTATCGTATAAATAAAATAATTCCTTAGTACTAGTGGATACCACCTCAAATTGAGGCTTATTTAAAAAAAAGTATAAGGAATTAAAGTTTAAAATAAAATTTTTATTTCATTTTTTAAAGTTAACTTTAAAAAATGAAATAAAAAAAATTATTAAAGCATTATAATTTGAATAAAATGAGGTTAAATTGCAATTTTTTTTTGTTTCAAATTTTTTTGGAAAAATTTGAAAAAATGATTGCGCTAAATTTTTATTCAAAAATTTTATTATAAAAGTACTTAAGTAAGATAATAAATTAATTTTATATAAAATGTTTAGATTTCATTTTTTACAAATATGTCTTAGTAGCCTGGTTGATTTTAAAAAAGATTTAGTTATAAAATTATACCAAATAGTAAAAAAAAACGGATAAAGAAGTAAAAAATCCAATAATAAATTAAAAGGTAATTTATTTAAAATTGTAAAATAGTATACTTTTAAAAACGTTAAAAGAGCTGTTGAATTTAATTTTACACCTGAAGATGTAGATTGTAATAATTTTCTGAAAGAAAATAATTTTTTAAAAACAAATTTTGTTGAATTTATATTTATTTTACCTTCATATGAAAAATATTTTAGGTAAGCTTTTAGATAAAACCAAACTTGTTTGATGCTAAAAGCCATATTATCTCTAGCATACAATTTTAAATGTAATAGTTTAACCTGTTTTTTTATAAATTCTTGAGTTAGACCAACGTCAGCATTATCTGAATTTTTAAAAAAAGCATTTAGTTCCTTCATCAAAAAAAAAAATCGTACAGTTTTAGAAAAAAAATAATTCATAGAGTAAAGGGGTTGGGTATAATGCATATAGGAAGATTGATATAATTTTAATGATTTTGTAACTTCTCTTTTTGATAGTTGCCACGATTTGTGTAACCATGTATTGTAAAAGAATACAAAATTTGGGTATCAATTTAATATTGTTGGGTTAAATAAATAATTTGCTAGCCGAAATCAGTCCTGTCTTACACGGGACGGTGTTAACTTGTCATTACCATATTTTGAAATATTATGTTCTACAAAAAAGTATTGAAACCGCTCTATCTCATCAAAGTTATCTACTTCAAAAAAAACAGATTTTGTTGAAAAAACAAATTGAGTTAAAAAAAACGAAGATGAAATAGTTTGAAGAATTGAAAGCTCATCCTCATGCAAAAGCGTTTCATCTTTTAATATAAAAGAAAAGGTATTAAACTTATCTAGATAATTTCTAGTTAAAAAATTATAATAATAAGAATAAGGTCAAAATAAATAATTTATCAAGTTATTACCCCCCATTGTAGAAATAAAAAAATTTGTATCAAATTCTCGTGTTAATGTATCCTGAAGGGTTAGTAATCATCCAATGTAGGCGACTTGACTCAACCTAGCAAAATCAATATTATACTTCTTCAAAAATAGATAAGTTTGGTTAAAAGTTTTTTTCAAAAAAAAGTCGTAGTAATACATAAAAGTTCAATTCAATTTATCGTCGGAATAAAATTTTGTTTTTAAATATTTAAAGGTAAGGTAATCATTCATAAAATATTTTGTATAAGATCTTTTATAATTTGGTATCCAAAGATTTTTCCATTCTGAACCTCTTGAAATTCAGGATGCTTGTATGTTTGATCAATATGACATTTATAACTACTGTAATTAAATAAATATAAAATTAAAAGACTAAACCTTTAAAATAATTTTTTAAATTTATATTTCTTGTATGTATTTTTCATGTAAAAGAAAATTGACCCAGTTTATAACCAACCATCCCCGGTAGCACTCATACTCAAAAAAATTTATTACCATTATAAATAAAAAATATTTTATTTATAAAAAAAGGTAAAATGGTAGTAGATCGTGACCAGATGTGGATACCCTCCTTAATATTTTTTTTATTATTTACTCAATCAAATTGTTTATATCGTTTAAAGAGCCTAAAACGATTATTTTTAAAAAAAAATTTAAAAAAAAAATTTTTTCTCGCTCAAAAAAGCTGTGTAGAAACAGCAAATAAATAATTTCAATTTACAAAATATTTTGTAATTTTTAGTGTTCCGGTTTGTAACGATAGAAATCTATTATATTCAGATATTACTACATCATGTATATTATGAAATATGCTTTCAACAAAATCTAAACCAAAATAAAAAATTTTTTTTAGTTCATAAATTGAAAATTTATTTTTAATTTGAAAAATATTAATTATTATAGTATAATAAAAAATATTAAAGAAAAATAAATTATTTATACCTTTTACAAAAATAAAAGTTTTATCAAAAATTCTATTATTAGCAACATATAAAAAATTTTTAAAAAAAAAAAAATCTACGCCTGGATTTCGTAATTTATTTTTAGATAAAAATAAATATTTAGATCAATTAAAAGATATATCTTTTCTCCAGAAAAAACTTGCATAATTAAGAAGATTTTGTTTAAAAAAAAAAAAAAATCTATCGTTTTCAGTACTAAAAATATTTTTACTAGAATGAAATATAAGAGAAGTCGAAAAAAATTGAAAAAAAAAATTTTCAAACTTTATTTTCATAAAGTTTATAGTTGAAAAAAAAAATTTTTTAACAAGAAGTAAATAAATCGAAAACTTCTCGCTAACCATCAACTCTACCAATCTAATTGGTCAGATTTTTGTAATTAATTTCTTTTTTTTATATTTTAAATACCTTATTATTAATCAATTTAATAAAGGAGGTTTAGACAGAGATCACATTAAAAACTTTTTGCTTTAGAAGAATAAATTTTTTTTTTAGACCAAATTTTAGTCTTTCTAGTTTTTACACCTTTAGCTAAAAACCCAGTTGGTGTTCAAGGATGACCACCTTTATTAGTCCTACCCCCATGTGGATGATCAACCGGATTCATAGCAATTCCTCAAACCTTTGGTGATTTACCCATATACACAGACTCACCTGCCCTTGTTAAATGTCATAAATTTTTTTTAGAAGATAACCCTAGGGTAGCAGAGCCCAATGCTGAAGTAATATAAATCTTAAAACTTGGTAGTTGAATATAAACCCTATTATACGACTTTTTTATAATTTTACCATAGCAACCAGATGACTTAGCGAAGGTTGCCTGTTTGTTTTTATGGGCTTGGATTGAAAATAAGACTAAACCTATTTTTGAATTTCACAAGAATATTGAGTTTCCTCATTGAAAAATCCCATCATTTTTTGTTTTATGTTTCAAAAAAAAATTTTCATCATGTAAGTCTTCAGCAGGATTAAAAGAAAAAAGACCAATGCTTGGGTAAAATACCATACTTACTGTAAAGTTCATCTTTAATGTTTTTAGTAAAGATTGAACTATACCAATTTCATTCCAAATTTTATACATAAAATTATACTTATGAGTATAAAATTTATTGTAAGACAGGGAACCTCAAAATACTTTTATACCTCAACTTCAACCACCAGATACAGGTTTAGTATGTCTAAGTTGAAAAAAATATTTAAGAAAAAAAAAATTAGTTTTTTTATTACAATACATACGTCCTACAACCATCTTAAATAAGCTTTATTTCGCTTAACTGTCATATGTATAGTTTCTTTATTACTATGGGTCAAACCTCATTTTAAACATGCATCCCAAACTTCTTGGGCTAAACTTTCAGTTACACTGGCCACTTTGCGTTTTTTAGCAGCTTCTAATAACCAACGCACAGCTATTCTTTTGCTCCTGCTAGGTGATATAAAAATAGGAATTTCATAAAGTTTACCTGCAATTTTTTTTTTTTTCAACCAAACCTTAGGTTCAACTACCAATAGGGCATGAACAAATATTGGCAAGGCGGGAAGACAGTATTTCTTCTTAAATTTTTTTAAAAAACGTAAAAATACAGCCCTTGCGGTTAATTTTTTACCTTTACGTAGAATAAATTTAAAAAGAGTATTAGCTACGTTTATGTCATCTATAATTTTTATTTGTTGCGAAAAAGAGGTATATAGCAAATAGCGTACATTTTCATAGTATTTTATTCAATTTTTCAAAAAAAAAAAAAATGTTGTTGATAGTTTTTGCGCTGCTGGGTAAGCTTGATCGTTAGTTATTAAACCAAATTTTGAAAATTTTTCAAAAAAAGTTGAAATTAACGGTTTAGAAAAGTAATTTATTGTTTTTAAATGTATTGTAAAATTTTTAAAAAAAAAATCTACTAAAATTAAATAATTTGTTAGATTATAATATGAAGTTTTTGGGTTTGATAATAAATCCAAAAATTTAAAAAAAAATTGTAAAGTAAATTTATTAAAAGATAAATTAGCAGAATAATTAAAATTTAAAAAAAAAAGTTTTTTTTTTTTATTAAAAAGTTTTAAAAATGAAGGATTAGCTGTACCTATTAATCTAGAAAAAAAAATTGTATATAAGTCAATTTTTTTATTTTCATTAAAATTGAAAAATCATTTTAAAATTAAAAATATAGAATATATAATTTTTAAAGTAACTGAAGGTTGGCCCGTAATAAAGTTTAATATAAAATTTTTTACACTAAATTTAAAAAAGAATGTCTTTTTCCAATTATTAAATATGTTTATAAAAAAAAAAACATTATCCGAGGGACTAAAACCTTTTAAAAAAAGTTTATTTGAAATTTTTTTTGTTGATAAAATCAAATTAAAATTTGAAAAAATTTTATTAATAGAATCTGACGAATTTTTAAATAGTAGCTTAAATCATTTAAGTACTAAAAGTTTAACCTTTAAAAAGTTAAATTTCAAAAAAAAAAATGGAAAATAATGGGAAAAGAAAAAATTTAAAAATTCTTTCGAGTCATAACCAATATTTAAATAAGACCAAAGGTGAAAATTTTGTTGAACAAAAATTGGTATTCTTGGAACTTTATAAAAAGATTTTGAAAATTTTAAACAAAAGGATTTTTTTGTTTTTGAAATCAAAGTAAAATTTTGATTATTTTTAAAGACAACATTATTAAAAACTGAATCAGAATTAATTTTTTTTGTAAAAATTGAATTTAGTCTTGAGACAGCATATGCTTTTTGTGTTTCGGAGTCAATAAATTTTTTGTCTAAAGTGGCATAAGATTTTTTTTGTAAAAATTTATTTAATTTTAATGATTCTGTCAAAAGTTCTTCATCTCTTCATTTTTTTTCGTCTTCATCTCATTTTTTAAAAAAAAATTTTGCCTGTTCAGTTTTTGGTAAAACAGTTGGGATAAAAAAACCTTTATAAGTTCCAATTTTTGTTTCATGTTTACGCGCCCAAGTTCACTCTCAAGCTAGTTTTTCTTTTGTACTTCGATGCTTTTCTTTTAAATATTTTTTTCATGTTTTTAAAGAAAAATCTAAAAAATAAGCTAAAAATTCTCATAAACCTACAAACTTAAAAAAAGGAAGGGGAAGCTTAAACTTAAAAAAATTTATATAAAAATTGAAGGTGGTTGGGTTAAGAAAAGAATAAAAGCAACTCATTTTTAAAAAGTATAGCGAACGCTAAAAAGTTCTGAATCCTGCAGGAGTTGAACCTACGACCCTTTGTTATGAGCAAAGAATTTTACCGTTAAACTAAGGATTACGTCTAGTAAACATGTACATTATTGGACTTGAACCAACACATTCAAATGAATAACAGATTTTAAGTCTGTCGCGTCTACCATTCCGCCAAATGAAACATGTAAAAATACAGACGTGATCCCTATGGGAATTGAACCCATTTTTCAACAGTGAAAATGTTGTGTCCTACCATTTAGACGAAGGAATGGGTAAGTTTTGCGCTAGGTGGTAAGGCTAACGCAAAACTTACATTGGGGGCGGGGGTATGCCCGAAGGGACTCGAACCCTTAACCTTTAGTTTCGAAGACTACTACGCTACCATTGCGCTACGAGCATTTTTTTTTTTTAATAGGCTTTGATTATTATTATTACTGGTAATCCATCGTGATAATTTTAAATATAAAGGGCTTTGTACAATTAAAATATTTTTTTCTTAAAAAATAATAGTACTAATTCTCCAGTATTTGTTGAATTATTCTCCAGTATTTGTTGAATTATTCTCCAGTATTTGTTGAATTAGTACTATTATTTCTCATATAGCCTCATGGTAGTCGGCAAGAACGCAAATATAATACATTATTATAGGTAATAATATAGAGGAAATAAAAAAAATTAGACTTGATCTTCTAGAGTACATAAGATTCAAAAAAATCATGGAAGAAAAAAATAATTTATCCAAAAAAAAAGCTGAATATAAATTATATGTGAAAACTTTATAAATTTTCACATATAGTTTATATTCGTATAAACCTACTAGGTGTAGGTATAATATTTCATCCTGATTTTGACTTTTTTCAACCAAATCAAAATACGGGGCTGTAAAATACACATCTGACAGTAGAAAATAACGCTTTAAACGTGAAAAAATAAAGGGATTATTTTCAAGTAGAGGTAAATCCATACTTCAAACAAACACTAAAATTATTAGTTCTAGCATATAATATTATAAGGCGTTACTTACTATTAAGATATTTTATTAAAAGATCTTTTTTAGAGGTAGAAGGGTTTTGTTTTAAATGATCTGACAATTCAGGGTGTAATTCAAATAAAAAATTTACACAGGCCTGGTCAACGCGTTGTTTTGAAATAAGGAATTCCCTAGATAATTGTTCTCAAGATTTTATTGTTTTGGTTTTTTCATCGTGTGGGACAGAATAAATATCATCGGGACCATAATTTTTTATTGCGGTTGAAAATAATTCATCTACTTTATCCTGAACATCTGGATGCCAAACACTTTTTAAACGGTTGGTGTTGTACCTGTCAAAATTGTATACTAAATCTGTAGTTCTGCAGAAAGCGTTTACTGGTGGAAAAACTATACTTAAAATTTTTTTTAAAGGTGTAGGGATTATAGCAAAAAATAAATCATATTTACGTTGCGCAAGCCTATTAGCGCAATTATTTAATTTTTCCTGTTTTTTTGGTGTCCAATTTTGATATTCAGTTATTTCATCTAGCCTATCTATTAACATTTTTTCCAACTCTGCATTTTCTTTTCATTCTTGATTGATAAAAAAGTCAAATCTATATTTAACATAATTTTTTTTATAGCCAGCGTAACCATAATCATCGGAACTTTTCCAAACTTCTGAGGGGAACCTATCATCATCGCCGCGCTCGTAGTAATATATATCTAAATCTTCATAGCGGTACCTATACTTATTACCAAAAAAGTATACGCATTTTCGTCTAAGTTTTAAAATAAAACCGATTAGATCTGAAACTGCAACATATAAGCCCTCGAACCAATTATATTGATCTTCCGAATTGGTGTTCAACGAAAGATCAATGGTTAAATAGGTATTCATGATAGGGAAAACAATAAAAATTAAAATAAAATAGAAAAAACTGCTGTATTGGCCAACAGTATACATAGGTTCCTCAATTGGTTGGCCACCAATCCAACCTAGAAGTAAAGAATTTGCTACGAAGAAACTAAAAAATAATGCTCAAGGTAAATTAAAATTTGAATTTAAAATAAAGCGTTTAGAGGATAAATTTAGTAAAACTGGCAGTACTGCCAAACCAACTATTGAAAATAACATTACTATAACGCCACCAAGTTTATCTGGTACGGATCTTAAAAGAGCATAAAAGGGTAGGAAGTACCATTCAGGTACAATATGTGCTGGGGTGCTCATATACATTGCAGGTATATAATTATCAGGATGACCCAAATAATTAGAATTAAAAAAAACAAAATACATAAAAATTATAAAAAATAAAACTAAATAGTATAAATCTTTTAAAAAAAAGTAAGGGCCAAACGTTACACGATCACCCCAATTTAAACTCACACCAGTAGGTGTATTTGAACCAGTTTCATGTAATAAAACAATATGTGCAGCAACTAAAGCAAATAAAACAAAAGGTAGGAGGTAGTGTAAACTAAAGAATCTAACAAGAGTTTGCTCTCCAACAGAGAAACCCCCCCATAACCAAGCTACAACGGAATCTCCAATTAATGGTATGGCAGAAGCTAAACTTGTAATTACAGTTGCAGCCCAAAAACTCATCTGACCCCAAGGTAAAACATAACCAAGAAAAGCAGTTAAAATCATTAAAAATAAAATTACTACACCGCTATACCAGACGAATTGTCGTCGTCCAGCAAAAGAATTATAGTATAATCCTCAAGAAATATGCAGATAAACTACTAAAAAAAACATAGAAGCACCATTTGCATGTAAATAACGTAAAAACCAACCTCCGCGAACATCTCTCATAATGTGTTCTACACTACTAAAAGCCAAGTCCGCAGAAGGTATATAATGCATAGCTAAAAAAATACCAGAGGCTATTTGCGATACTAAGCAAACTAAAGCCATAACTCCAAAAGACCAAAAGAAAGATAGACTGGTAGGGGTAGGATACGAGATAGCTTCTCCGTATAACCAATTTAAAATGGTATTAGTTCTAATTAAACGCATTTATTTGTATATATATATAAAATTTATATAAAATTAAAAGGACATATTTCATCTTGGGAAGGGCAAAGTATTTAACCATTTTCAATAATTTGGATCTCAATCATTAGCAAAAAACCGCTCAATTCTATCTTGAATTTCTTGTTTAGGGTAAGCAAAAAATAATTTCCCATCCCTAAATTTAATAAACATTTTTGCTGTGGTTGGGTTTTTTAATCTAGTTAAAAAAATTAAAGGATCCTCATCTTTTACAAATAAAAATTTATAAGGTACTTCCTTATATTCACGCATATTATCAATTTTGAAATAAGGGGTTCTTTCAAAATTATAACCTGACGTTGAGTTAATGGGTTCCGTTTCATAATGTTTTCAAACAAAGTATAATGAGGGTACTGTTAGTTGGTCAAGTGTAGTTCAAAGGTAGGACATTCGATCCTGGCAAGTTAAATAAATTCATAAATACCTAAAATATTTACTATTTGAAAATAGTTTAGTTGTGATTTCTTGTGAGTTAAACTGATGATTATTTGAATAAAGCTCAAAACCCTCTTCGCCTTTCCAGGTTAACATACCAACAGACCATTCAACAAGAAAACCAACTATTAGTAAAACAAAAAATATTATAAATATTAAATAACTATAGAAACCTAAATAAAAATATGAAATACAATAAGGTAATAAAAACATAAGCTCAACATCAAATACTAAAAAAAGCAAAGCAACTAAATAAAATTTTATATCAAATTGAGTTCGTTCTGTTCAAAATGGTGAAAAACCACATTCATAAGGGCTATATTTTTCAGCATCAAAAGTTGAGTTGGGGTATAGTGATAGATTTAACAAGTTAGCCTGTAATAATAAAAATAATACAAAACCAATAGAAACCATTATTATAATAAGCAGCGTAATAAAGTTTATATTATTATTGAATAAGATATCGTAATCTTCAACATTTGAAAAAAAAATAAGATATGAAAAAATTGTATTATTTTTCAACCCCAAAAGATCAGTAAAAAAAGAAAAAAGTAAATGATTATTTACTAATAAAAAATTAGTAAATACAGCTAAGTACAATATTTTTTTAAGTTGTAATGTTAAATTTACTAAACTTGACATGAGGTAAACTAAAGGTATAAATGCTAGAGTTAACTATC
>JACCDN010639515.1_pt1 | contig 27720 bp, 34 predicted proteins | sample 7441691 | NCBI WGS metagenome assembly JACCDN01 (sample SAMN15323439, study PRJNA562643) | freshwater metagenome | isolation source: river surface water | place: USA:Blue River Watershed | collected 2017-08-16 | reverse complement strand
GGTGCAAGTGTGAGACGTGCGCGGATAATGGCAGCAAATTCACCAAACGTCATGGTTTTGACGACCATGTACTTTTGTTTTTCCAATTGGAGTTGAGGGTCTTCGCTAATGACAATGATGGGGTACTTTTCAGGGTACAGGGCAGATACTTTTTTGAATTCGGCGACGCGCTGTGCCAAGGTGGTATCGACAAAATAATTGGCAAGTGGTTTGGGTTGGTCATGCTTTGTGGTGGTTGTAAATAAAGATAACATGTTTATGTTTATCCTTGCGTTTTATTTATAGTATGGGTTGTCCAAACAAATTTGAACAACTCGAATGGTGTCTGATGGGATATCCATTGAGAGCGACTTGTCATGCTTGTTAAACACGATGGCCCATATTGTTGTTTCAACATTTCCAGGGGCTTGTGTGGCATCAAGCATGGCATATCATCTACCAGTGTGTCTTGGAGTGGATACAACCAATCCGATTGCCAAACTTCCTTGGTGCTCAAGTTGTATTGGGTGCCCTTGTACCATGAATCGACCTTGGTGAATGTGGTATTGGTCTCATTAGGCGCGACAAAGAATACATCACATATGGGTAAGTCGGTGTTGGGAAACCGAAGACGAATGGCTGCTCCTTCCTTGGTAGCAGTATTGGCATTGAATCCCATGAGAAAAATGACTTCGAGTTTGGCAATATCCCATGCCTTTTGGGAGAATTCTTTGGAAAAGAGGTATTCTTTATGTTTGATATGTGTGTGAAGATCAATGTCATCATCCCATGGGATAAAGGTCTTGTGGCGAATGAATCCTAGTAGAGTACCACCACTGGGCCACACGTCAATCTTTTCTTGCTTGAATAAACGGGTAGTTTCCATGAATAATTTACGTTGTAGAATCATAAACTCTTCCTTGACCAGATTGACTTGGTTGGTACCCTTGTTAAGGGGTAGATTGGGGATTTGGTAGGTTCGTTGGCCAACGGTATAGGTGGAACCAGGAGTGTATGTCTTGCAGTTATCAAACGATTTGCGACTAATGGTGTACCATACGGAAATGCCAATGAGAGCACAGACACAAATGACTAGGACAACACAAACAATAATTTTGGTTTTACGATTCATAAAAGTTTTTTATTTTGTATAAAGGATGGAAAATAGGGTCGACAAATACTTTTTCGAGTGAATGTATCGCCATTTGTAGGTTGATCCGATTCTTTTCTGGACAATTCCTTTAAACTAAGTTTTTGATTGGTGCCTCTTAGTTTATTCTTGGTGTATTCATATTCCTTCTTGGCGGCCTTGACCTTGTCATGTAGTAGATGAAACGCTTCCATGGCACCAATTTTATCGAGCCAAATGTAATAGGGAATGGCGCTGAGCGAATACTCTTCACCGGTAGTGGGATCCACAACAATGTTTCGTCTCGAGTAGGGAGCATTGCATTTCTGGGGCACGTGGTACGACAGACAAACATGATATTCGATGAATACATTGATGAATACAATCTTGTCATCATGATCTGAAGGTGGTGGTGGAGTAATGTGGGCCATGCTGGGTCCAATGTCGCTTACGATGCGATAGGGATAGGAGGATCTGTCCAAATAATAACAAGTGGGGTAACGTGCAACGTAATGTACGATAAAATAACTAATGAGCCTTTTGCTAATTTTGCGGTTACTCATTATGGCCCTGATGCGTTCCTTGTGTCCCGGAATGGCGAATTCGCGTTGTATATAGTTCCAAATATTGACTTCGGTGGGGGAGAGGTGGGTTGGCGCAATGGGTGTCTTGGCGATGCGACGTTTGCGCAAGAGGTAGACGATGAACCATTTCTGAACGGGTTCCGGATGGGGCAAGAGTTCTTGGAGCCATAGGATGAGTCGTTCAATGTGTTGATTGGGTGTTTTGGGGGAGATGGAGGTGGACGAAGATGTAGTACTGGGTTCGGGTATTTCAAGTTCTACATTAGTAAAGAATTCGGTGGCCCAATCTGAAAAAGTGGAGGAGAAACCATCATTCATTCACAGTAGAGAATGGGTGGTGGTAAAGGTGTTTGGATGGACGGGTTATCTTGATCAACAATACAATTACCCAATAGAAAACGTAACCGTAGTAAAATCAATTCTAATAAATACGATAGATGATCGGGAGATTTTGTAATGTCCTTGTAGTCGACCAATTCTAATTCTCCATGGTATTGAGCGTGTGAAGCGCAACACTTGTCCTTGGTCGCCCTTCGTGGTGTGACCTTGGTTAGGTCATATCGAAAGGTAACAGTGCCCCATGTTGGATTCTCCACCACTTCGGTGAATGATTTTCGTTCCAGGATGCAAATGGCAATGGGTTTGTTTTGTTTGAGAGCAATGGCTTCTTGACTTGCATTGGGGAACTTGAGACGCTCTTCGATGGAGATGGCGCAGCGGACTTGGAGCATACCATTGGAGCGGAGTAAGAGCTGTTTAAAGACGTCTTTACGTTCGATGACGTGTTCTTGGGGGTTTTGGGTGTAGGATTGTCGTATGTTATTGCCATGGTAGGAGCGAATGGTTTCAGGGTATTCTTTAATGGACCATCGTGTGGGGTATTCTTTGGCGTGCTTTTCTAGGGTTTCACGAAGGCGAGAAAAGGTTCGAACTTCTCGTTGGACTTTTTCGGGATCGACCAAGGTATCATCTGCTTTGAATTCGGGAATGACGTAGCCAGCATCGAATCCGTTATTGGCATTGACTTTACCGATGCGAAACTCTAATTCGGTGTTTTGTTTGGGATGTTCCGATTTGGTTTGGACATAGGTGGTGATGAATTGGGAAAGCGTTGAGTGTAGACTCGCCATGACCTCGATAGAAAAGTACTTGGGATTGTATCAAGATCCAGCGATTAAAGAATTTTGGAGAATGTACATTCACGATCGGAAAAGACCTGGTGATCATCGCCTACCCATGGAAATCGAAGAGGAGGAATCAAAGAGAGCATGGATGTTGGAATGGCAACAAAACAAGAAACCGGATCCACCACAAGCCAGTGATACATTTGGTATTCAAGGTTATGAATGCATCAAGTGTCGTCAACATAATGTAAAAATGATGACGGTACAAACTCGATCATTGGATGAACGTTCGTGTCAACTATTTCAATGTCTCAATACCAAGTGCAATGCAACATGGAAACAATAAAAATTAAATGTTCCGATATTTGATTCCTTTATTGAAACTTGACATTTCAAATGGAATTATCCTTGCAACAGGCTGAGTTGCTCATATCACTTAACCTTTTACATTGTAAAAGATCTGGGACCCTCAATTGTGGGGGTTTTTCAAAGTCCCCACAATTTTAGAGGGTTAATCCCCATTTCATGGATCCAAACATTGGAAAAACCAATTTGAAATTAATGTCGACCGATGGAGAGAAGGAATGGTATGTGGCAGACGGAATAGTACCTGGAGCTGACGCTTTGGACAAGCCACGATTTTGGGGGACGATTTATCTTACACCAAATGAATCAGTGCAAAACATTGAAAAGTTTGATTTTTGAGGACCGGAAAGAACCTATTGATCGTGAAGAGGTGAATGGTCACCTATCAACGGACGGAGATGATGATTAACTGGAATCAAAGACGAATTTAGGTTTAAACAAGGCGTTTGATTAAACTCTTGACACGCATTTGAAATGTGGTATCATTAACGTATCGGTTTAGTTTAGCAAGTTTTTGTAGCCCTTGTTCAAGAGAGTCTTTGATTTGGCAATAGTATTTCATTTCTTCTTGTGCATGTGTAGAGACTTCACGCCATTCTTCAATGGTTCGTTCGATGCAGTCGAGAACCTTGTGTCGATTATCATATGAAATAAGACGTCGAATGGAAAGTAGCCAGCGATCATCGAAAAAGAGTCGTGCATCATCCACGCGAAGGTTTTGGTGGTTATCCGAGATCATGGCAATAGTCTCAAAATTCCAAAAGATACGCTCACAAACAAAGCGAAAAGACATTTTTTTTATTTTGGAATGAAAAAAAAAGTCTATAGGGGGATAAAAATAAAAACAAGATGAGTTGTCAAACTGATTACACTTGGCAAGATTATGTCTACTTTTCGTTTCTGTGTATGGTAATGATACTGTTTAGCGTGCTACTCTTGGCGATGATTTATCGATACGTTCGCGGACATGGACATTCACATGCTGCTGCGGAAACCTATTATTCTCCTCCGAGGGAACGTGAACGTGAACGTGAAAGAGAAAGGGATCCTCGAAGACGTTCCGACGAATATTAAGCCATGACAAGTTTTGAACAAATGGAGGTTACCGATATTAAATGGTGTTGCGATATGCTCGTTCGTTTATCAGAGAGAGACAAACCATCCTTGATGAGACTTGATGAAATCGGATACTCGGTCTATTGCAATGAATCCTCTTTGAATCAAGTTTCTTCTTTAAGATCTTCGACGGTAACGACGTCACGCGACCTGGCTGTAACGCAAGACATGTGGCGTCAAAGACTTGTGATGTCGCATCCAGAGTCACCGATTGATACATTGGGAGCATTGGTACCGCCCGGGTATTTACCGCCTCACGTATTGGCCATGTACTATTTGTGGTATCATATGAAACATGTGGTCAAGTGGAGCAACATGAAGAATGTTACGATTGATCAAGGTTGGGATACGGTAGAGATTGAGAGGGCATTTGATATTCCCAAGGGGGCAACTCCTCGTTCATTCGGAGAGGTGGTCTTGACATCATTTGAGAGATGTGAGGTGCTCAAGGATCAATACAAGTTTTTAGTGATTCCTATTTTAGAAGTGACATATGATATGTTTATATGGTTTGCATCCCACTTTAAACGATTTGCATTGGTGGCTTCAACCGTCGTACGAGATCATTCGGTGTACCAATTTTTGATTCTTTCTGAACCATGTATTGGGAAAGCGAACGTACAACAGTTTTACCATGTGGTGAGATTTACAAACCATGTACGACAATTATGTTTACGAATTCGAGAAAGGTCTGATCATATGAGATACATGGGGTGGTCAACTTATCCCAATCGTTCAAGTTCAGATCAACTTGTCAATTGTATCCCTTGTGCACCATATCGTCCTTCATCGCCAATGTATTGTCCATCGTCTCCATCGTACCGACCTACGTCTCCTGTGTATCAACCATCATCTCCTTCGTATAAGCCAACGTCGCCAATGTATTGTCCATCGTCTCCTTCGTATAAGCCAACGTCGCCAATGTATTGTCCGTCATCTCCTTCGTACCAACCCGACTCTCCAAGTTGGAGGAATTCATAAATAAACAAATTTTTTTGTATTGATGATAAAATAAATGGCGGCACAGACATGGCTTGTAATAGGAGCTGACGAACGGGATCCGGTACATAGAGAATTGTTTTCAGGCCTTAAGCCATCGTTTGGGGGAACAGTGGAGATGGGGTATGGGGCATCAATCACTTGTAAAGATGGAAAAAATGTATTACATTTTCGAAACTATTTGAACCAGACGATCAAAAATCGAGATAGGACCAATGAATTCAAAAAGGTTTGGGAACCAGGTCTTGGCTATGTCATCGAGTTACCCTTTCGACAGACTTATTTTTGTAGACACGAAATACCCGGTTCAGAAAAGATAAAGCATAGCAAGGAACTTACAGAGCAAACCAGAACATGGATTTATGATACATTCTTTCGATATCCAGATTCCAAAACACGAGAGAATGAAGCAAACATTCGTTGTCGATTCTTGGGACCGCCTCATAATGATTACAATCAGGCATTACATCGATACACACCAAACCAATTTGTCCCTGATTCACCGGTGTTTTCGGCCATGTTTTGTGCTATCGATACCATTCTGATGCACAAGTGGTGGGCGATTGATGATTTCCAGTTACGATTGTACCATGCCCTGTATCACGGCTATCGTCAAGGTAGTGAGTTGAAGAAGGACCAATGTATCTTGCGAGCAATGAAGGAGTTGCAATTGACGCACAATTTTGGCGAGGCCAGTCGGAATCAAGTACCAGATACGTATACGAGTCTATGGTATCCATTGACGCAGGCGATTCCTTTACGACTTTGGTTCAAGGATCAAGCGGATGACAAGATTCGGGAGCAGTGTGCCATAACTCACAACCACGAGGATTATATCTACATGGCGTGTGAATATACCAAGATGTTATTTGACCCAGACCATAATCCATCAGTTGAACGAATCACAAATCCGGAGCGAAGAAGTTGTTTTGAAGCTATTCTTGGTAGAAACAAGGCAAAGAGTAAAGAGGTTTCGGATTTGATTGATCTAGTAGATCGTATCAAGCAGTATCCATTTTACAATGTGCTAGCGGGTCGAAATGGGTTACGACCAAATGATTCTGTCATTGCCCAGCGCGATGAGTTGAAGGATTGTGATCGTTTTGGTACGAGATATAATATGAGGTGGGATTACATACAGCACTTATGGAACTTTGATGCCGAGTGTGGTAAATTCGATTTGAGTATATGTATGAAGGATCAGACACGCCTCAAGGTATTGGAGTTGAATAATTATAACTTGTGTTATCAGCACCCTGTGAATGACAAGGTATTGGGTATTCCCTATTTCCAGAATCAACACATGTCTGTACCAAGGGAGCTGACGGACGAGAAATTTTATGTAGGGAAAACTGAAGCATTTATAAAAGGACTCCAGCTCGATGTATGGTCCATGTCGACAGAGGGTAGTATGTGTGGAAGATACTTTATTCAAATTATACAGACGGTGTTGAGAGTTCCCATTACGCCCATAAAGGAGTTGAACACATTGGTGAGCAGAGACTTGAACCAAGACTGGTTTTCTAGGGGTAGTGATTATAGGGATGAGAATATGACTCCCATCTATGAACTTGGTTTCAGGAACTTGAGAAAGCAAGACATGTTATGGAATGTGTTTGATTTGAAGATTGCCATGAATGCAGTACATTTGGATGTGGGAGTCATTGCCTATATGGAAGCTTTGGATACCGTATGGGTTGTCGATTTTGACAGGAATTATAGACCAAGACGATATCCAAGATATGTTGTTGGAATGATTGAAGGTATTCATTGGTATTTCTTGACGCAAAATGGGTCCATGTTTTTCACAGATCAAGTGTTGCGCCTACTACCCCCTACAACTCACTACTATAGTATTGGACCAGAAGCGATATGGGCGGCCATGTTGAGGGAAAAGGGGGCCCCAGGTAATATCCGGAAACAATAAAAAATGGTCAATGGTGTGGCAGTTGGTTTATTGGGGGTTCGTTATTCGGTGATTGCAAGCGCCAAGTATGAGTGGATTAGTGTGGCATTCTTCTTGTGTGGTATGACGTGTTATATCTTGGCCACATGGGATGAAACGAATAGTGTAATGCTAGCGGCTGGTATAACTACATGTATAGCTTATTTGATGCAACAATATCTCTTGTTCTTTGTCTGTTGGGTATGGTATAGTGTGTATCTAAAAGACATTATTTGTACTGCGAGTACATGCATTGTCGCGCTGGATTGTTGTTTGGCAAGGATGCATGTAGAGACACCATTGGTATACATGTCGCTCATGAGTGCCTTGTTTCTGAGCGAACGCAGCAACAATTATAAAAAAGTGGAACGAGTATAAGAAAAAGAAAACAAAAATGTCCTACTTTTTGAATATGACCAAGGTAGTTCAGAATGTAATGACACCTCCGCGTAAGCAAGAGTGGTCAAGTGACTTGTCTAAGAACAAGGTGCTACTCATTGGAGATGATGGGGTGGATAATCATTTATTGGCGGCTGTGGACCTTACGACACAATTGAATGAAAAACAGGAACTAACATGTTTTAATTGTGCGGTTCGTGGAAGTAATATGACCTCGTTGGTTACCAATGAGCGTCCGTCATTGTACACTCGATTGTGTCGCGACTATGAGTATCCGAATTGTGAAGAGTTTGATGTGTTGAGTTGGGTCAATAGGGCGCATTGGGTCGTGTATGGAGCGGGGACCAATGAGAGACGTGACATTCCGATTGAGCTATTGGAGAAGCAGTTTCGAATGGTTATGGGAAAGATTTTGGAAAAGAATGCTCAATGTATTGTGGTAACGGATCGTGAGTGGCCCTTGTGGGAAACCATGGTACAAAAAGTATGTGATGAACTCAATGTGGATGTATTGTACAAGACTCCGGAATTGGCTGACCACATTCTCAAGATTACAAAGAATCGTAAGAAACCATTTCGAATTCCAAAGGAAGTACTCGCGTTACCAACCCTTGAATAAATTGTTTTTGTTGTCGCACTTGATGTTTGAGTTGGTGGGTTTCATTCTTAATAAATTGTCGATGTGGTCTATGTTTTCGTCTCTTGTGTTTATTACCACGTCGCTCCACTCCCTTGGCAGACATTTTATAAAAATCCATATCCATTTTCTTTTTCTTTTCTTTGCTTCTTCTTCTCTTCTTTGATGTTTCGTTTTAGTGAATCAAAGTGTTTGACGCACAAATGCTTTCATATCGGGTGATAATGTCTTTTTCCATACTTCAGAAACAAGGGCTTCCGAAGGATTACTCTTGTATTGATGGGGATTGAAGCGTAGTAGGACCATGCCAGAGTTTCTGATTTCGCGTTCTCGAGACTTTTCTTGGTCCGCATTGTATCCCTTGTGATTATGTTCGTCGATTTCAATGGCTAAACGAAGGTCTGGTATGTAGGCATCGATCTTGTACTTACCAAGTCGGTAGTTGCACGAGATGGAGAATGGACAAGAATGAATGAGTATACCAAGACACTTGTGTTCAATGTCCAATTGGGGTTGTACCATGTGAGCTAATCCAATCTTTTGTAACAGTTCCTTCTTGTATTCAATATGTTTCCGTTTACGGTTAATGGCATCGGTGACGGACTTGACCAGGTCATTCAATGGTATCATGGGTCGCGCCAAGCCCCTAACCGAATTCGTTTCAGTGACATTTCCTGTTTCGTGGTGAATCAATATATTGGGTGGATGTTTCATCAGAGACATTTTTGTCGGCTTGATACCAATCCATTTGCATATGGTAGACCAATCAACAAATAGATTACCCTCTAGTGATTTAAACCCCACAATCTCATGCGGAAACCCCTTCCACCATATTACTTCTTCTTCTTCTTCAGCTAATAAATCAGTCATTTTATTATTAGCACACAGACATTTGCGTTTTTGGATCAAAGACGTTCTAGCCCAGAAAAGAAATGCGCCAACATTTATGGTTTGTCTTTTTGTATGTGTGTGTGGAGATGGTGTCTCGTAAGTGGGAAATGCGTCGAATGGTATTTTGTTTGGAGCACAAGAAGCCTTTATTTACATTTGATTCACGGTACAAGTGTTTGGGTAAAGAGTTGTGGGTGGTAAACAAGTATGATGTACCATTACGACGAGTTAGTTTTTATACGGGAAGTGCAACATTGGCGAATATCTTGTTATATCAACAACAATTGTATTGGGCTAAAACGCATGTCTCCCAGCCATTGGTGAATGTATTAGAAAAGAAATGGAGGAGGAAAGAAGTCGAGTTCGACAACAGGCGCAAGAGTTGGGTATCTCGTGGGTAGGATTGTCATTACATGAATTAAAAGTTAGAATACGTATGGTCATGTCCAAGAATAAGCCTCCGCCATTACCGCCACCACCACCTGTTGCCATTGTAGAAAAGGAACCTATTTCACCATTACCGGAACCGGCTCCCATTGAATTACATGGTGATGAGCTGCTGGCGAGGTACAAGGAGGTCTTGCAGAACATGGATGACATTTTGAAAACAGAACAACGAAATAATGAATTGATTCGAGAATTCCAAAATGTGTGGAATGATGGGGACAGGAAAGCATTCGCCATGGAAGAGCTGTTTACAAGAGCTCAAAAAGTAACTCTTTCGCGAGAAGCACTGGAGATTCAAGAAAAGTGGGGTGATGCATTACGCGATCGTGAACATGCCTATACCATGATGCTGGAAAATTATTCAAATGGATGTGGACGAGTTCATGAACACATTCGACGCCAAATAAGTGATTTACGAAGTGTATTAGTAAGGTTTGAAGAGGATAAGAAACGATTCAATGCCATTGTGATGGATACGATGCCTCCTCATCAGGACCAAGTAGAGGAAAGGTATGATGAATTTAATACACTACAATAAAAAAAAAGAAGAGTCATTATGCAATCCTATGTTCGTGAGACAGATAAGGATTGGCGTGATGTGAGAAAAAAGATTGATTCATGGCGTTCATTACCACAATCCACACTCTTGTATGATGATGTAATCAAGGCATTTGAACGAATGAGGGTAAAGGGTGAAATGACTCCATTGGTTCGACGAGAGTATGAGCGTATTCTTGCATCAGCTTCACCGGATACATACATTCAACCAGTTACGGAGGAAAAGTATCAGGAAGACAAGTCGTTGGCGGGTCACGAATCTGAATTGTTGCAATTGACATTGATGATACTTCCCGAGACATATCATCCCAAGGTGGTCACACGTTCAAGTGTTTCGCATGGCATCTTGTCATTTCTTACATCGATTGACATGGAAGAGTTTGGTAAATGGTGTACGAAGAATGTATGCAATTGCTGTATGCCCCAATTGGATCAATTATGGTGTCAAATGTGTGTCACAGACATTCAACATGTCATGAAGGATATGCATACGTTAAGTCAAAAGCTGTGTAGCAAACAGCAAGAGCACTACCGTCGGTTATTGAAACAGATCAACCTCAAGGGGAATATGCATGAACTTTTGCGTAACCGAATTGTTGTCTATAACGAATTACTGTTTTTGAAAATAAAAACAAATCAGGTATAAAAAAAGAAACAAGGACATGGTCAAAAAGGCAGTTTCAAATAAGAAGAAGAATAAACCAAAACCCGTCAAGGTAGTGTCAAACGAGAAGAAGAATAATCAACCAAAACCCGTCAAGGTAGTGTCAAACAAGAAGAAGAATTCACCAAAACCCGTCAATGTAGTGCCAAAAGAGAAGAAGAGCTCTGCCAAGGTGTCTAACAACAAAAAGAGGAGCGATGGTGATCAAAAGAGACCGATAAGCGACGGGTTACGGGCCTATATCAAGTTTGCGCAGGAAAATAGGCCATTGATTAAGGAATGGGTCAAGGATAATCGCGTAAAGAAACGTGGGTTAACGGAGGAGCAACGCAAGCTTCGAAGAAAGGCTAACACGCTTATTGTGAGGAAGATTCTTGCTGAGCATTGGGCAAAGAGACGAAACTTTAAAAGCGATACTTTTGATGAGGATATCGGGTACTATATTCAATGGATTCGTAATGAAGAAATAGAGAGACGCGAGAATGCAGCTTTGCTATTGAGTAGGTATGGGGTACACAACAATGAGGATGCTGTGAATACATTGATTCGTTTATCGAATCGAAAGTCAAAGTTTAGTCGTTTGACACCTTCGATGCAGGACAAGCTGACAGAGAACATGACGCTAAAGTTGGCGGACGAACCTGCAAGAGCTGTAAAGAGAGATGATCACGAAAAGGCGGTTGCGTTGGTGGATAGGTTCATGAGTCGAGAGGATGAATTGTTTGGGAGGGTAGTAGCAGCTATTGAGCGCTCATCTAGTGCTGGATGTCGTTTCAGTCGACTCACTCCCAAAATGAAAAATGCGCTAGAAACATTTGGGCTTGACATGAATACCATTGAACAAATCCTCAAGACGCAAAAGAAACCTTCCAAAAAATCACCCAAGAAATCACGAGATCCCAAGAAATCAAAAAGAGACAATAAATCAAAGAGAGATAAAAAGTCTTCCAGAAAATCGAATAATGATGATAAAAAACGTGTCGAAATTCCAGTCCAAGAACATGCCCAAAAGCCCAAGAAACCAGTTGAAGATCCAGAAATCCCTGATACCGACGAAATTGTAGCTAAAGCCCAAGACCAAGTAACACAATTGCAAAATATGCCAGTGGCGACACCAGCGCAACGAAAGAAAAGAATAGCGGCATCAGAGGGAATAGCAAATTTTATCTCTGCACAAATTGCATCGCTGCAAACAATGGTGAAAAACACAGACGATCTGCAGGAAATGTCTGTTAAAAAGTTGAATAAGTATGCCAAGGAAAACGTAAACAACCAAGTCGCCGTCAACCTGGAGCTGATGAGGAGAGTAAAGGAGCAAATTGATACATTCAAAGATAACATGCCACAAGCTCCAAAACAGAAAGAGAACGTGCAAAAACCCAATGTGACTGATGAACCCGTGCAAAAACCGAAAAAGACGGTACCAAAACCCAAAGTGACTGATGAACCGAAAGAGGCCAATGCAAAACAAAGAAAGACGGTGCCAAAACAGAATTCCTTGGACGAACTAGTTAAAAAGTACGTCTATGGTTACCATTTGCGAGATGCCGATAAAACATATAAAGACGCTGAGAATAAATTTAATGAACTAAAACAAGATGAAAGGGAACAATTGATGATTGACTATGGGCAGGAGTTGTCAAACAATATTCATAGTCCGTATAGTAATATATCGAATTGGGTACAGATCGCTGAAGGTCTGAATTCAAAAAATACAGTGTTGTTGAATAAGTTGGATTACATGAAACGTCTAGAAAAGGCTGATCGATCGTTTGCGGGGTATATGCAACGCCCAGATAAGGAGGATACCGCGGATGTCATTTCGGCTATACAGGGATCAGGATTACCCAAAAAGTATATCAATAACCGAGTAAAAAGGCTTGAAACGTCTCATGGACGTCTGCTAAGCCGTGGTGTATTGGTAGAGGATGGAGAAGCTCTTCTTCAACAACCAAATGCAACTAGACAAGACATTGGCGATTGGGTTGCCATTGCAAATGATCTCCCCGCCGCAAGTGATGGAAGAGATAAGGTATCTAAGCTACGTCAAAAGTTATTGGACGCGACTCGCGGTGCTCGAGACCTTTCTGCGTAGTGAATAAAAATAATGGATGATTTATCATATTCGATTAATGTAATGCAGCGTAGTTTCATGACGTGGTATAAACACCATGTTCGATGTATTGTCTTGCCCAAATCGAGTAAACGTGACGTGATGGATCCTCAGTCCATGACGCCTGGTGCGAGTGATGTGGTTCGTCGAATGGGTAAACACGTTTTTGAAGGGGTAAAGTATGTTTACAAGATCTATCGGTTTGGACAAGAGGACAAGGATGAGAATCGAGGGTACGTGTGGCGCGAATGGATGATATTATACTATTGTCGTTCACCATTTATTTATCGACCCCTTCGGTCCCAGGTCTTGCTATGTTACAATAAGGTTCGAGAAGTGGGTCATTGTTTCGCCATTGCCAAGAGTACCTTGTCATTGTACATTGAGCAGGACCGCATCGCGACAGAGGAAGAGTATAAACGGTTGGCAGTTCAATTGGTCAAGGCAGTGTATTATTTACATGAGAGGGGAATTATTCATGGAGATTTGAAGCCGGATAATGTCTTGATCACAACCAATCATGATATTTTATTGGCGGATTTGGGGAGTGTGAGGTTGGAGGGTTTGCCCCAGAACGGAATGAATTCGGGAACGACTGCTTTCCAATCACCTGCCAGGTTAAAAACGGGAAAGTGTTCGTTGGCGGATGACATTTGGGCGTTGGGGGTGACGTTTTGGTGGATAAAGTATAAAAAGTGGATGATTCCAATGGAAGGTAACGAAGTCATTGATTATCAGTTTTTCTGGGCCAAGTTTCATAGAGGATTGATTCCGCATGAACCTTTTGAATTATCATTAATGTGTTGGAAAGAGGGAACAACTATTCGTGATCTTATGAAGTATTTACAGATTGAACAAGTAGTGATACCAAGTATGAAAGGTTTACAAAACATTACGAGAGAGGAAATGGGTGGACACGAGTTCATGTGGCAATGGGCGCAGAGTGTGCAGAATGGGTTGCATGTGAGAGGAGCTTCGTATAATCGTGCCGAGTTGATCAAAAATATCAAAAAATGTTTCGAGTATGTGTGGTTGGATGGGAAAGAAGAGATGGATTCGAGTGTATTATATCACATGTTACATATTTCCGATCTGTTTTGTAATTCATAGATTCAAAAACATGAATCATTTATTTCCAGATGTATTGGAAAGTATACCAAGTGAATCGGAGGATGCTCATGTGGCAACGTTTTATATGATGCAAGCCTTGACCAGATTACATTTTCCGGAAGCCGTCTCATTGACGAGAGCAGAGCTGGAGACGATACAAGGGGACCCGAGATATCATGTACCCTATGAAGAGAGGGAGATATGTTTATGGAGTGTACCTGTGGAGATACCAGTTTTCCCACCACGTAATGTAAAATCAAGATTACCTGCAGCAAGACAAGTTGCAAAACCCATATTGGTGACCAAGCACAAGACATTCACAGATATCTCCCGCTTGGGGTTTGACATGTCATATATCCAGAGTTTTGTTTTCGTTCCTGTCACCAGATTGGGGTTCGATTGTCAATGTCTTCACTAATTGAGAATCAAGTGGGCCCATGGAAGAATGATCCTCGGTTACGTGTACATTGTAATCGAATCGGTGCAGTGAATGATGTCATGTCCATGGTGTATCAACGACCATATAATGAAGACGAAGTCAAACAACAATTAGCAGAATACACTGAAATTCATTGGCAGAGCATGAGTAATCACTTGGCCACATTCCCTATTAATGAACAAAGGACACAATCTGAACTCTTGATTTTTTTACAATATTTCCACAAGTTGTTTACGTTTAGTGGTGCTGGAGACTTTGGTTCCTTGTCTCGTATTGGGCAAGTCTATAGTGACACGTTGGCCATCTCTGCCAAGTATGAACAATTGTATTCTCAATTACAGCTCTTGGAGAGTAACTTGTCGCGCATGGATCTATTGAATGTGGATACGCAGATTGGACGTGAGTTGAAGAATATGTTGACTCACATTTCGTTTGTGCTCAAGACGTCATTTGATGTGGTGGTGGGGATACGTTTGCTTCAACATAGCCATGATACGGGTCTTCGTGGAGCGTTACTCAACATGACTTCCAAGACATTTAAACCACCATCGATTGAGAACCCTATCACGGAAAAGCCACAGCAAAAGTTATTGAGCTTTTACTTGGAGTATGCCTTTAATCGACACTATCGCAAGGCTGGCAAGTACTTGTACAAGCCAGTGTTTAACGATGAGGGAGTCTTTGTGCACTCGTATGAGCGTCATCAGACCATTATGGAGTTTATATGTACGGCATGTTATCCAGAGACCCAGAATGAGTATTGGTTCAATATCCTGACGAGTAACATTTCCATGATTCCTTATTTGAACAATACCTTGGAAAAGATTCAATCTGAAAAGTTGCCTGTATTAGAGTATAATCGAGACATTTTTGCCTTTACCAATGGGTTATACGTGCTGCCTCTATGTCAATTCTTTTGGTTCAATGCACCTCCTGGCTGTCGATCGACGAGTGAATTGAGTGGGAATCTCACGGCGATCAAGTATCACAAGTTCTTCTTTGATGACATTCGTATGCGCCAAGAGTATGAATCTGGTGAGTTTCCTAATCCTATGAACATTCAAATGCCACATATCAAGTCTATCTTTGCAACGCAAGGGTATGAGGAGCATGAGATGTTTTTCATCTTTGCATTGTTGGGACGTTTATTCCATATGGGGAAAAGGTTTGATAATTGGAGTGTATTCCCATGGTTTTTGGGTATTGGTGCTACGGGTAAGAGTACGCTGTTGAAATTGGTGGCCATGATGTACAATCCAGAGGACATTGGTATTATACCCAACAAACCGGCAGAAGCTTTCCCATTGGCGACCGCTTGGCACGGATTGCTATACTTGGCATTGGATATTGACTATCATTTTTCGCTGGACCAGGCTACGTTTTGTTCGATGGTGTCTCATGAACAAGTGGTGATTAATTGTAAAGGCAAGGAACAGTTTTCGATGGATTGGCCTTCTCATGGTGCAGCAGCGAGTAATACGATGCCGGCTCGTTTTGCGAGTGTGGGTAATAATTTGCAGCGACGTATCATTGGTATCGAGTTTATGAAGATTGTCAAGGACGGTGACCCCAACTTGTTTGAAAAATGTGTCAAGGAGAGACCCGAGTTTCTTCACGTGTGCAATTCATGTTATCTCAAGGCTGCAGAAATGTTTCGTGACGTGGGGTTCAAATCGGTGTTGCCGAACAAGTTTAAGGATATGGAAAAGAGATGCCTGCGAGAGATGAATCCCATGGACTCGTTTGTGCACGAGACGTGTGTATTGATGAATGCGGATGAGAATATTAGTATGCCCAAGGATGATTTCATCAAGGCGTTTAAATGGTGGGCGACTCTGAATAACATACCACCTCAGCAAAGTAAGCTGACCACGGTGGCATTTGGATCCCTATGCGTCTACAACGTACACGAAAAGAACTCTGACAATGGTGGCATCGTGTTGCAAAACATTGTCCTGCAGCAACGAGTCATACCTCTGATTGCTGAATGGGAACGAAATAAAGGACGAGGAAATTAGAATTTATTTTTAAACTTGTTAAGCATTGTAATCACAGATGACGAAGTGGATTCCGAGTGCCACGAGTTACCTATAATAGTGGAAATGTATGGGCCATTGGGAGTCTGTAGATCAGGGGAAATGAAAATAGAGGATGGATTGGAATGATACGCATCCGAAATAATACCTGGTCCGGTAGTAAATAGTATTTTGAAATAATAAATATGTTGTCCTGCACGTTTCCAGCCATTGTACTTAAATGGGTCATAGAGAAGATCCCATACGTGAATCCAAAAATTATGATTAGGAACAGACATCATGAATGCATTAGTTAAATCTTGATTACCAATGTTGCTTCCAACTTTACACTTGCCAATAATCACCGCATGGTGTTGGTGTTTTGGAAACCATTGAGAAAAGAATTCGCGAGTGGGTACATTATCAAAGTCGGAATAAATTCCACCATAATGATACAAGACGAAATAACGGAATGTGTCTGCTCGTTGAATTCCATAGGGATAGGATCTAAACTTTTCCAAGAACCATGGAAAGTGTCTACTAATAAAATTATCAATCCCACTATCATCCCAATACATGTATGTAAATCCATATTCTTCTGACAGGGACTTCCATGTAGTGTATGAATCAGTCCATGTGGATGGTAATGTATCTGGTGGACCTTTCCATGTCTGATGAATTATTTTAGGAATCATTATTTTTTTTTATTCAAAACACTCAGTTGTGAAGGCTTTGAAACTCATGTTATGGACACATGTCTGTGACTTCAGTGTATGGTTTGAGTATGAGGTCGAGATGAACTGTGGCTGATTCATTATTTTCACTTGGGATATTAAATGTTTTGAAAAGTTTTTCAGTGTCCCATAGATTGATTCGGGTTTTAAGAATGACCAGTAGAATACCCATGAGGTGAGTCAACTCCATGACGTAAGCTTGACCAATGACTTGTACCAAATGACCCAATGGCAATGTGGAATACTTTTCAAGAAAATGTTTGGTTTCTTCATCCAAGTTATCTCTCCAGTGTTTGAGTTTGACCGACTTGATTAAACTGTCGTACATGTCTGATGGTGGGTTGCGAATATCCCTTAGCATGTTGACCATGATGGAAATGACATTGGGGTGAACATGAGGCATCTCTACGATACATGGTTTGAAAATGATATCAAACTGCTCACGTAGTGTCTTGATGGCTTGTTCATATTCTAATGATTCATTCATGTTGATTGGGGGTTCAGAAAGTGGATCGCGCCATTGTAACCAATCGAAATTTCGATGTTGCGCCAGGTCACGACACAATTGAGGGAACCCATGTTCTAACCCAAAGAATTGCTCCATGGCTTGTAGGGGTGTAATGACATTGTAGGCGTTGCAAACGGAGGAATCCTTAGTGTGAATAGGATCAATCACAAGGATTTTATCTTCAAGACGAATCCACATCACTTGATAATTGGGATTCTGTAATGTGGATGGAGTCGGGTCGGAGCTTATTGGCTCGTGTAATAGCTAAATCAATCATGTTGGAAAGATGAATACTCTTGTCAACCTTGGTCAATTGTTCCTTGGCCCATAGAAATCCATAATGCATTACAAGTATAATACATCCCAAGATCCAAAAGATATATGACTCGTGTGCTACTGTGACTTTGGTTGGCTCTTCAAAAGGTTGAGGTGTGTCGTTAAGTTCATATCTCGAATAATTAGGTGCTAAATCCATAAAGGGTTTTTATTTTACACAGGAATAAAAAAATGGATAAAGAATTCGAGTTTAAACGTGTGAAATTGTACAAGGATAATCGTTGGGAGTATTCAACCATGATTGTTTTCTTGTGTACAGTGTTCTTGACCTCGGTGGGTAACATGGCATTATTTGCAAGTACATTTACCACTACATCATCGAATCAAATGTTTACAGCAACCAAGTATTTATTTCGTTGGATATTACTCTTGTGTGTGGTGTTGACGATGGGACTTGCGTTGTTGCTCTTGACTATGCCTCGAGAGGAATTCCAGTTTGATTGGTGTTTTAGACCAAAGGATCCGCAGGACATTGTGGATAACTATGAGAGCTATAATGTATTGGGAAGTACTCCAGTGTATGTCGATCCACCAAATGCATCGTTGAATTGGAAAAAGTTGAATCCGGCACCGGAAGCTACCATACCCTTTCCCACATTGGAAAAGAATATTGACGAATTAAAAACAATGATTGCGGAAACAAGACAACGATGGGTGGATGGTCAACAACAAACTTCCGATCCTCAATTGTTGCTACCATAACAGAAACATGGCTGCACCAAAAAAGATTTGTCTGACTTGTGTGGTGTGTTATGAAGAACTACCCTTGTACGAAGATGGAGTCACTACCAACTCTACATTTGCTTTACGCCTCTCCAGTCCCACACGTCACATAACATTACAAACCTTGTTAACTGCGTTAAAGTCGAGCCACATTGAATACACTGTTGATCTCAAGACTGAGAGGGTTCGAGTCGAATTTATGCATTGGGATAAAGTGTTGGACATGATGATGAGACAAGAGTGGGAGATGGATGAAGAGTCGACACCATTGTTTGTGATTCGGCTATTGGACCATTATCGAAAGAAGCGTAGAGAAGTGTCCATGGAAGAGATACGAGAAAAGATTACGCCCATGATATTTGATTGCTTGCGACCATATCAGCAGACCTTGGTAAAGATTGGTGTGGAGCGAAACGATATCTATGTGGCGGATGAAATGGGAACTGGTAAGACGTTTACTTCATTGGCGATCGCGAGGTATTGGAATGAAAGAACGGTGGTAATCACCATGCCCAATATCATGTACAACTGGCGAGATGAAATAGTAAATCGTATGGATTGGGAGGAGGAAAATATCATGGTATGTCGCTCGTCACTCAAGGTAATGCAATGTGAGAGCCTGCCAAATGAAAAGATCAAGATCATGATTGTTCCGTATGGAATTCTACCGAATGAACAAGTTCGAAACTATCTAAAGGGGTGGGCCAAGATGATGATATTGGACGAGTGTCATTCGGTGAAGAATCTATCCGCTGCCCGAACTAGAGCCGTCTTGAACTTGGCGCCCCATATGATGCACAAGGTTATTCTTTCTGGATCTCCATTTGAAAAGAGTCATGAACTCTATTCCCAAATGAAAGTATTGGACCCCCAAGTCATTCCACCATTCTTTCATTACAATACGCAGCGCGGCGTAGTATCGCATGACGACTTTGCCTCGCGCTACTGTAAGCCGAGTCGGGTACAATTCAAGGGGTCAAGACCTCAATGGGAGTTTAAAGGGAATGAACATCAGGAGGAGCTCAAGGTATTGGTGGCCCAGTTTATGGTTCGTCGTTTGAAGCGGGATGTGTGTACCCAATTGCCAGCCAAGATTCGACATCGACATGACTTACCAGAAGTTCCAGGAGCAGATATTATGAATGTTCTGAAAGAAATGAACGCTGGTAAACTAGTGGACCGTAGTAAGTATGTCGAAGCCATTGAACTTACATGCGATTGCAAATTACCATCCGTCATTGAGTATGTCAAGGGTCAACTAGTTTCCAACCAAAAGTCTGTGGTCTTTTTCCACCACATGAAGATGAAGGAGGCGTTAATGGCCTTGTGCAATGAGTTACAAGTCGACTTTATTATGATTGACGGGAGCGTAAGTGCGGAAAAGAGACATGAACTACAGGGACGTTTTCAAAAGGATGTGACGTGTCGTGTAGCTCTATTGTCGATCAAGGCATCGGGAACAGGAACCAATTTCACAGCCGCTTCCAATGTGATCATGACGGAAATACTTCCAACGGCAGCAGACATGTTTCAAGCAGAGGATCGTTGTCATCGAATGGGGCAAGAGTCAACGGTGAATGTGACGTATTTGGTATTACCCAAGTCGGTGGATGAGACTCATGTCAATTTGATTATTCGAAAGTTTAGTCGGTCGTCTGCTGTTATGGACCAAGAGAAACAAACAGTGGATATGAAACGAAAAAGAACATCGTCGGCTATTACGACTGTTTCTGCAAGACCAGAATAAAAAAAAAAGATATGAATCATCAATTGAATAAAAAATATTGTATTCGACATGTGAATCCTGATAAGCTTATAGGCGCAGCGAAAAAAGTACCCATTCAGTTGCTTACCAATCCAAGTGAGACATTACAAAGGTTGCTCAAGGATCCAAAATGGACATCCTTGGTACGATTGAATCAGTTTAGTAGTCCAAATACGTTACGCTTGGTAGATGTGAAACCGATTCTGAGACTTTATACCGATTATGAATCGGATGCGAAGCGATTATTCTCCGATGAGACCATATCCCGTGTAAAGCACATTCTAAAAGAGTATTCATTGTTACTACGTCATGTCAAACACGAGGACAAGAACACTCATCATTAGTGGTGTACTGGCTAATCTGTATTACGAAAAGGGAGCAGTGTACAAGGTGTTTCAACGTATCACAAGTGTCGAGTCTCGTGATTGTTGGAGTGTAGAGGCATCAATGAACAAACTCTTGATGGAAGAAGCGGTACCTCATCCCAATTTGTTGATATGTACCGAAATTGATACGCCCAAATTTACGTTAAAGTTTCCGTATTGTGCGCAAGGCGACATGTTCATGGCGTTGCGAACGTTCAAAGGTCATGGGTACTATGAACTCAAGGTCAAGTGGATGAAGCAAATGGTGGAAGCGGTATATCATCTTCATCAAGTCTTGGGTATTGTTCATTTGGACATTTCATTGGAGAACTTTATGATTACGGATACGTTGGATGTCAAGTTGGGTGATTTCGCGCAAGCTTATTTCACCAAGGATTCATTGCACGTGTCCAAGTGTTATAATGGCAAGAAGAGTTATCGAGCGGTGGAGGTGACTGCGGAAACAATCATTGAAGATACCAAGGCGTTGGATATGTGGGCGCTTGGAGTATGTATCTTTGCATTGTTCTTCAATTGCTTTCTATGGTCGGATGTGAGTGATCCACGCTTTCGAGTCTTTGTGACTGACCGTCCGGGGTTTTGGAAAATGTGTCAAGAGTTTATCCACATTACACCTGAAAACAAATGGGTCATCAAATTGGTGGAGGATCTATTGAGCCCTAATCCGGAAAAGCGACTGACCATTGTCGAACTCAGACGACGCTTGACAAATGATATAAATAAATGACGTGTAACAGTATTTCGTTGCAGATGAATGTAGACGAGGTAGACTTTATGATTCAGAAGTTAACTACCAAGTTGGAACATCAGAAACATGTGACAACTATACTGAATAGTAAATTACGAACAGCCAAGCTGCAGCGAGACAGCAACAAGATACGTGGGGCAGCATTGAACTTGAAGACGGCTGTCAGTCGAATGGATAAAATCAAGACGGATATCGAGTTTTTAAACATTTTTAAGAAACAATTGGAAATGGGAACAGAGGATGATCAATGGTTATTGGATTCACCAGTGTATCTCAGTACCATACAACAAATGCGACTCAAGTACGCATCACTCATTGCTGCCGCAGCTAGACTTTCATTGTAATATCCCCCTAACCCAAAAGTAGAGTCAAAAGTCATTTATTTTTGCAATAGTGCAAGACAACGAGTACAGTTTCGTTTCTTGGCACAATGAACACCCCAAAAGGTGACAGACAGTCCTTGTTTGATGCAATACTCCTTGAGATGAAACTTTTGGTCATGAATGTCGCACTCGCAAGTCCAGAAGCCAGGGGAAATGTGAAACGTATGCTGGGATATGTCAAACATGAAACAAACACACAACAATAATAACCTCGTTAATGCCAATAGTACCCATAGCAAGCCGTCGTTGGAGTGACCGGTACTGTCGATTCCCAAAGAGCTTGTGCGCCATCTTTCGTTCCGAATCCCGGGTGTTTTGGTTTTTCAACGACGCCATTTTTAGGGTCACAACGAAATCACAGAGGAGGTCACAATGAGTGCGGAAAATCCGAGCAAGTTCCGATTCGGTTTTTCGAGTCTCGGGTTTTTTTAAAATCGAATGGAATCCTTTTGGAGATTCTTGTTTACGCCATCGCCCACATTGAAGTCCGAGTCTGTGATTTTGGGATTGGTGAATGACTCTGACTTTGAATGTGAACTGTTTAGGCAAGAGTTTGACATTATGCAACCATTAGAGGATGTGGCGTTTAGTTTGGGTTTAAGCGAACAACAAGGTCGACGATTCGTGGAAGCCAATATTGATTCGTCATTTGCATTGGCATGTCTGAAAAACTTTTTGGATACATTGAAACCGAATCAAAGAGTTGTTATTCGCAATGTGGTGACCAAGGATCAATCGGATCTGATTCGTCAGTTTGGTGGACACGTGGTGGATCTATCCACGCAAGTTATTCATGAGCAAAGGATTCCATCAAGAGTCATGGTGGACGCCTATGAATTTACGATTCCTACATGCATGGTGACGGCTGAATCGGATTGCATTTTACCTGGCGGATCGGTTTCGGACGTGATCGCTTACCTAAATAGCACGTCAAAATAAAAAGAAATGTCAATTAATTTGCATTGTTTTGAAAATTTGTCAATGCCCATGAAGTGTAGAGAGTGTTCGTGTTATAAAATCTCTAGAAGCAAGACAGGGTTGAGCGCGGCTCGCATAAGTGAGATTTTGGAAAAGAGAACAGAGGACATGGTAATTATGGAAACACCAAACCAAGTGGCTGAATTAGTTGACATGGATGATGTAGCAGAGGTGGATTATCATATCGTCACCATGTACGAAGGCACCATGAGGTATACCTTTGTAACTGATCGAATTGGTATCTTTTCACCCATGGACAAGTCCAAGGTAATTGGAAAAGAAGTCTCTGAAGTCTTGTCCAAATACTGGTTTGGTATGTTGAATCGTTACTATGTCAAGGCATTACGTGGCAAACATGAAACCGCCTTGTTAATGAAGATTGGACTCATACGACTATTACATACGTTTCCTATTCGTGATCGATGTGATAATGTCATTGGTGCCATGGTGTTGATCTTGCCCCCAAGTAGTCGATTTCAGGCGGGATTGGAAGATGTGGATGAACATGTCGATGTGTATCCTACCTCTCAGCATATGGAATGAAGAAGAAGAAAAAGAAAAGAGATTCAATGGGCTTCTTTCAGCGAAACAAGAGAGTTGTATTTGCATGTATTTTATTGGTGGTCGCCGTGATTGTCATAGCATCCATTCTAACCAAGATTGACAATCAAAGTGGACCAAGTGTCAGACCAGGTGAATATGTGAATAATGATTTGAATGAGGAAACGCCATTGATTTCAGGATTTAGTACACCCAATGATAGCACGTCAAACACAAACAATGAAGTGATTGATCATGGTATTGCAGCTCCAGCACCATTGATTGATGTGGTACAAACATTACAAACAAGTAATTTGAACAAGTTTACATTGAGTGCGGCTCATGTGAATTACGGTACATTACCGTGGCCTTTGGGGGGTGGTTATGTATGGGTAGCCAAGAGGGATGTCGAACCTTTTAACATTAATGTGTACAAGGATCATGTTCTGGTCTATAGTTTTACCCACTTGACAGCCAGAGTGCACTACATTGAAAAGATTGATGCGACTAGAGTGCTGGTGGCGTATGGACCAGAGAATTCGCACCCGACAGTGGTGAAAATGTATGTCAAGACGCTTGTGGCTACGGTGGAGACGTGGGTGGAACAGGAGAGGACGTGGGCGGCTCGAGTGGAGAACATTATTGGGGAAAGGGGGATTGGTGGTCCTTCAAGAGTCAAGGGTTCATTTGGAGAAATAATCAAGGTACTTAATGGTCATATATACATTACTGGAAGTGAGTATAGTCCGGAAACCAAAGGTGGTGTCGTGTACGTCTTTGACATGAACATGGAGTTGCGTAAAGTCTTGGTGGATTCCAAAATGGTGTCTTTATTAGCTCTCGGATACACCTATGAACCCACAGGAGATATTACGTATCGATTGTCAATGGACATGTCGCCTAACAACACTATGTTGGCAGTAGGATTCCCAAATGGCGATATCAAGAGTACGACAGTGACGTTACCAGGGAGTCAAGGTAGGATGCCAAATGGATTCTTCATGTTGTTTGAAAAGTGGATATCCATGACGGATCCATTGGACGATTATAACTATGTGACTCGAACAACAATAACAGATAAGATTGGTACGTCGACAACACCCGTCACTGGGTTTGGAAATGTGGTCAAGTTTTGGTCAGATGACTATTTGATGGTGACGAGTGCAACAAACGATGTAGTCTATGTGTACTTTATTGCATACCAGGCTGCACCAAAGCTCATGACACGAATTACATTTCCTGAACGAATAACTACCTTTTTTACAAATCATTTGATAAGAACAAATACGTATGTTCGGTATGTGGATCGACAGTTGCCATTGGATAACAATGCGACCAATTTATTTGGGACACTTGTCACACGTTCGTCGATACCAGATGGGGCTTTCTGGACGTTTGATGGCGATAGAACATTGACGAGAAGTAGCATGTCGTATACGGTGGTATAAAAAACCCAAATAAAAATTTAAGACACCCCCAAAAGAAAAAAAAAGAAGAAATGTCATTGTCTGCAGGTGAATGGGCTGGTGTCGGTATTGGTGCTGGAGTTGGTGGATTAGTATTGATTCTTGGGATTATGTATCTCCTAGTGTGGCTTATGCCTGCTTGGCGAAACTCAATGTGGCTTCGCTGGTTGCCATGGTTGTCTAGTGTCCCTCAAAGAGGAGCATCTGCCATGAGTGAGCAAGCGATGCCATCTACGAATGAAGCAAATACGGATGCGCTGAGTGCTTATTCATTAACCTTTTTCTAGACCTAGGTAAACGCAAGTTACAAATCAATCATAACGAGATTTATGAAAAAATGATTGTGGGGTACACGACAGGAACGTTTGATTTCTTTCATGAGGGTCATGTCCGAATATTGAAATGCATGCGTGAAATGTGCAACGTACTCATTGTAGGGCTGACGACGGATGAATTGGCTGTGCGCGAAAAGAGACCAACGATCATGTCATTTGCTCACCGTCGATTCTTATTGGAGAATTGTAAACATGTATCGCACGTGGTGGAACACCATGGTGAATCGAAAATAAAAGCATATGAAAAACTACGTTTTGACAAACTCTTCATTGGTGATGACTACTTTGGTAGTGTAGAGTATGAAGAGTTGAGAGCCTATTCTCCTCAAACCGAAGTAGTCACCATTCCGCGAACGTCTACTGTGTGCACCACTCAATTGATCGAAAAGCTAAATGTTCGTTTGTTGGAGCAAATGGAGATTGTTTACATGGGTGTGGGGTCGAGCGTCATTCGTCGACTCGATAACTTGATCATTAAATCCATTCCTTTGGGGATCTCTGAAGTGGTAGGTGAAAAGACATCCAATGTGTATCACTTTCCTATTCCTGTGCCACGAAATTGGGATAGAGTGGGGACGCAAGCAATTCATCCAAATTATCCTGGAGTGAATGGGTATCGAGAGTTGTTGGGTGGAGCTATGTGGAGAGGGAGACCATGGTACCCAATCTTTAGTGAGCATGTCTCGTATCAAAACACAAGCAAGACGCAAGTGGCGACAACCCAATTGGTGGAAAAGTCACATCCGTGTATCATTGTGGATTTGATTGGTCGCGATGGGGGTCAAACGTTGGCGTCGTGGATCAAGACCGAGTATGATGAAGGAAGACTGCATACCATTCTCAAAACGGTAGTGGGAATTATTATGCAAGAGTTTCAAAGCAAGAGGTTCGTGCACGGCGATGTTCATTGTCGAAACGTCTTGGTGAATAAGGAGGACAAGGTGAGTGTGATTGATTTCGGATGGTGTACACATGATTCATTTGTGATGAGTGAAGAGGAAACAAGGGAGCATAATGAACGTGTACATTGTTTATTCGACTTGTATCATTTCCAAGATAGTTTGGAAAGATTATTTGTCGAGGAGATGAAGCGACCAGATTTATGGCTCATTCATAAGTTTGATTTGGTGTTGTTTGCGGAAATAAACTATTAAGATGGGGAGCCACATGATGAGTAAAAATAAACTAATTACAATAATAATCACGTGCCAATTGCATAGACCTCCTTCTTTGGGTGGGGCAATAGAGAGATACGGGTCAATACTGGTCTTGGCGGCAGCAGGTTGCCAATCTTGAATCGTTTCAATTTCTTGTGATGTATACACTTGGTGACCACATGTGATATGATGCTTGCCAGTAATACTCATGTTATTTGTACCTGTGACATTGATGAGTTGTTGACAAATATTGACGTTACAATCTTGTTCCTTCATGCGACGAAAGACAAATCCCTTGTCGAGACATTTGGGGCCAAAACAGACAACAGGGAGCGCGGGGTTATTGATTTCCAATTCTTCCTTGAGACAGGTGCATGCCACGTCGTTTGGTTTTGTTTGACAAAGTGTGGTGACATAGTCTTCACATTGGGAAACCGAAAGCATAAAGGGAAAATCACCAATGAACCAAGGCTTTTTCAAGACACAACTATCATATTTATGTTGCTCTTCGGTCTTGTCGCATGTGATTTGAATGCTATTGATAAGTGCTTTGCATCGCTGTCGTTTGATTTTCCAGATATAGGGTGTATCAAAGGCAGAGGGTACGTGGTAGGTTTCTCGTTCAGAGTCTGACCAGTCGTTGGGTTCAGGGTAGTACTCGTCTCTTGTCATTGATGGTAACTCTGTTGTAGTCCCATCACTATTGGTCTCTCGATAGTAATATGTGTATTTTATCCAGCTTTCCATAAAATAGGGGTGTGTACCCATACTATAGGAGGAGTCTCCTGTGAATACCTCATCTCGAAACGCTACCACATTATCACCATATAGGAATCGATCTGGACTAAAGACATACTGTATGTTTTCGAGTCGTGTGAATATCTTGTTTCCAAAGCTAATGGTATAGTGTTGTGGGATAATGTAAGACTTGATAATGTTGATTTGGTCATAGTTGACGGTTTGAAGGCCGCTTTGCCATCCTGGTTGAAACACGGCCCTATTAGTTTCTAATTGAAAGTTTAGGTTGGGGCCAACTTGAAAGCCAGTCCAAACGGTCCCTGTGCAATCCGGTCCGCTAAAAAAGTAAGGTACGGGGATGCTGGTCGGTGCCAGGTTTTTCAGGAATTGGTAGCAATCCATCTTTTT
>JACCDN010399857.1_pt1 | contig 27731 bp, 29 predicted proteins | sample 7441691 | NCBI WGS metagenome assembly JACCDN01 (sample SAMN15323439, study PRJNA562643) | freshwater metagenome | isolation source: river surface water | place: USA:Blue River Watershed | collected 2017-08-16 | reverse complement strand
TGGGTGATGTTGAAAGCGTATTTGCTCGCAGCACTACGGCCCTTGCGAGGATTGAAGCAGAGGATACAGCAGTAGTTACATTGAAATTTCGTAATGGTGCACTTGGAGTAATTGAGGCAACTACCGCGACCCGCCCCAAAGATTTGGAGGGATCTATTTCGATCCTGGGTGAGGGCGGAACGGTTGAAATTGCAGGGTTTGCTGTCAACAAGATGAAGACTTGGAATTTTGTTGAAGCAATTCTTGATGATGAAGACGTGATGGAAAAATATTCGGTGAATCCACCAAATGTCTACGGCTTCGGGCATCAAGCCTATTACGAATATGTAGTTGACTGTATTAGCAACAATGGGCCGCATCTTGTGGATGGACTAGTTGGGAGAAAGAGCCTGGAGCTTATTAACGCAATATACGAGTCAATAGAGACAGGCAAAGAGGTTTTCTTGAGATTCCGTCCGAAACATTGCAGACTGGGGGGGGTATTTTGAATCAACCAATAATCAAAGAAGCGGGAATAGTTAACGTAAATTTCGGCGAAGACGTAACGGTTGTCAATCCAGTCAATTTGTATGGGTGTGTGATTGGTAGTAAGGCTTTCATAGGGCCTTTTGTCGAAATACAAAAGGATGTCACTATTGGCGCTGGCAGTAAGGTTCAGTCACATTCGTTTATTTGTGAGATGGTTGAGATTGGAAAAAATTGCTTCGTTGGTCATGGCGTAATGTTCATAAACGACCCTTTCGTAAATGGAGGCCCAGCAAGGGGTGACAAATCGCTCTGGCGGCGAACTAAAGTCGGCGACAACGTATCGATTGGAAGCAATGCAACTATTCTTCCGGTTGAAATATGCGCTAACGTCGTTATTGGAGCCGGATCTGTGGTGACTAAAGATATTTCTATGTCAGGAATATATGCAGGAAATCCAGCTAAATTCATTCGTGCCTATAAGGCTGGATATTGAGTTGATTGTGTGAGATTGCACTGGCTTATTGTAGTCGCGATAAATTTTCTGATTGTTGGCTGCGTTGGTTCAATCGATGCAGAAAAACCTACACTCATTGCTAAAATCCGTGGCTGTAGCGTTTATGAGATCAGTGAATTTTCATCTAATGTTTATATTGTAATCAGCCAGGAGTGCGCATCGCCTTCTTATGAAATTCAAATATTGAATGGTGACGATGTTAGTGTGCTGGAGCTTTCGCTTCAGGATACGAAAGGTTTAAACATAGCAGGTCGCAATTATAAAATCTCGCTATTTAAAGAAAATATATGGAGAAAAATCGAAAATTCCGACAGCTGGTCACATCGCGATGGCGCTGGAGTAGTAGTTTTTAACGGCAAGATTTATTTGCTGGGCGGTTGGAACCACGAAACAACAGTTAATGAAGTTTGGGTAAGTGATGATCTTTTCGAATGGACACAGTTACCTAATTCACCATGGCCACCCCGCCATGGCGCAGGCTGGCTTACCCACAAGGGAAAATCTATGTTGTTGGCGGGGACTTGATAGATGATGTATGGAGCTCTTTAGATGGAATTAATTGGAAACTGGTCAGGCTCCATTCGGTCAACGCTACACCCCTATGGTAAGTTCAAATGGCGAGTACATTTACCTCTACGGTGGTCAATACTGGACACCTGTTTGGTGGTGTAGTAATCGACCAGATTGCCTGCCGGTTGGGCCACGAGATGTATGGCGTAGTAAGGATGGTGTTCTCTGGGGAAAAGTTCTTGACAATGTGCCCTGGTCGGGCCGTGCTTTGGTTCACGGGAGCATATTTTTCGAGAGCAAATTCTTTCTGGTAGGAGGTGGCCTGAAAAACGCTACAGGTCGTTGGTCAGAGACGTTTTCTGAATTCACAGATATATGGTCGTCCTTTGACGGCCTTGTTTGGAAAAAGGAAGTCGAAGAATTTAATTTTGCAGGAAGAACGCACTTTTCAGTACTGTCAACCTCCGATGGCTGTTATGTATCGGATGACTCTGTCGGTGTGCAGTCCAATGTTTCTAATGAATTATTTTATGCTTTTGATTGCGTTAATTACCAGAAGGTAGATGTGCCAATTGATCTTCCGGCTAGACATGCTTCAAGCCTTTTTGAATTCAACAAATCTATAGTTGTACTTGGTGGTCCACCTGCTGGAGGCGCAGGTACAGCGATATGGCAATATTTTCCTAAATTAAAGGTCAAACCATGAGTGTTCCATTCGTAGATCTCTATGCTCAATATGAAACGATAAAAGATGAAATTGATTTTGTGATTGCTGATGTAATTAAAAGGTCGGCATTTGTTCGTGGCTCATATGTTGATAGATTTGAAAAGATGTTTGCCGACATGATGGAGCGAGAACATTGTGTCTCATGTGCAAACGGCACCGATTCGCTTTACATTGCAATGGTTGCGTTGGGTGTTAAGCCGGGTGACGAGGTTATTGCTCCAGCGCACTCGTGGATATCCACAACAGAAACCATTACACAAGCTGGTGCAAAAGTAGTTTTTTGTGATACGGATGAAGATACATTCACCATTGATCCTAAGAGCATTGAAGAAAAAATAACGCCTAATACGGTAGGCATTATTCCTGTGCATCTTTACGGACAAGCCGCCGACATGGATGCAATTATGGCGATCGCTAAAAAGCACAAGCTTTGGGTGTTAGAGGATTGCGCTCAAGCACATCTTGCGCGCTACAAAGGACAACTGGTTGGAACTTTTGGTGATGTAGCGTCATTCTCGTTCTATCCGGGTAAGAACTTAGGGGCAATGGGCGACGCTGGTGCAGTTGTAACAAATAACAATGTACTTGCCGAAAAGATGACTATGTTTGCACGCCATGGTGGTCTGAAAAAAGGCGACCATAAGATAGAAGGGATTAATAGCAGATTAGATGGAATTCAGGCAGCTATACTTTCTGTGAAACTACCACACTTGCCAAAATGGACTGCACTACGGCAGGATCGTGCTGCGCGTTACTCAGACCAGCTTTCCAAAATTCAAGGAATTGACTGCCCGAAGGTGGCCGAAGCTCGAGAGCATGTGTGGCATCTTTATGTAATTAGAAGTAATGCAAGAGATGCTCTTGCCGAGTTTCTAAATGTAAACGGAGTTCAGACGGTTATAAATTATCCTGTTGCATTGCCGTTTTTGCCCGCATACAGCAGGTTAAATCATCTCCACGCAGACTTTCCTAATGCGTACAAAAATCAATCTGAAATTTTGTCATTGCCAATTTATCCCGAGTTGACGGATGCGCAGATGGACAAAGTGACTGACTTGATTGATGAATTCTCTAGAAAAGATGCGCTATGAATACGAACAAGACTGCACTAGTAACTGGTGGTGATGGTTTCATCGGTTCCCATCTCACGGAATTACTTGCAAAAGAAGGCTACAAGGTAAAGGCGCTTTCTCAATACAACTCCTTCAACTACTGGGGTTGGCTTGAAGATGTAGACTGTCGTAATGAAATCGAAATTCTAAGTGGCGACATTCGAGATCCACATTACTGCAAGCACATAACCAAAGATGTTGATGTTGTGTTTCACCTTGCTGCACTAATCGCAATTCCATATTCATACGTTGCGCCAGATAGCTATGTAGATACAAATGTCAAGGGAACGCTGAATATTTGCCAGGCAGCATTGGAGAATGGTGTTTCTCGATTAATACATACTTCGACAAGCGAAGTATATGGAACAGCTCAGTATGTTCCTATTGATGAAAAGCACCCGCTTCAACCTCAGTCGCCATACAGCGCTTCCAAAATCGGATCAGATGCGATGGCGATGAGCTTTTTTAATGCGTTCGATCTTCCATTAACGATTGCGCGACCTTTTAACACCTACGGCCCACGCCAATCTGCTCGCGCTGTGATTCCAACGATTATTAGCCAAATTGCCAATGGGCAGAAACAAATCAAACTTGGAGATGTGACTCCTACACGCGATTTCAACTACGTTGCAGATACTTGTCGCGGGTTTCTCCAGTTAGCTCGTTGCGACAAAGCGATTGGTGAGACGGTAAACATAGGGTCCAATTTTGAAATATCGGTTGGGGACACCTTGAACCTAATCCGTGAACTGATGGACAGCGACGTAGAATTTCTTACCGACGAGCAACGCTTGCGCCCCGGTAAGTCAGAGGTTTTCCGTCTCTGGTGTGACAACACAAAGATTCGCGAACTAACCGGGTTCGAGCCAGCCTATGACATCCGCGCAGGCCTCAAGGCAACCATTGACTGGTTCACCCGTCCCGAAAACTTGGCCAAGTACAAGTCTGACATCTACAACGTCTGATCTATGTTCAAAGCCCTGATCGATTTCGTCCGCGAGCAATACCGAAGCAACGACTTCATCCCCCTTCACGCCCCGGTCTTTTCGGGTCATGAGCGTCAGTATGTCGTAGACACCATCGACTCTACATTCGTCTCCAGTGTCGGCGCGTACGTCGATCGCTTTGAGCGTGACATGGCTGCCTATACAGCCAGCCCACGTGCCGTGGCCACGATGAATGGAACGGCTGCCCTGCACATTGCGTTGAAGTTGGCAGGAGTCGAGCCGGGTGATCTGGTGATCACCCAGCCACTGACTTTCGTCGCTACCTGTAACGCCATTGCTTACTGTGGTGCCGAGCCCGTGTTTATCGATGTCGACCGAGACACGCTGGGCCTGTCACCTCAAGCCATGGAAGAGTGGCTACAGAATCATGCCCACGTAGGTGATGATGGCGTATGCCGCACACGAACGGAAGGGCGTGCAATCCGTGCTTGCCTTCCGATGCACACATTTGGGCACCCTGCAAATCTTGCCGGGCTTTTAGAGGTATCTGGTCGCTGGAAACTTGCCCTGGTCGAAGATGCCGCCGAGTCTCTCGGCAGCCTGTATAAGGGGCAACACACGGGTACCTTCGGCCTGCTTGGAACCCTGAGTTTTAACGGTAACAAGATCATCACCACAGGTGGTGGTGGAATGATCCTCGCCGACGAAACTCTGGGTGCCCGTGCCAAATACATCACTACTACAGCTAAGCGTCCCCATCCATACGAGTACTTCCACGACGAAGTTGGCTATAACTACCGGCTACCTAACATAAATGCGGCACTGGGCTGCGCCCAATTAGAGCAACTTGAGACCTTTGTGGCAAACAAGCGCGAGCTGGCCTCGCGCTACGCTGCGTACTTCAGCGGCAGTGATATGCAGTTTGTCACCGAACCTACTGGCTGTCGCTCTAATTATTGGCTTAACGCCGTCGTCTGCGATAGCCTCGAGCAGCGAGACGCCCTATTGAAGTCGACAAACGATAGCGGAGTGATGACCCGTCCTATCTGGGCACTCATGAACCGCCTGCCAAGCTATGGTCGGTGTCTTCAAGGTCCGCTGACTAACGCGGAGTGGCTGGAGTCCCGTGTCGTGAACTTGCCGAGCAGCATCCTCCCCCACTAAGCCCACACATGAAACGATTCGGTATCTTTGGCACATCGGGAATGGCGCGTGAAGCAGGGGATATCGTCTATGACCTCGGCTATTCGCCTTTATATGTCGCCCGTGACAAAGCTGAACTCGATGCTTGGAATTTTTCTGACGAAGTGGTGCTAGAGGCCAACCTTCATCGATACAAAGACATCGAATTTGTCATTGGGATAGGCGAGAACGCTGTTCGTCAAAGAGTCGTTCAGCGCTTTGCCAATGAAATCAATTTTTCTAACCTAATACATACGAGCGCAACCTTCGGGCAGGGCCAGCGCACGTTGATCGAAAAGAAGCAAGGTGTCATTGTCGCAGCAGGTGTCCGCTTTACAAGTAATATTCAGGTGGGCAATTTCGCCATATTCAACCAAGGCGCAATCATTGCACATGATGTAGAGCTAGGTGACTTTGTCCACATCGCGCCGGGTAGCATTATTTCTGGCAACGTAACCATTGGATATGGATGCTGGATTGGTGCAGGTGCAATTATCAATCAGGGCACTAACCAGAAGAAGCTTCATATCGGTGAAAACACAGTCATTGGCAGCGGGGCGGTGGTAATCCGCTCATGCGAATCTGATGCAGTCTATGCTGGCGTTCCAGCTAAAAGGATTAAATGAAGACATTGATTATTGCCGAGGCGGGTGTCAACCATAATGGAGACATGGCCATAGCCAGGCAGTTGATTGCTGCTGCTAAATCTGCTGGTGCCGATATCGTCAAATTCCAGACATTTAAAACTGGTAGTTTGGTGACAAAGTCGGCCGACAAAGCCGAATATCAAAAGAGCACGACAGGCGCAAGCGAAAACCAGTTTGACATGATTCGCAAACTGGAACTCTCGCAGGCGGATCATGAAATGCTCATTGACGAATGTCAGCGCCAAGGTATTAGATTTTTTTCTACAGCCTTCGACACAGAGAGCTTCGATATGCTGGTGTCGATGGGGCTCGACCAGGTCAAGATCCCTTCTGGTGAGCTGACGAATCTGCCCTTGCTGAGATATATGACCCGCTTGGGTATGCCGGTCATGCTGTCAACGGGTATGGCCACGTTAGGTGAGATCGAAGCGGCTATCGAAGAAATAGAGTTGGCCGGTACGCCGCGTGACCGCATCACCGTCTTGCACTGTACAACTGAATATCCGGCGCCCATGGAAGATGTGAACCTGCGTGCCATGGCCAGCATGAAGGCTGCACTCGGTGTTGAGGTGGGCTATTCGGACCACACTCCAGGTATCGAAATCCCCATCGCAGCAGTCGCACTGGGCGCACGTGTGATTGAGAAACACTTCACATTGGATCGCACGCTTCCGGGTCCCGACCACAAAGCCAGCCTGGAACCTCACGAGCTCAAGGCAATGGTAGATGCAATTAGAAACGTTGAAGCTTCTCTTGGCGATGGCGTTAAACGCCCCAGTGCCAGCGAACTCAAGAACAAACCTATTGCACGCAAGTCCTTGGTAGCAATCAAGTCCATTCGGGCTGGCGAGCCTTTTAGTGCTGAAAACATCGGCGCCAAGCGCCCAGGTATCGGCATTACGCCAATGAGATGGGACGAAGTCATTGGCCGATCTGCATCGCGTGACTTCGCGATAGATGAGCTGATAGAACTATGATTCGCAAGGGCATAGAACTGAAATCAGAAGACACCAATACGGTACGACATGTGAGAAAAGTTTTTTAGCTGGGGGGATAATTTTTATTACTAATCAGCACCTAAATACTTTCGGCCACAACGATGAATTCTATCTGAATAGGTCGAATAATCTACTTAACTACAGCGTCTTCGTGAAGTTACTGGACTTTAGTGTTGCGATAGTTGCTTGTTTTTCCCTTCGTGCGATGTACTTATCTAAGCCGAATCACGTCTGGTATTGCCAAAAAGAGTTATGTCAACAAAAGCGCTAGTAGTTAAACTTCACTCAGTTCCTGCGGTGCCATTTAATCTTGGACTTGGTCTAATTTATTTGGTGGAAAATTCTTTAGAGTACTTTACACACTTCGCTTGGACTGAGTTTTTTGGGTCGTACAGAGGAAATCATGAAAAAAGTGGCAATCTTGCAGTCTAATTACATTCCCTGGAAAGGCTATTTCGACATGATCGCGGCCGTCGATGAATTCATTCTCTACGATGATATGCAGTACACGCGCCGCGACTGGCGCAATCGAAACCAAATCAAAACGCCCCAAGGGGTTCAATGGCTCACGGTTCCCGTGCTTGTAAAAGGTAAGTACCACCAAAGAATCAGAGAGACCGAGATTGACGGCTCTGACTGGACCGATGCGCATTGGAAAGCATTGGTACAGTACTATCGCCGAGCTCCATATTTTGCTGAGATCGCTTTGTGGTTGGAGCCGATCTACTTTGAACAGAATTTCACGCATATCTCCCAACTGAACCGTCGGTTTATCGAAGCCATCTGTAAGTACCTGGCAATAAAAACTGTCATTACAAACTCATGGGACTACACGTTGCTTGATGGGAAGACGGAGCGACTTGCTGATCTGTGTGTGCAAGCAGGAGGCACCGAGTACATCTCAGGACCAGCAGCTAAGGACTATGTTGATGAAAGGGTGTTTTCGGACTTGGGAATTAAGCTGACGTGGTTCGACTACGCCGGATACCCCGCATATCCACAGCTTTGGGGTGAATTCACTCATGGCGTTACGATTCTTGATCTTCTGTTTAACTGTGGCAAAGACAGTCCTCGATACATGAGGTATGTGGCATGAAGCTTTCAATAGTCGCAACCCTCTACCAGTCTGCTCCTTATATCAACGAATTTCATGAACGTGCGACTGCCACTGCAAAGCAGCTGGTTGGCGATGATTATGAAATTGTGCTTGTGAATGACGGATCACCGGACAACAGCCTGGATCTGGCTATCAGACTCACCGAACAGCATTCACATGTTGTTGTGGTTGATTTATCGCGCAACTTTGGGCATCACAAGGCGATGATGACTGGCTTGGCGCATGCCAAAGGAGAGCTGGTTTTTCTCATCGATAGCGACCTTGAAGAGGAACCGGAGTGGCTACTGAGCTTCGACGAAGAGATGAAGCGGGAGCAATGTGATGTTGTCTATGGTATTCAGGAAAAGCGCAAAGGCGGTGCCTTTGAAAGAGGTACAGGTGCTGCTTTCTACAAACTCTTCCGTAAGTTGACCGGCATTAACCAGCCCGACAATATAGTGACGGCCAGACTCATGACACAGCGCTACGTGCAAGCGCTGCTGACCCACAGAGAGCGGGAATTGAACATTGGGGGCTTGTGGATTATCACCGGCTTCAAGCAAGCTACCCACTTAGTACGCAAGCATTCAACTAGTCCTACAAGTTACACGCTGTCCGGAAAATTTGGTCATTTAGTCAATGCCGTCACATCGTTTAGCAGCCTACCGCTCGTTTATACGTTCTATTCGGGTCTGTTCATCTCGATCTCGGCTTCGATTTATATAGCCTACCTCTTTCTGCGCTATTTCTTGATTGCATCCCCCCCGAGTGGCTATACATCCCTTATTGCTTCTATTTGGTTTTTTTCTGGGCTGATTATTTTCTTCCTGGGTGTTCAAGGCATATATCTTTCCAAGATATTTTCCGAGGTTAAGCAACGCCCTTACACTATTATTCGTAACATTTACCAAAACGAGTCCGAACAGAATTAATAAAATGAAAACAACAGCCTACAACCCCATCCCTGTTCAAAGCTACGGCGTGCTCTTTAAGGACAACCATGGATCCGAGTTTGATGAAGTCGCGGAACAAGTCAGGCGACTCGGCTATGCCATTCTAGATTCTGGCTACTCTGCGGAAGAACTAAAGCAACTATCCGAAGCTTTTAATCTGACGCGTGCCAATTATGTTCAAGCTTACGGCGAAGCGCGCCTGCGGAGCGCGAATGAATTCCACACGATCAGGGCACCGCTCACACATGGGGACCCTGTTTTCGTTCGGCTGGCCACCAATCAGAACCTATTGAAGGTTCTGGGTAAGCTGATTTTGGGAAAATTCATCCTAAATCAGCAAAATGGCGTTATCAACCCGCCTGGCGAAACCTACAATCAAGGCGCGTGGCATCGCGATTTGCCCTATCAGCACTATATTTCCAACAGTCCTCTGGCTGTCAATGCGCTGTTTTGTGTAGATGACTTCACTCGAGAAAACGGTTCGACATTTGTTTTGCCGGCGACACACAAAACGGCCAACTATCCATCTGAATCTTACATTCGTAGAAACGCCTTGCAAGTCGAGGCCAAGGCGGGTCAATACATTTTGTTAGATTGTATGCTCTTTCATAGTGGCGGATTCAACCACACCGAGAAGGAGCGACGGGCGGTTAACCACGTCTATACCATCCCTTACTTCAAGCAGCAGATAAAGTTGCCAGAGCTTCTAAAGGACGTTCATCTTACCTCGGATCAAAAAGAGCTTTTCGGATTTAAATTCGAGGAGCCTTGTTCCATTGATCAATATCTAGCTAACCGGACTCAAAAACCTTAAGGCGTTAAATGAAGAACCTACAGACCGAGACAGGTTTGCTTACTGAGGTTGCAAGCTACTATTCCAGAAAGCTCGCAGAGCATGGTGTCACACCTCGAGGCGTCGACTGGAATGGCGAACAAAGTCAAACCATTCGGTTTGAGCAGCTGTGCAAGGTAATTGACCCCGAAAGGCTCGCTTTCTCAATAAACGATCTTGGTTGCGGTTACGGCGCCTTGCTTGACTATCTGCGAGACAAGTACGCAGCCTGCGCATACCTTGGGGTGGATGTTTCCCACGAGATGATCAAGGTTGCAGAGCAACGGCATGCTGCAGCCGATCGAGCTCGTTTTATCACCTCGGCAGAGCCAGACGAAGCGGCTGACTATAGCTTGGCCAGTGGTATCTTTAATGTGCGCTTGGGTCGATCGGATGCAGAGTGGTTTGATTACCTGCAGACCACCTTGGACGTTCTTGACCGAACCAGCACTCTTGGATTCGCGTTCAACTGCCTGACCTCATACTCTGACGAGGACAAAAAGCGCGACTATCTCTATTACGCAGACCCATGTCGCTTGTTTGATTTGTGCAAACGTCGTTATTCCCGTCAGGTCGCATTACTTCATGATTATGGTCTTTATGAGTTCACGATTCTGGTGAGGAAGATGCCATGAGAATGCCGCTTGTAATTTTTGGCTCTGGCGAGATCGCGCAACTCGCACACTACTACTTCAGTACGGATTCCAATTACGAAGTCGTTGCCTTCACTGTAGATGCAAATTACATCGGGGTATCTGAGTTTTGCGGGTTGCCGGTTGTAGCATTTGAGGATGTCGCTAAAAACTATCCGCCCGATTCCTATGATTTTTTCGTTGCACTGAGTTACTCGAAACTGAATGCTGTCCGAAAAGAAAAGTTTCTCGCTGCAAAGGAGATGGGCTACAAGCTGGTGAGCTTCATCAGCTCGCGTGCAACCGTGCTCAATGAAGGAAGAATTGGCGAAAACTGTTTCATTTTTGAAGACAACACCATTCAGCCGTTCGTCACGATAGGCAACAACGTGACATTATGGAGCGGTAACCACATCGGCCACCATACTGTAATTCATGACCACACCTTCATTGCTTCGCATGTGGTCGTCTCTGGTGGGGTCGAAATTGGCGAACAATGTTTCGTCGGGGTGAACGCGACATTACGTGATCACATCAAAATTGGGGATAGATGTGTTGTCGGCGCGGGAGCGCTATTGCTCGCTGATGCAGCACCCGAAGGTGTCTATATTGGCACCGCTACCGAGCGTTCAAAAGTACCCAGTACACGGTTGAGAGGCATATGACTAAGTGTTGGAAAAAACTGGGCCAGCTCTATGTCCCAAAGGCAAGTGGTCAGCATCCAAAACTGATCTCCCACGCCGCCAATCCATTGCCTGTCCATATGACTGGAGATGTTTATCGCATTTTTTTTAGTGGTCGCGATGATCAGAATCGGTCCTCTGTGGGGGCTGTTGATGTTGATATCATTCAGCGCAAAGTTATCACTGAACATCACGCTCCATTTTTCGAGCACGGTCCAGTTGGAAGCTTTTATTCAGATGGTGTAAGTATTGGCAATTGCTACGAGGCGAATGGCATTCAATATATGTTATTCATGGGCTGGCAGAATCCTCCCAATGGTCATTGGAGAGGAGATATCGGCCGATTGATCGTGACCCCGGAACTCTCCCTTAAATTTGAAGACGATGAGCCCTTTATGGGTATCGATTCAACCGACCCGATCAGCTTGTCTTACCCTTGGGTGCTAGCAAGGCGATCGGGTGGTTTTGATATGTGGTATGGATCAACACTCAAGTGGGATGCGGGTAATAGAGAAATGTTGCACGTGATTCAACATGCCACGTCCGATGATGGCAGTAATTGGTGTCGTAACGGTCTGGCAGTGCCATACGAGCTTGGACTTGCCCAAGCCTTTTCAAGGCCAACCACAGTGCTAAATGAAAGTGGCGATTTGGAGATGTGGTTTTCTTTTCGTAGCGGCGCTGGTGAGAAATACCGTATCGGCTACGCCAGATCAGTTGATGGAAAAAATTGGATGCTGGACTTGAAGAGGGCTGGAATTGGGGTTTCACCGAGCGGGTGGGATTCTGAAATGATCGAGTACCCATTTGTATTTCATCACAATGGCGCCCGGTACATGCTCTATAACGGCAATGGATATGGGAAAACAGGGTTTGGTTTGGCGGTGCTTGATGATTGATGAACCTAATAACTTTTCTTCCAAGAAAACATTGCGACAGTTTTTTTCCTATGCATTGATTGGTGTGCTAACAAATGTTTTAGGTTATGCCACTTACCTCGGCCTGACCTATTTATGGGGTGCCCCAAAGTTAACGATGACAGCACTTTACCTCGCGGGAGCATCAATAGGCTTTCTTGCTAATCGACGTTTTACCTTTCGACATGATGGAGGTATTGGCATTACCGGGATTCGATACCTGCTGGCACAGGTTGCAGGCTATCTGCTGAATCTGGTTTTGTTACTGCTGTTTGTGGACTGGTTTGATTTTCCGCATCAAATCGTACAGGCGATAGCAATTGTTGTCGTGGCTATCTTTTTGTTTGTTCTTTTGCGGATTTTCGTATTTTCGTCAAGTTTGGCAGTAACCGGAGTGGCGCAGTAATGAAAATATGCCTTCACTGCAAATATATCTTTTCTTTTGATGAGTGGACTTGTCCTTCATGCGGTCATCAGCCAGAATGCTTAAACGGTATTGAGGCTCATGCCCCTGAGTTTGCAAATGATGGCGGGGGCTTCAAGGCTGAGTACTTTTATGAATTGTCCCGATTAGAAGCGGAAAACTTCTGGTTTCGTGCGCGTAACCAGCTTATTCTCTGGGCGCTGCAAACCTACAAACCAGACGCCAATAATTTTTTGGAAGTGGGTTGTGGTACTGGCTTTGTTTTATCGGGCATCGCCCGTGCCTGCCCAAAGCTAGCTTTAAGTGGCAGTGAGATTTTCTTGTCTGGCTTAGCTCATGCGGCAGAACGCGTTCCCTCCGCACACTTCATGCAGGTGGATGCCCGTCGGGTGCCTTTTGTGGAAGAGTTTGACGCTATTGGCGCCTTCGATGTTCTGGAGCACATTAAAGAGGATGAAGCAGTCCTGGCCCAACTTCATGGCGCCATTAAGCCTGGTGGTGTTTTGCTGCTAACAGTTCCTCAGCATCCATGGGTGTGGAGTGCTTCTGACGAATATGCCTGTCATGTGCGCAGGTATACTTGTGAGGAGATCGAACAGAAGGTTGTAGCAGCTGGGTTTGAGCTTTTAAGAAGCAGTTCTTTTGTGACGAGCCTTTTGCCAGCGATGATGCTTTCGAGAGTATTGCAGAAGAAAATAACAAAGGATTTCGATCCTGCCGGCGAACTCAAGATTAATACAGTATTGAATAATTTATTTTACGGTTTAATGATGTTGGAACTTGTTGGGATTAGAGCTGGCATGAATTACCCATTTGGTGGCTCGAGATTGGTCGTTGCAGAAAGAAAATAATGAACAAATCAAACTCTCGCATCCCGTTCAACTGGCCTCATATGACAGGCAAGGAGTTGTACTACATCGCTGAAGCGCACTTCAACGGCAGTTTGGCAGGCGATGGACCTTTCACCAAGCGCTGCCATGACTGGTTGGAGGAGCGGACTGGATGCAATAAGGGCTTGCTTACCCACTCTTGCACGGCGGCACTCGAGATGGCTGCTTTGTTGCTGAATATTCAGCCTGGGGACGAGATCATCATGCCGTCGTACACCTTTGTTTCGACCGCCAGTGCCTTTGTACTTCGTGGCGGTGTTCCCGTATTTGTTGATATTAGAGAAGACACGCTGAATTTGGACGAACGTTTGATTGAGTCTGCCATTACACCGCGTACCCGTGCCATTGCTCCCGTTCATTACGCGGGAGTGGCGTGCGAAATGGATACGATCATGGCCATTGCCCGACAGTATGGATTGAAGGTCGTTGAGGATGCAGCACAGGGCGTGATGTCAACCTACAAAGGGCGGGCGCTGGGAAGTATTGGTGACCTGGGAGCCTACAGTTTCCACGAAACAAAGAACGTGATCTCTGGGGAAGGAGGTGCGCTGCTCGTCAATAGCCCCGACATGAGCCTTCGCGCAGAGATCATCCGCGAGAAAGGCACCGACCGCAGTCGGTTTTTTAGAGGAGAAGTGGATAAGTACACCTGGCAAGAGATTGGGTCATCGTTTTTACCAGGGGAACTGATTGCAGCTTTCCTTTGGGCGCAACTTGAAGAGGCAGATCGAATAACACAAGAGCGGCTGGCTAGCTGGCAGCGTTATCACGAACTAATGGAGCCACTAGAACATAAGGGGTTATTACGCCGCCCTGTCTTACCTGCGGACTGCCAACACAATGCCCACATGTACTACGTGCTGCTGGCTCCTGAGATTGATCGACAAAAGGTACTCTTCGAGTTGAAGAAAAACGATATCTACTCAGTGTTTCACTATATACCTCTGCACTCATCGCCAGCTGGGCAGCGCTATGGCCGGGCACATGGCGAGCTTGAGGTAACGATCAGACAGTCTGAACGATTGGTGCGTTTACCACTCTGGGTTGGCCTAACAGATGAGCAACAGAACCGGCTCGTCGAGGTGCTGCGGAGTGCTGCAGAGTAACTTGTCCTTGCGTGTAACTTCTTTCAATTAATCTGAATGAGTTTATCGCTAGACTTTTCAAGATGTTAACCACCATTTTGGCATCAAGTCTGAGTTAAACCTGAAGACCATCTCAAGCCAAGCGTACTTGGCCTGCTGCCCACCTTGCGATGCCACTGTTCGGGTGAGGTTCGGCAGGATACTGGGGAGCTAAGCCTGAGACTATCTTTGTCAATCTTTGTTGCTACGGCGTCGATCACGATAATCCCGAGGTGTGCAATATCCATGGCGAGAAATTCAAGCAGCTCACCGAACAGGAGTGCCTGTTGCTCAAGCTTTGCTCGGCAATTGGCCCGCTTTTTTGGCTGTTTGAAGACAGAGCACCGCATCGTCTGGTGAATAGAGTTGTTGTGGGTGACGCTACTGGCACGGAGCAGTTCAGCAACTAGTTGCGCATAGCTTAGAAAGCGGTGCATGACGAAGTAAAACGAATGAATAGGGGGGCGATTAATGAATAAGTTATCTAAAATACCAGAGGATAATAAATACTACATAATTTTATTAATTTTTTATTCAATAGCACATGGCGGTATATTATTTATTCATGATGCTATCTACTGGGATGATTGGACGCTATACAAAGTTTCCCCCGGGGTAATTCTGGATACCTTTAGGCAAGCTGGGAGCATGTTTAATTTGGCTGGCCATATGCACAACCTTTTCTTATCCTTTGGCCTATGGTTTTACAGGGTTGCGACATTTTTTTTGATGTTTGGCGCAGGTTTGGCTCTCGATAGAGTTATAAAAAAAATAAAATATTTCAGTGTTGAGCAACGTTTTTCTATTGTATTGTTGTTTCTTATTCTGCCGTTTTACTCGGCTCGTGTCGCACTAATCGATATGGGATACACCATATGTTATTTTTTGTTTTTTGTTGCATGGGCATGCATTGATAGGTTTCGCACAATTTCATTGGTATTATTTTTTTTAAGTTTCAATACTAACTCATTGCTTGTTTTTTATTCTTTACCGTTTATTGATTTTTATTTAAGATCAGTAAACTACAGTTGGAGCATAAAATCATTTGTTCAATTTTTATTTAGTAAATTTCAATTTTTTATATTGCCTTTTTTGTATTTTTATATAAAAATAATATTTTTCAAGCCATCAGGTTTATATGAGGGTTATAATGAAGGGTTTAACTTAATAAATCTATTGGTATCACCTGTAATAATGTTTTTCGATTGGTTGAAATTCGATATTCCTCTTTTGTGGGTATGTTTTGTTTCTCTATTTGTATTTAAATTAATTAAATTTAACTTTTGCAAATATAATTTAGATACTGACCAGAGTAAGAAAATCACATATTTGGGGTGTGTTGTGTTTGGGTTGGGGGCATTTCCATATTGGATTTTGGGACATGTTCCCACATTTAATGAGTGGACTTCGCGACATCAAATTTTATTGCCTCTTGGCACATCAATTATTATCGTTTCTTTTTTATTTGGACTGCAACGCGAGCTAATAAAATTATTGATGTCCGTTATAGTTGGATCATGTTTAATTATAAATATGAGCTATTACTTTGAATTTTATTGTGACTGGAATAAACAAAAACAATTAATAAATCAAATTTCCATTGATAAAAAAATAAAGAATGCTGATTTAATCGTGTTTGACGATAGAACAGTTGTTGATAATGCTCTAAATAGGGTGTATAGACCATATGAATGGAATGGAATTATGGCTAGTGCTTTTGGGGACGAGAAAAGAATGGGCCTTGATGAGTTAGATTACAAGAAATACTTGAATGGTTCATTGTTTAAAGGTTATTTTAAAGAACCTGAAAAATTTAGGGCAAAAGAGTATTTGTTTAAAGAAAATCCTATTGTTGTGAAGGTTTTAATTACTAGAGAAAACCCTGATAGCTATTCTGGAAAAATACGAAAAATTGCTGGTGTTTATGACTACAAAGTTGAGTCAATAATACTTTCACAATAAGCTATTTCAGTTTAATTACTACTAAGTCTGTACGATAAACGAGGTGATCGAACTATGAGTCGCAAGGTTTGCGTAGTGACTGGCACACGCGCTGAATTTGGGTTGTTGCGTTGGTTGATGCACGAAGTGAGAGAGTCGGCGACCCTTGAGCTTCAAGTTATTGCAACTGGTATGCATTTATCACCTGAGTTTGGGCTCACTTTTCGGGAAATTGAGGAGGCGGGATTTAGAATTGATACCAAGGTGGAGATGTTGGTGAGTGCTGATACTTCAACTTCGGTAACTAAGTCTATGGGCATGGGCTTGATTGGATTTGCTGATGCCTACGATCGCCTATCTCCTGACATTGTTGTGCTGCTTGGAGACAGATTTGAGATCTTTGCAGCCGCTGCTGCCGCAATGATTGCGGGTATTCCGATTGCGCATCTACATGGTGGCGAAACCACAGAAGGTGCCTTTGACGAAGCCATTCGACACTCGATTACAAAAATGGCGCACTTGCATTTTGTAGCGGCTGAGGACTATCGGCGTCGTGTCATTCAGCTTGGTGAACATCCAGAGAGAGTCTTCCTGGTAGGAGGTTTGGGTATTGATGCAATAAAGCGGATCAGTTTGTTGGACCGCCAAGCCCTAGAAGCATCTTTGGATTTCAAGTTTGGAAAAAAAAACCTACTGATCACCTTTCATCCTGTAACCCTTGAGGGTAATAGCAGCACTCAACAGATGAAAGAACTGCTGACAGCTTTAGATGAGCTCACCAATACAAATCTGATTTTTACTCTGCCTAATGCAGACACAGGGGGGCGTGAAATTGCAGGGATGATACAAGAATTCGTCTCAAATCACCCCAACTCGAGGGGTTACGCCTCCCTTGGCCAACTTCGCTACCTGTCTTGTATGAAATGGGTGGATGGCGTGGTCGGAAATTCGTCCAGCGGGCTGACAGAAGCTCCTAGTATGGGGATCGGGACAATTAATATCGGTGATCGACAAAAGGGACGTTTATCATCACCAAGCGTAATTCATTGCGAACCCAACCTAAAAAGTATTCGTGAGGCACTGAAGCGATTGTATGAGCCAACATTTCAGTGTTCACTTTCAGAAACAATAAATCCCTATGGCAGTGGTGGGGCAAGTCAGAAAATAGTTGAGGTTTTAAAGACCCATTCTTTTAATGGTCTAATAAAAAAGACATTCTTTGACCTACCTGTTGTGTCCCTTGCCGCCTCGCTTAATTGAATATAAACAGGTATCTCAATGACGCATCAAAAATATACACAAGATTGGCTAGCCACAGTGCTACCACTTGGATCAACAATTCAGCAAGCGATACACAGTCTGGAAACCTCGAGCATGCAAATTGTGCTTGCAATCTCAGATGGATATAAGCTTGAAGGTACCTTGACGGATGGTGATATTCGACGCGCCTTTCTAAAGGGGCACAATCTTGAAAGTGCAATAGATGCTGTAATTCACCGCAATCCACTGGTCGTTCCACCAGAAATCGGGCGGGATCTTTTACTGCAACTGATGAAAATAAACAAAATTCACCAGTTGCCGATAGTCAGTCCAGAAGGCGAGCTTGTTGGCTTGCACGTATGGGATTCAATCATCGCGCCAGACGCCATCGAAAACATGATGATTATCATGGCTGGAGGTAAAGGCACGAGGCTACGCCCTCATACAGAAAACTGCCCCAAACCAATGCTAGAAGTCGGTGGAAAACCGATGCTGGAACATATTATTGAGAGAGCTATCACTGATGGGTTTCAGAATTTCGTAATTTCGTTGCACTATTTGGGTAATATGATTCAGGACTACTTCGGTGATGGAAGTAAGTACGGCGTGAGCATCAATTATTTAAACGAGGACGAGCCACTGGGTACGGCAGGTTGTTTAAGCCTTCTTCCGAATAAGCCAGATTCTCCTATTATCGTTACAAATGGTGATGTTTTAACTGATATTCACTATAACGAATTTCTGGATTTTCATATCCGTCATGAAGCCAAGGCCACAATGGCCGTACGACAGTATGAGATTCAGAATCAGTTTGGAGTGGTGCGTACCAAAGGGGTCGAAATTGAAGGATTCGAAGAGAAGCCTATATATCGTAGCCATGTCAATGCGGGTATTTATGTATTGAATCCTGATGTACTGAATTATCTCGAACACAAGCAGCATTGTGATATGCCAGTACTTTTTGAAAGAATCAAGAAAAATTCAGGGCGCACCATTGTTTACCCTATGCATGAACCATGGTTAGATGTTGGACGCCCAGAAGACCTTGCAAGTGCAAGAAAAATGCACAATTGATTTGCTCATTTTACTTCAACGACATAGATAAGGAATTACAAATGAAAATAAGTCCATCGCCAAACGTCGATCTATCACGGTACGCCAAATCAGAAGACGAACTTGATGTTTTGTATGGCCTTCCACGATATGTGCATTTTTGCAAAAAATGCAATATGTCAAATCAGCAGCCTATGTCGAGTAATGAGTACGCGCACAGCAAAGACTCTAAAAAATCGACGATGTCCTTTGATGAGCATGGTGTATGCCATGCCTGTAATTTCAATGAATTAAAGGAAACAGGCGAAATCGATTGGGAAGAGCGTGAGCAAGAGTTAAAAGAACTTTGCAATAAATATCGTAAAAACGACGGTAGTTATGACTGCATCGTTGGTGGGAGTGGTGGAAAAGACAGTGCTATGCAATCACATCTGCTGAAATACAAGTATGGCATGAATCCACTGACGGTTACTTGGTCACCGCATCTGTATACTGACATTGGCTGGAAGAATTTCCAGAACTGGCTCCATATCGGAGGGTTCGACAACTATTTATATACCCCTAACGGAAAGATTCACCGCTTGTTGACGCGTAATGCCACGCTCAACCTACTTCACCCATTCCAACCATTTATATTAGGGCAAAAGACATTTGTTGCGAAGATGGCCGCCCGATTTAATATCCCCCTGATCTTCTACGGCGAAATGCCTGGTGAGTACGGGGAAAAGATTTCACACAAAACATCATCTTACGCAAAGACAGATGAAGTAGCTGAAAGTGAAGGCTTTACTCTGGACTATCTTGGTGGAAAAGATGTTCGAGATGTATTTCTGGGCGGAAAGCAGATCGGTGAATATCTTGATGAGGGTGTTCCCTTGGTTGACCTTATGAGTTACTTGCCACTCGATCCTGAAGTTCTGCACAAGAAGGGGATTGATTTTAAGTATCTTGGGTATTACAAAAAATGGGTACCACAGGAAGCTTATTATTATGCAGTTGAGCATACCGGATTCGAAGCGAACCCAGTCCGAACAGAGGGAACATATTCTAAATACAACAGCCTTGATGACAAAGTAGATGGATTCTTCTACTTCACAAGATGGATCAAGTTTGGTGTTGGGCGAGCGATGATGGACTCTGCACAGGAAATCCGTAATCATCACATCGATAAGGATGAGGGTTTGGCATTAATGCGTCGATATGAAGGTGAGTATCCGTCACGATATGAAAAAGAGTTCCTGGAGTACATAGGGATGAACCGTGAGGAGTTTCTCGAAACTTGTGACCGCTTTCGTTCACCGCATCTTTGGAAAGTGGAAGATGGTGAGTGGAAACTCCGACACACACCATATTAATGACTACAGAAACAATACTGGCATTGATTACAGCTCGGGGGGGGTCGAAGGGTCTTCCTCGAAAGAACGTTCTTCAAGCTGGTGGGAAGCCACTCATTGCCTGGACAATTGAAGCTGCCCTCAACTCCCGAGTCGTCAGTCAGGTTGTTCTGTCATCAGATGACGATGAGATTATCGCGGCAGCGAAAGCTTGGGGCTGTACAGTGCCTTTTCGAAGACCAGAACACCTGGCGAGTGATACTGCCACTTCAATGGATGTGGTCTTGCATGCAATAGACGAAGTCCCGGGATTTGACTATGTTATGTTGCTGCAACCAACTTCCCCTCTACGAACAGCCTTAGACATTGACGCAGCATTCGAAATATTGAAGACGGAACATGCACCTAGTTGTGTTTCCGTGACCGAAGCTGAACAGTCTCCGTACTGGATGTACCGTCTTGACGAGCGGTCAAAACTTCATAGCTTGCTGCCTGCTGGCCCAATGGCTCAACGCAGACAAGATTTGCCCAGTGTGTATATATTGAATGGTGCAATTTACATTGCAAGGATCGAATGGTTACGGAAGACAAAAAGCTTTGTTACGGATGAAACCGTTGCATACGTTATGAATCAGCGCAATTCTCTCGATATAGATACGCCAGAGGATTTTGAAAAATTCCGAGCTCGAATTGAGGCGGTCAATTCTTAACATCCGATCGTGGCTCAATACAACACAGAAATTATTATGGAATTATCGAACAAGCCCTTACGCTTGATTGCAAGACTCGACGTGAAGGGTGAAAACCTGATCAAAGGTGTTCACTTGGAAGGGTTACGAGTCATCGGCGCTCCTCGGGAGTTTGCAAAGAAATACTATGACCAGGGAGCTGACGAACTACTTTACATGGACATTGTAGCGAGCCTTTATGGACGCTCTAATCTTATTGATATTGTTCGTCGCACTGCCAATGATGTTTTTGTTCCAATGACTGTTGGAGGAGGTATCCGAACAGTTGAGGACGCTGGAAAATTGCTTCGCGCGGGTGCAGACAAAATTGCGATAAATACAGCAGCGGTTCGACGCCCGGAACTGATCTCGGAGATTGCACGCAAGTTTGGTTCTCAATGCATGGTCTTATCTATTGAAGCTAAGCGACATGGACACGGCGAATGGGAAATCTACACCGACTGCGGCAGAGAAAAGAGCGGGCTAGATGCGCTTGAGTGGGCTAAGAAAGGCGTTTCACTTGGTGCTGGCGAGGTACTTGTAACCTCAATTGATCAAGAGGGCACGCGCAAAGGCTTTGACTTCGAACTAACGGAATCAATTTCAAAAATCGTAAATGTACCGATCATAGCAAGTGGCGGATATGGGCAAGTTGAGCATCTAAGTCAAGTAGTTGAATCAGGGGCCGATGCAGTCGCGTTCGCTGACGCACTTCATTATGCCCGCACATCTCTCCCCGTTCTTCGTCAATATGCTGTTGAACAGGGCTACCAGGTAAGAAAAGTATGATTGGAAAAAAAGTTGTAGTTGTTGACTATGGGCTCGGTAATCTCTATAGCGTTCAACGTGCATTAGAGCACTGTGGTGTTGAAAAGGTATGTGTATCTTCTTCAGTCGATGATATATCCAGTGCAGATAGTTTGATCCTTCCCGGCGTAGGTGCCTTCGAAGATGGAATTCGAGGGCTGAAGGAACTTGGTTTGATAGAGCCAATAATTCAACACGCCTTGGAAAACAAGCCTTTGTTAGGAATATGTCTAGGCATGCAATTGCTTGCGACGGCGAGTGAGGAGTTTGGATACCATTCCGGTTTGGATTTGATTAAAGGCAGTGTTGTTCCAATTCCAATTAATAGTGAAAATGGGGCACAAAGAAAAGTTCCCTTTATTGGGTGGTCTGTTCTAAAAAAAACCGACCAAGCCAGAGAAAAGAGCTGCATTTTAAGTGCGATTGATGCTGAAATGGCTGTCTATCTCGTGCATTCATACTACTTCATGCCAGATCAGGTCGATAATCTTTTGGCAACTTATAACTTTCAAGGTGCACAAATCACTGCGGCTATAAAATCAAATAATACGTACGGCTTCCAGTTCCACCCCGAAAAAAGCGGTGAAGTCGGTCTAAGTTTACTGAAGGCCTTTCTGCGTCTTTGATGTAGATAATATCGTAAATGATTAAAAACCGACTCTTTGGTCATGCAGCAATTTATACACTCTCCAACTTTGCAGTCGCTGGCGTCCCGTTTTTATTACTACCAGTTTTGACACGCGTTCTGGAGCCTGCTGCTTATGGCGTTGTTGCAATGTTTTCGATGGTGGTGGCCTTTATATCAATATTCGTTGGCCTTAATGTTCATGGAGCCATCAGTGTTCGCTATTTGGATAACTCGAAATTCGACATCCGAACATACGTCTCCTCGTCGCTGGCTTTATTGGCTATTTCGTCGATACTAATGCTTATTTTTATATCTATAGCTGGCGATATCCTCTCTGATTTAACTACCATTCCGGTAAGATGGTTGTATATTGCAGTTTTAGTTGCTTTCTTCCAATTTATAGTTCAGGTGCTATTAGCCCTTTGGCAGTCCTCAAAAAAGCCGGTTAGGTATGGGGCTATGCGCCTTTTCAATGCGCTGCTTGATGGTGGCGTTTCAATTGCTTTGGTTGTCGTTCTAGCTCTGTCTTGGCAAGGCCGCATAGCCGGGATGCTCGCAGCATGGATGTGCGTAGCAATCGCAGCGGCCTATTATTTAATCCGTGAAGGCTGGTTAGCAAAGTCGGTTGACGCTGCATATGTAAAGGATGCCCTCAGTTATGGTGGTCAGCTCATCCCTCATGCTGTCGGGGGGGTGATGCTGGGAATGGCAGATCGCTTCATGGTCAATAACATATTGGATGTATCAAGTACCGGAATATATGTCGTTGCAGTGCAGTTAGGTCTGATATTAGCCATGCTTGCAGATTCTTTCAACAAAGCCTTTGCACCTTGGTTGATGGAAAAGCTCGCTGACATAAGCCTAGACTCAAAAGGGCGAATTGTTAAATTTACTTATGTTTATTTTTTTTCAATATTCTTATTGGCCATCTTAGGAGGGGTAATTGGTCCGTCGCTTCTGCCCTTTCTTGTTGGACCAGAATTTCAATCTGCAGGCGATATTCTTATTTATATTATGATCGGTAATGCGTTCATGGGGATGTATTACATGGTTACAAACTATATTTTCTACAGCAGAAGAACGGGACTCCTCTCCGCACTTACTATGAGCGTTGGCGCTTTAACAGTTGTATCGAGTTGGTTTCTGATCAAAGCATACGGACTTACAGGTGCAGCAATCGGTTTTATGCTTAGTCAGGCAGGCTTATTTTTAGGTGCCTGGGTATTATCTAATATATGCGTGCCTATGCCATGGTTCAGGGCGATAACAAGTAGAGCGATCATGCGATGAACAGCCCTCACCCCAACAAACACCTTGCAGCACTTTTACAAGTTGAGAACGATAACGATTTGCTTGATTTTACCTGTACTGAAACAGGTCTCTCTGTTTGGTCACTCATTCGTGTTTCAGTGCTGCGCACCATCATGTCAGACTGGCTTTTTAAGTCGGCCCCGCTGTCATCAATTGGAAAAAAAAGAAACTATAGAAAACTGGCAAGGAATGCTGCGTTGTCCGCTATGCATAACGTTACATTTAATGTAGTGGGTCAGCGTGATATACTTATTCAAAGCACAGGGCTAGGTAACTTTTTGCATGCGGGCATAACGCGTGATCGATTAGTGGGTTATTTTTCCGAAGCCATGCCAGAAAGGACGCTTGTCCTCCAAGACCAGCCCAAAGAACATCTTGGGCAAAGCTATTCCTTTGAGCCAGTACTGTATCGAACGCCCTGTAGTATTATTCATAATATTTATTCCCGTATTGCAGTAAACGCTAACCACAAAAAGCTAGCTCGTCTCGTTATTGAGCGTGTATCGAGAAATGCATCTGAACGGTTGGATTACGATTTTAATTCAGATCATGTTCAAAGTTTGATCAACTCACTAGCGAGAAGCATTTCTGCATTACCGTTTGCAACGGATGCCTATGCCAACTGGTTCGCCAAACGGGGCTTTAAGCTTCTACTTAAAGAGGATGCATGTTATGGCGGAAACGCCGTGCCAGTTATTTACGCAGCAAAACTTAATAAGATCCCGGTTGCTGAGTACCAGCATGGTGCTATTTCTAAAGGTCATGATGGTTACAATGTTGCCGATGCACTTTTAGCGAACACTTCATTTCCTAAAGTTTTGCCTGATTATTTATTGACATACGGTAATTGGTGGTCAAATCAGACTAATATGCCAATTAAAAAGATTTCGATTGGTAATCCCCATTTGTCAGAGTCTATAACGGGATTAACGCAAAGCACAAAATCCCGAACCAAGGTATTGATATTGGGTGATGGCATCGAGACAGACTTGTATTTGGAGCTTGCAAGTCGCATCTACGGCTTTGTAAAGAATCAAGGGCTGACCGTTGCTTTCCGTCCTCATCCATTTGAGCGTGATAGAGTCAGATCCATCCAATTGCCTGAGGGGGTGGTACTTGATACTCCACCAGATATCTATCCGTCATTAATCGAATCGCGAGTTGTAATTAGCGAGTTATCCACTGGTTTATTTGAGGCGATAGGCTTGTCCGATATGGTCTTGCTATGGGAGACTGAAAAATCCAGGTTTGCATTTCCTGAAATACCTTTCAAATCATTCTCGTCCATTGAAGAACTTGAGACGCTTTTAAAAATTGACCCCCCATTTTATGTTCACTCAAACTCAATTCCAGCAAGCGAATTATGGGAGCCTAACTGGAAACAGAACTATCTGCGCTTCGTCGAAGGAGTCGTAGGCCAATGACTATCACAATCATTGATTACGGAATAGGTAACCTTGGTTCGATCCAGAATATGCTTAAAAAGCTTGGTGCAGACTCCATTGTTGCCTCTGATGCATCCGCTATTAAGGGTGCCACGAAACTTATCCTACCTGGTGTTGGCGCCTTCGATGCGGGAATGAGTCAGCTCAACGCCTCTGGGCTACGCGCAGCGCTTGACGTTGCGGTCCTTGAGCGCAAATTGCCTGTTGCCGGAATATGTCTTGGTATGCAGATGATGACTGAGGGCAGTGAGGAGGGGCAGCTTCCAGGGCTCGGATGGGTTCCGGCGCGTACGACGCGCTTTGTACCAGCTGCAGGCGAGACCTTGAAAATCCCTCATATGGGTTGGAATGTTGTCAACAAGGTTAAGGGCAGCCCTGTGCTTGACTTTCTGGATAGTGAGTCGCGTTTCTATTTCGTGCATTCCTACCATGTGCGCTGCCGTGATCGTGAGGATGCACTGCTCACAACGCAGTATGGGTCCATAACCTTCGACGCTGCCTTCGAACTAAACAATATCCTCGGCTTCCAGTTTCACCCAGAGAAGAGTCACCGCTTCGGAATGGCACTCCTTAAAGGTTTTCTGGAGAGATACTGACATGCTGCAGCGTCGAGTCATACCCTGCTTACTTCTGAGTAACGGTGGACTGGTTAAAACCAGAAAATTCAAAAGCCCTGTGTATGTCGGCGATCCCATCAACGCCATTCGCATCTTCAACGACAAGGAAGTGGATGAGCTGGTTTTGCTTGACATCAAGGCAAGCTTGGAGAGGCGTGGCCCAAATTTTGATTTGCTGAACGAGATTGCACGCGAATGTTTTATGCCTTTCGCATATGGCGGTGGAATCACATCAATTGACCAGATCAGGACCTTACTTCGACTTGGTATAGAGAAAATCATCCTAAATACGGCACTTAACCAAGATCCAGCCTTTGTTCGGGAAGCTGTCGCGACATTCGGTAGTCAGGCAATAACCGCATCGATCGATGTCCGTCGTAAGATGTTTAACCGCCGTGAAGTAATGACGCTTTCAGGTACCAAAGCTACAGGACTTGATCCGTTACAAGCAGCTCGAAGGGCTGAATCGTTCGGAGTGGGTGAAATTCTTCTTACCTCGATTGATGCGGAAGGTTCGATGGCTGGCTATGACATCGACTTGTTGGCCAAAGTGAGCCAAGCTGTCAACATTCCCGTTATTGCCTCGGGTGGAGCTGGCAATCTACAAGATTTGCTTGCTGCCGTGCACGAAGGTTACGTCTCTGCGGTTGCTGCAGGCAGTATGTTTGTCTTTCACGGCCCGCACCGAGCCGTACTGATTACTTATCCGAAGTATGAAGTGCTTTGCGAAATTTTCAAGGTGTAGAGGGGAAGTCATTAATCCGTATGAAACTAGTTAGTATATTTTATATAACATTAAATGATTGAAATCAACAAGTATCTTCGTTGGGTCATACTTCTGTGTTGCATGTTTCCTTGGTCCTCGCCAATTCCATTAGCTTCAGACACACAGCCGCTAGCATTTGTATTTGCTGTTATTTATGTAATCATCAATGTGCGAACGATTAATTCATATTTGATCCCAGCTATCATTATGTTGGTTGGGGCATTATTCAGTTTCCTCTTAAGCAGTTGGATGGATGGTGTTAGAGGGATTTTTGGTTATCTTTCTGTTATTGTCTTGACATCCGCTCTTGTGCATCACTTTAAATATTACGGAATGCCAACTTATGAATTTTATAAAAAGATAATTACTGTGTGGGGTATTGTAGGAATTTTGCAATTTTGGTATCCATCTGTAGTTTCATTTCTTTCGTCGCGTGATGGAGTTTTTTCATTAACTGAGGGTCGAGGCGTGAACAGCTTTGCGCCCGAACCTACTTTCTATGGCATTTTTCTAATGCTTGTTGCATTTGCTATTTTTATTCAAGCGAGAAATGAAGAATTCGCCAGCAGCACAAAAGTTAATAGCCTATATATATTTATATTTGTGCAATTATTGCTTTTTTCTCGGTCCTCGCTGGTTTTATTGTTATTATTTGGTTCCCTTGTCTTGTATTTTACTCTAATGAGGCCTATTTGGATGTTTGGTCTGATATTTTTATTTGCTTTACCGATTATTTATGTATTTTCATTTATCTTTGATGCATTTGAAGATACTTTGGTTGCCTCGTTCAGAATTTTAAGGCTTCTTGGTGAACTAAAAAATATAGATATAACCAATATTTTGAGTGTTGATGGATCTGTCAGTGATCGTGCCGTTCAAATTATTGGTTCACATTATATCGCCATAATTGATAATTGGCTTTTGCCTAATGGTTTCAGTTCATGGGCGCAGCAAGTCAATTTTCTTCCATCCTTCCTTGCTGGTTCATATAACAGCATTGAAGGATTGAATCGCGTGCTTTCATTTTCGGGTTCCCTTCTGTATGAGGCAGGGATATTTTCACTCCCGTTTATGGTTACTTTTGTATATTTAATTGTAAAGGTGTCGCCAGGTTTCGGATTTCGATCCTTATTAATTAAGTCGATGATTGCAATTTTATTTTTTATACAGGCGACCCCCCTTGGG
>JACCDN010986768.1_pt1 | contig 27739 bp, 26 predicted proteins | sample 7441691 | NCBI WGS metagenome assembly JACCDN01 (sample SAMN15323439, study PRJNA562643) | freshwater metagenome | isolation source: river surface water | place: USA:Blue River Watershed | collected 2017-08-16 | reverse complement strand
TTAAAAATTAGGGAGAATTGAGGGCAAACCTTACTTTTGCACCGGCAGGTCTTACACGACCAGCTCCTGCAGAACCTCCCCAGGGTAGGAATACAGCAAGGATAAGCGGTTGAGCGGTGCGATGTGAGTAGCCTGCCATTTTTTTTTATTCCCCGTCCTATTTCGGGGAATTTACTTTTAACAGAAAAACCATGAAGTTTTTTATTGACACGGGCAACCTCGCTCAAATTAAAGAAGCCTACGATTTAGGCATTTTGGATGGTGTTACAACCAACCCAACGTTAATGGCTAAAGAAGGTGTAAAAGGCGAAGAAGCTATCGCTAACCATTACAAAACAATTTGCGAAATGGCAGATGGTGATGTAAGTGCCGAAGTACTTTCTACCGATTTTGCTACGATGGTAGAAGAAGGTAAAAAACTAGCTGCGATCCATCCAAACATTGTGGTGAAAGTGCCACTTATTAAAGATGGTATTAAAGCTATCAAATGGTTTACCGATAATGGTATTAGAACCAATTGTACACTTGTGTTTAGTGCGGGTCAAGCTATATTAGCAGCTAAAGCAGGTGCTACGTATGTGTCTCCATTTATTGGAAGAATTGATGATAGCTCTTGGGATGGAATGGAACTCATTGGTCAAATCCGTCACATTTATGATATCCAAGGTTTTAAAACCGAAATATTAGCAGCATCTATCAGAAATGCATTACACATTGTTAAGGCTGCCGAAGCTGGTGCTGATGTGTGTACATGTCCACTTGATTCTATTTTAGGATTGTTAAAACATCCTTTAACAGATATTGGATTAGCTAAATTTATTGAAGACGCTAAAAAAATGTAGTGGCTAAAATTTTTAGACCCCACCAAATGGCCGCACAAGTGCGGCCATTTGTATTTAGTGCTTGTGCGCTTTTTTCTTGATCATGCCACCCTTGGTATCTTTAACAGAAGTCATTACCACAAATGCAGTAGGGCTTATTTTTTCGATCTCGGTATTTAGTTTATTGATTTCTAATCTGGTAATAACGGTATAGATAATATCAATATCATCACGTTCACCTCTTTTACCAGTTCCATTGGCGCCTTTGTATACAGTAACGCCTCTTCCCATGGTATGCACAATCATGTCTTTGATTTCTTTGCAGTGCGAAGAAACAATGGTGACGCCTATGTATTCGTCGATACCTTCGATAATAAAATCGAGTGTTTTGGACGCCGCAAAATAGGTGATCATGGAGTAGAGTGCTGTTTCGATAGATAATAAAAAAGCAGCGGATCCAAAAATGAGTACATTGATGACAATAATGATATCACCAATGGTAACGCCCATTTTCTTACTCACAAAAATGGCGAGTACTTCGGTGCCATCAATAACGCCACCGCCCCTAATGGTGAGGCCAATACCCGCTCCTAAAAAAATACCCCCAAAAATAGACACGAGTAGTTTGTCGTTGGTGATGATTGGAAAATGAACAAATGCAACACAAATACCTAGGCCAATAATGGCTAGTAATGTTTTGATGGCAAATGATTTTCCTAAAGCAAAATAACTTAAAAATATAAAGGGTATATTGATGAGTACTATTAATACCGATAAGGGTAGCTGCGTAAGTTCGGTGAGTAAAAGAGAAACACCGGTAACGCCCCCATCTATAAAATTATTGGGTAGTAAAAAACCATCAAGTCCAAATCCTGCAGCAATAATCCCTAAAATAATATAAACACTGCTTTTGATTTCGGCTTTAATGGTTACCCATTTTCTTTTATAGTTTTTTGCCTTTTGAAATCTGGTATTTTGAGGGGCTGTTTCCATATTATTTTTGGTGTTTGAGGGCTTCGCGCTTAGATAAATTAGATAATTGCGGGTGGTCCTTTACAAAACGGATTACCCATTTTTTATGGGTATATGCGTAGGCGCGTAATGCCCAGCCAATGGCTTTATTGACAAAAAATTCGTTGGTGTCTATGCGGTTAACAATGTATTTTTCAAGTAGCTCCGTATTGGTTTTTTCTTTGTACTGCAATTGAAATAAAATGCTCATGCGCTGCAACCAAATATTACTAGATTGATTCCACTTGTTGGTTGTGTTTTCTAATAGTTCTGGAAATTTGATAAAATATTTTCCAATCACATTTGAATTGGTAGAGTCTACACTGTCCCACCAACAGTTGTGGGTGAGCATCCATTCGATGAGCGTTATTGTTTTACTCGTCCATAGTTTGTGGTGATAGGCAAGTAATTCAATAGCAAAATAATGGAGTTCGCGCTGCGGTTCGTTAAAAGCTTCTTTAACAATGGCTGCTAGCTCTGTATATGTATTAACGAGGTTGGCTTTGTAAAAAGCCTTACAAATTTTTCGACGCTCCGGTGTTTGCAGTCCATAAAATTCAAACTGATGTAGCAGGTAAGCTTTGGCGCCTGCTGCTTTTGTAGGATTGGCATGTGCAACAAATTCTTTTTTGATTGCGGTTATATACGGGTGCGCCATAACTCTATTATAGTTGAACCACTTGTTTTGTTTCGTAACTTTTTTTAGCAGCTACCAGTACTTTCATAATATGAATGCCTTCTTGTGGTGTAACGGGTACGGGTTTATTTTCTAGAATGGCTGCTGCTACGGCTTCATAATATTTGCCATAATCGCCACGCTCACTTTCTATAATGGTACTTGTGATTTCGCCATCTGTATCTGTAGAAAGCGTACCATAATTTTTAGGATCTTCTTTACCCCAATTTTCTCCACCCGGTTTGTTGCCTGCTAACAATAAATCTTCTTGCACATCGGATCTATTTTTTATAAAGCAACCCTTGGTGCCATAGACTTTATAACCAGGTCCTTGCTGCATAAACACCATGCCACTGGTAAGTAATATGCGGTGGGTAGGGTAGTATAAAATGAGTGTGAAATAATCATCCACCACAGACACGGATCTTGTAATGCGAAGGTCTGCAAACACAGCAGTAGGCATGCCCGAAAGTTGAATGGCCTGATCTACAAGGTGTGGCCCAAGGTCTAGTAAAACGCCAGCGCCAGGTGTAGGTAATTCTTTGTGTACTTTAGGACTTAGGGTTGTTCTGTATCGTTCGTAAGAAATTTGAACGTCTAATAAATTTCCAATCTTATTTTGGGCAATGAGTTTTTGTATCGTTAAAAAATCTGCGTCAAAACGTCTATTTTGGTAAACCGTTAAAATTTTTTGTTGCTGCACTGCAAGTGCAGCAAGTTCCTCCGCTTCTTCTACTGTTACGGTAAAAGATTTTTCCACCACCACGTGTTTGCCTGCTAGTAGCGCTTGTTTTGTATATGCAAAGTGTGTGTCGTTGGGGCTGTTAACCACCACTAAATCTATACTTGGATCGGTTAAGATTTCTTCGTAAGAAGCATACGATGTTACTCCCGGATAAACGGCTTGTATATTTTTGCTAGAGCGTTCCCACGCGCCCGCCAATATAAAATTTGGATTTAAATGTATAAATGGCGCGTGGAACACACGGCCACTCATGCCAAAAGAAACAAGTGCTGTTTTTATCATGGCTTAAAGTTAAAAAATATCAGGGGTTATTAAAAAACAAAACCCTCTGAATTTTCAGAGGGTTTTGTAAATCTTTAAAGGGGATACTATCCAGCAACCTGCTTTCTAATAATATTTAACGCGCCACCCGCTTTAAACCACTCAATTTGTTGTTGGTTGTACGTGTGGTTTGCTTCGATAGAATCTGTTGATCCGTCTTTGTGTGTTAATACTAAAGTTAACGGCGTACCTGGTGCAAAGCTTGTTAAGCCAACTACATCAATACTATCATCTTCCTGAATTTTATCGTAGTCTAGTTTGTTTGCAAAAGTTAGCGCTAACATACCTTGTTTTTTAAGGTTTGTTTCGTGGATACGTGCAAATGATTTTGTTAATACGACGCGTACACCTAAATGACGAGGCTCCATGGCAGCGTGCTCACGAGAACTACCTTCTCCGTAGTTTTCATCACCTACTACAATCGTTCCAATACCTGCCGCTTTGTAAGCTCTTTGTGTATTTGGAACGGTATCAAATGCTTCTGTCAATTGATTTTTAACGCTGTCTGTTTTTTCATTGAAAAAGTTAACCGCACCAATTAGCATATTGTTAGAAATATTATCTAAGTGACCACGGAATTTTAACCATGGACCTGCCATCGAAATATGGTCTGTGGTACACTTGCCTTTTGCCTTAATTAATAATTTTAAAGACTTAAGATCAGTTCCTTCCCATGCAGCAAAAGGATCTAATAGTTGTAAACGCTTAGATGCTGGATCTACTGCCACTACTACACTTGAACCATCTGCAGCAGGTGCTTGGTATCCTGCATCTTCTACTGCAAAACCTTTAGTTGGTAACTCATCACCAGTAGGAGCGTCTAATTTTACTTGTTCGCCCTTATCGTTGGTTAAGGTATCAGTTAATGGATTAAAAGTTAAATCACCTGCAATAGCAAGGGCCGTAACAATTTCTGGAGATGCAACAAATGCAAAAGTGTTAGGGTTACCATCGGCACGCTTTGCAAAGTTTCTATTGAAAGAGTGTACGATTGTATTTTTTTCTTTTTTCTCTGCACCCACACGCTCCCACATACCAATACAAGGTCCACAAGCATTTGCAAATACCTTCGCACCAATTTGACTAAACACGTCTAAGAAGCCATCTCTTTCGATGGTATATCTTACCTGCTCAGAACCTGGTGTGATCATGTATTCGGCCTTTGTAGTAAGTCCTTTTTGCGCAACTTGTTTTGCTAAACTTACCGCACGGCTGATGTCTTCGTAAGAAGAGTTGGTACAGCTACCAATTAAACCTACTTCAACAGTAGTAGGCCAACCGTTTGCAGCAGCTACTTCTTTCATTTTAGAAATAGGCGTAGCTAAATCTGGAGTGAAAGGTCCGTTTAAGTGTGGTTCTAAAGTATTTAAATCGATTTCAATTACTTGATCAAAATATTTTTCTGGGTTGGCATACACTTCTGCATCTGCAGTTAAATGTTCTGCTATACCATCAGCAAGTGCAGCAACATCGGCACGGCCAGTAGAAGATAAATAACGGCTCATGCTTGCGTCGTAACCAAATGTAGAAGTAGTAGCACCAATTTCGGCACCCATATTACAAATAGTTCCTTTACCCGTACAACTCATGCTTGTTGCACCTTCACCAAAATATTCTACAATCGCACCAGTACCACCTTTTACAGTTAAGATACCAGCTACTTTTAAGATTACATCTTTAGGCGCAGTCCAACCGTTTAACTTACCAGTTAATTTAATACCAATTAATTTAGGCCATTTTAATTCCCAAGCAAGGCCTGCCATTACATCACATGCATCTGCACCACCAACACCAATCGCTAACATACCTAAACCGCCAGCGTTAACGGTGTGCGAATCGGTACCAATCATCATACCACCAGGGAATGCATAATTTTCTAAAACAACTTGGTGAATAATACCAGCTCCTGGTTTCCAAAAGCCAATACCATATTTATTAGAAACAGAAGCTAAGAAATCATACACTTCTTTGCTCTCTGTTGTAGCAACTTGTAAATCTTGTTTGGCTTCTACTTTTGCAGAAATTAAGTGATCGCAATGCACGGTACTTGGTACCGCAACTTTAGGACGACCTGCTTGCATAAATTGCAACAATGCCATTTGCGCAGTTGCATCTTGCATGGCAACGCGGTCTGGAGCAAAGTCTACGTATGAACCACCTCTTTCAAAATTACTTGGAGATTGATCGCCATGTAAATGCGAAAAAAGAATTTTTTCAGATAGCGTTAATGGTCTGCCAAGCGCTTCTCTTGCAGCATTAATTTTTGTAGGCATTTCTGCGTACACTTTCTTAATCATTTCAATGTCAAAAGCCATAACAATAGGTATTTATAGATGTAAGATTGAATTTTTAAAAATCTGCTGCAAAATTACGAAAAAAGGGGGGTGCTCAAAAGAGTTTCTTTACTATAAATGCCTTAAATTGCCCTATACTTCTTAAAAAAGCACCGTTATGATTCAAAAATTGAGGGAATTTCTAGAATTAAGGGCTTTTGGCGTATGTAATGCCATGGGAGAGCGACTTGGTATTGCTACTTCCCGCATAAGAATGTGGTTTATTTATATCTCTTTTTTAACCCTCGGATCGCCAGTAATTATATATATGGTGCTCGCTTTTTGGATGAACATCAAGCGTTACATTTTAGCAGGCAAAAGAAATCCTCTAAACAACTGGTAGTTGTTTGAAATTAATTAGATCACAGCCTCTCTTAATCTCACCAACTTTTCAAGTAAAGGTTCTAGTAAATGTAATGGTAGCATATTGGCACCATCACTTTTAGCAACCGCTGGGTTAGGATGCGTTTCAATAAACAGTCCGTCCGCTCCAGTAGCAATTGCAGCTTTGGCAATTGTTTCAATTAAATGAGGGTTGCCACCTGTTACACCACTTGTTTGATTGGGTTGTTGAAGTGAGTGCGTACAATCCATAATAACAGGTACGTTGTTTTCTTTCATGGCCGGAATATTTCTATAATCCACCACCAAGTCTTGATAGCCAAAAGTGTTACCACGCTCTGTTAACATGATATTGTTGTTGCCTGCTAATTTAATTTTATCAACTGCAAATTTCATAGAAGCGCCACTTAAAAACTGACCTTTTTTTACGTTTACAATTTTACCCGTTTCGGCAGCAGCCACTAACAAATCTGTTTGGCGGCAAAGGAATGCAGGGATTTGTAAAATATCTATGTACTGCGCAGCCATGGCAGCTTCGTCATGTGCATGAATGTCGGAAGTAGTAGGCAGGTTATAGGTAGTGCCTACTTTTTTTATAAGTTCAAGACCATTGTCATCACCAATGCCGGTAAAAGAATTGGCACTGGTACGGTTGGCCTTGCGGTAGCTTGCTTTAAAAACATAAGCGATGCCAAGGTTTTTACAAATGCCACTTACTTTATCTGCAATTTCCATCACCAGCTCTTCACTTTCTACCACACAAGGGCCAGCAATTAAAAAAAACTGATTTTTATTATACGATTGGTCTTTAAATAATTCTGTTAGATAGTTGGGGTTCATGGTTTGTTGTTTGTGGTATTATTCAACTAGGTCGGCAACTGTTTTGTGCTCTAACACAGAGAGGGTATTGTCTCTTACCTGGCACATGATTTTATTGAGTCCACATTTTTTTTCGTTGCAGTCGGCGCATTTTTCATAAAAATTTAAACTCACACAAGGAAGTAATGCAATGGGCCCTTCAATTAAGCGTATGATGGTGGCAAGTGTAATTTGGTTAGGGGATACTTTAAAAAAATAACCACCGCCTTTTCCTTTTTTGCTATCCAATAAATCCGCTTTTTTTAATTCTAATAAAATATTTTCTAAGAATTTTAATGGAATCTTTTTTTCATGCGCAATTGTAGCAATAAGCACAGGGTCGCTACTACTATGTTCTGCTAAGTAGCCAAGTGCTTTAAATGCGTATTGTGTTTTTTTAGATAGCATGATTTGTGTTTAAAGACCTAATACTTCTTTCATCGAAAAAATCCCTTTGTGCGTTGCTGCATATTCGGCAGCCAAAACGGCCCCTCCAGCAAAACCTTTTCTGTTATGTGCAGTATGGGTAATTTCTATGGTATCAATAGCAGAAGCATAAGTGGTAGTATGGGTACCTGGGGCTGGATCTATTCTTTCTGAAGTAATTACTAAATCAGAAGCGACACCAGAGGCTTCATTCACCCATTTTGTTTTTTGCGGCATAGCTTCTAGTACCTGCTCTGCAAGTGTGATAGCCGTTCCACTAGGGGCATCCTTTTTTTGTGTGTGGTGAATTTCATGTAAGCTTACCTCATAACTTGGGTGTTTAGACATGAGGGCGGCGAGTGTTTTATTGATTTCAAAAAACAGGTTCACACCAATACTAAAATTACTTGCATAAATAAGCGTTCCATTTTGTGACAAGCAAAAAGTTTTTGCTTTTTCATAATTTTCTAGCCAGCCCGTAGAACCACATACAACGGGAACGCCTAGCGTAAGGCATTTCATCACATTGTCAAATGCACTATGAGGTCCAGTAAATTCAATGGCAACATCAATGCCTGCTACTTTTTCGGCGCATAAATCTGCGGCATTGTCTATGTCAATTTTTAAACCAATGGTATGTCCATTGGTAACTGCAATTTCTTCAATGGCCTTACCCATTTTTCCGTATCCAACAAGTGCAATATTCATGCTCGCTTTATTTAGTTGTAAATATTTTTTTTGAAGGCTCCTTAAAATTTAACACGAGCCCAAATCCGGATGACTTAGTAGCAGGGTTAAACTGAGGTTTTATTTGTAAAGATAAATCATCCGAAACATCAAATTGTTTGAGGTGTGCAAAAACAGTAGCATCAGCTACTTGTAATCCCCAGGCCAAAATAAAATATAAAATAGAATAGTCTCTATCTCTTCTAAAGGTGTTTCGATAAGACTGTAAAGAGGCAAGCCCTAAATTTTTTAATTGTGGATCAATGCCAGCAATTCCCGAACTGTCTAGGGTAGGTGCCTGTGCTTTAAATTTTGCTTCGTAAGCGTATTTAGTTTTGTTGTACCAGCTATCATTGTAAAAATACATAACGCCAGGAATAGCTAAAACGCCATATACAATTGGTATTTTCCAATATTCTTTATTGGTAGCTTGCCCCCAACCAGGTAAGATGGCTGCTCTGCGCGTTGCTACTTGTGGACGAAATTTTAATTTAACAACAGTATCGCTATTAACAAGCGCGCTATCTTTTGTTATAGACCTGCGATTGTTTTTTAACGCACTGGTATCTTTTTTTTGAGCAAAAGATTGCATGCTGCTAATGAGCATGCAGCAGAGTAACAACAAGCATAACTTTTTTGCATGCGTCATGTTAATTCACCGTTACGTTCATGGCATCTAGTATTTTATTTAATTCGTCTAACGAAAAATACTCGATGGTAATGCTGCCACTTCCTTTTTTGGAATGTGTCATTTTAACTTTTGTAGAAAAATGCGAAGATAAATTGTCTTCAATTTTTTTATAGGCGGTAGGTAGGCTAGACTTATTATCTTTTGCACCTGCTGGTTTTTGAGCGAGGTACATCTTGCGCACTAGTTCTTCGGTTTGTCTAACGCTTAAACTTTTTTGAATAATTTCTTTGAAAACAAAAAGCTGTCTGTCGATGGTGTCAATATTTACAAGCGCTCTTGCATGGCCCATCGATATTTTACCACTTCTGATGGCGAGTTGCAAATCGGGCGGCAATTTTAAAAGTCTGATATAATTGGATACGGTACTTCTTTCTTTGCCCATGCGCTCTGCTACTTGCTCTTGGGTGTAAGACAATTCGTCCATCATGCGCTTATAGCTGATGCCAATTTCGATAGCGTTTAAATTTTCTCTTTGTAAGTTTTCAAGTAAAGCCCACTCTAATAATTGTTGGTCATTGGCTTGTCTTACGTATACCGGCACTTCTTTCAGGCCTGCCATTTTAGAAGCTCTAAACCTACGCTCACCAGCAATAAGTTGGTATTTGCCAGAAGCTAGTTTAGAAACTGTTAATGGTTGAATAACCTCATGAATTTTTATGGACTCGGCAAGTTCATGTAAAGCTTGCTCATCAAAATCACGGCGTGGTTGCTTTGGATTGATTTGGATATCTGCAAGCGCAATTTTGCTAGTGGCTACAGCCTGTTCTGCAAATGCTGGTTGCACTTGTCCTTTTGGTGTTTTATATTCTGCGTCTATATTGGATAGCAAAGACCTAAGTCCTTTGCCAATCATGTCTTTATTATTTTTAGGGCTACTCATGTTATTCTATAATTCTTTCTTCGTTAGAAATTTTTGTCATGCCATTATTTTGTAAAATTTCTTTAGCAAGGTTTAAATAATTGATCGTACCCTTGCTGTCGGCATCATATAAAATAACGGGCTTCCCTACACTTGGTGATTCACTTAATCTGGTATTACGGTGAATGATGGTATCAAAAACCATTTCATCAAAATGTCTTCTCACTTCACTTACCACTTGATTGCTTAGGCGTAAACGGCCATCATACATGGTCATTAATATACCTTCAATTTGAAGTGCTGGATTTAACCTGCTTTGTACAATTTTAATGGTATTTAATAATTTTCCTAAACCTTCTAATGCAAAAAATTCGCACTGCACAGGAACGATAACGCTATCCGCTGCAACAAGTGAATTAACAGTAATTAATCCGAGAGAAGGAGAACAATCGATGATGATGAAATCATACTTATCTCGAACGGCGTCCAAAATACCCTTCATCACATTTTCTCTGTTCGGGTAATTGATCATTTCAATTTCGGCACCTACCAAATCGATATGAGAAGGAATTAAATCTAAGTTGGGTACTTCCGATTTTAAAATAACATCGTTTGCGGTGGCATTGTTAACCATGCAATCGTATAAACTGTTCGTGATGTTATGTAAATCAAATCCTACACCTGTGGTGCTATTTGCCTGTGGGTCGGCATCTACAAGTAGTGTTTTAAATTCTAAAACCGCCAAACTGGCTGCTACGTTGATAGCAGTGGTTGTTTTACCCACGCCCCCTTTTTGATTGGCTACGCCTATAATTCTCGCCATAATATTAATTGCTTCTAAGTTGCCAAAAATAAGCTTTCAGCTACATCTTTTGAAACAATCTTATCCATACTTTGTTGTAGCTGTAGCCACTTGTCAAAAAACCCTAAAAACGGCTAAAAAAGGGGTAATTTTGCCCTTTAATTCATGGTTTTTGGCATAAAACCAATCATTTAACTCAATTCTATGCGTAGTGCAACAAGCTGGTGGATCATTGCTTTAATCATTTTCATACTCGATTTATACGTTTTTCAGGCCTTAAAAACAGTAAGCCAACAGGGGTCAGATAAAGCCCGTCAAGCCATTTATGTTGCCTATTGGGGGGTGTCTTTTTTGACAATTGCGGCCATGCTTAGTTTTCCGTACCTGCAATTTTTACAAACATCTAAACTCTTTAGAAATTATGTATTTGCCATTTTGATTGGTCTTTTTTTAGCAAAATTGATAGGGTCACTATTTTTTGTTGCTGATGATGTGCGAAGGGGTGCTTTACTTTTAATGAATAAAATTTTTCCATTATCAGGAGCACAATACATGGGACCAGAAGGGCAGGGTATTCCAAGATCTACTTTTTTAAGTTGGCTGGGCCTTGGACTTGGCGGTACTTTATTTGGAACTTTATTATTTGGGTTTGGTAATAAGTATAATTACCAAGTTAAAAAAATAAAATTAAAATTTAATAATTTACCAGATGCATTTAGAGGTATGCGCATGGTGCATATTAGTGATATTCATAGCGGAAGTTTTCAGGACATTCGTGCGGTTAATAAGGGTATCGATTTGATTTTAAAACAGCAACCCGATATTATCGTTTTTACTGGCGATTTAGTAAATGACAGGGCCACTGAAATGGAGCCGTATCAAAATTCTTTTGGGCGTTTAACTGCACCACTCGGTGTTTTTTCTACACTCGGCAATCATGATTATGGCGACTATGTACAATGGCCTTCTGCGCAAGCAAAAATTGATAATTTAGAGGCGCTCAAAAAAGTACATGCCAATATGGGCTGGCGCTTACTCATGAATGAACATGTGGTGCTTGAAAAGAAATCTGAAAAAATTGCATTACTAGGGATCGAAAACTGGGGTGCTAAAGCAAGGTTTCCGAAGTATGGCAAAATGGATTTGGCGTATCCGGGCACTGAAAATATTCCGTTTAAAATTCTATTAAGTCACGACCCTAGCCACTGGGACGCACAAATTTTAGCTGAATATCCAAGTATTGATTTGATGCTTTCTGGACATACCCATGGTATGCAGTTTGGTCTCGAAAATCCTTATTTTAAATGGAGTCCAGTGCAATGGATGTATAAGCAGTGGGCGGGTTTATACGAGCAAGGAAATCAAAAGTTATACGTGAATAGGGGATATGGATTTATCGGCTACCCGGGCAGGGTAGGGATCCTCCCAGAAATTACAGTTATTGAGTTTGTTTAGATATGTTATTGTTTAGTCATTTAACAATTAGTTGGAGTTTTTTTCGTTTTTAAAAGCAGAACTTACTGCTATAAAATTTTCAATTATGAAAAAGACATTGATTTTACTTGGATTTGTAGTTTTCTTTTCGCTTCATGGATTTGCACAAGGTGGTTTTAAACTGGGTGTAAAAGGTGGCCTTAACTTAAATAAGGTAAACGGTCAATCTTTTAGTGAAGTATTTGATATGGGTTATATGGCAGGTGCTTTTGCTGAAATTGATATTAATAAATTTATTGGTATTCAACCAGAAGTATTGTTTAGCCAAACCATGACCAAGCGTTCTAGTTTTTCTACTTTATACAATACTAGATTTAGCCAAGCATTTTTAATTGATAACGCTTACACGAGGCTCAACTATTTAAGTATTCCTGTTTTAGTGCGTCTTAATTTAGGTAAGCTTATCACCTTTAATGCAGGACCTCAATATGGCATATTAATTGGTCAAGATAAAAATGTATTGAACAATGCGCAAAATGCATTTAAGTCTGGAGATTTATCTGCAGTGATGGGTGCTCAATTAAATTTAAGTTCCTTCAGAATTTATGGAAGATACGTGGCGGGATTACAAAATATAAATGCCATTGACAACCAGGAAATTTGGAAAACGGCTTCTTTGCAAATTGGCCTAGGGCTTAAGTTTTAATACTTTATAAAAGTAGTCCTTGCAAAAATAAGTAGGCGAAACTGAAGTAAATAATCAGCCCTGTAACGTCAACCATCGTAGCAACAAATGGTGCCGAAGATACAGCAGGGTCAAATCCTAAGCGCTTTAAAAAGATAGGGAGCATGGAGCCGGATAAAGTGCCCCATAGTACGACGCCTATTAATGAAAATCCTACTGTAAATCCAATCATCATCCAGTGCTCGCCATAAATATTGGGGAAGATAGAATGCCAAACACCTACGCGAATAAAACCTATAATACCAAGTACGGTTCCTAATAATAAGCCGCTTGTTATTTCGCGACGCAGCACGCGCCACCAATCGGTTATCGTAATTTCACCAACGGCCATGGCCTGTATAATGAGGGTAGAAGCTTGTGATCCACTATTACCGCCACTAGAAATAATAAGTGGTACAAATAAGGCAAGTACAATGGCTTTGGCAATTTCATCCTGAAAATATCCCATGGCAGTTGCCGTAAGCATTTCACCAATAAATAAAATGACCAACCAACCTACACGCTTTTTAAAAAGTTTTAAAAGTGGAATGTCTAAGTATGGTTCATTTAAAGCTTCGGTACCACCCATCTTTTGCATGTCTTCACTGAACTCTTCGTTGGCTACCCAAAGCATATCATCGATGGTAACAATGCCTAATAAAATATTATTGTCATCCACAACAGGTAGCGCCACACGGTTGTTCATTTTAAACACCTGATTGGCGTGCTCCTGGTCATCATTAACATTTAATGAAACAATCCTGCCATCAATAATTTCGTCTACTCTTTTATCGGGTGCAGCTAAAATAACGTCTCTAATTCTGATGTCGTCAACCAGTTCCCCTTTTTGATCAATGATATAAATAACATCGATGGTTTCTGAATTTTTTCCAAACTTTCGGATGGTATCAAAAACTTCAGTAACGGTATTATGTGCATAAATGTATACGTAATCGGGCGTCATTAAACGGCCCACACTATCTTCTGGATACCCAAGCATCGCAAGGGTAATTTTTCGTTCTTCGGGGTCCAGTAATTTAATTAAATCACGGATGGCCGCTTTAGGTAGTTCCTCCAAAAAGTCGGTTCTATCATCGGCAGGGAGTTCATTTAATAACTCGGCTGTTTTTGAAGAAGGGAGTTCTTTGACGATGTCCTTTTGCTGCGCAATATCCAAAATTTTAAAAACGCTTGCCGCTCTATGGATGGCCATATTGGCGATAATTTGGGCCTCGTACTCAGGATATTCATTGATTAGCTCCGCCACATCACTAATATTTTGATCGTCTAAAAATTCTTTGATTTCTAGTTTATCTTCATTAGCAATGAGCTGTTCGAACTGTTCGTTGATATTTAATTGATCGAGCTCCAAAGACATGGGCGCAATTTAGTCATCATTTGTGAATCGTCCATATTAAATGATATGAAAAGAGGCTGTATCTTCATGTTCGACATTGATTTTTATGATATTACCCATTTTAACCATTGCTCCATCTGCCCAGCGGGGAAGAGGTGTGTTTGCCACCGAAAGTATTGAGGTAGGTACCACTATAGAAATTTCGCCTGTGCTCGTGATAAATCCCACTGAACGCAGAGAACTTGAAAAGACCGTTTTGTATGATTATATTTTTGAGTGGGGAGACGATTTATTGAGTGCTTGTGTAGCACTTGGTTACTTATCTATTTACAATCATTCTTATGCAGCCAACTGTGTGTATGAAATGGATTTTGATAATGCTACTATTTCAATTACAACCGTAAAGCCAGTTGCTGCTGGTGACGAATTATTTATTAATTATAATGCAGAGCCTGATAACACAAAACCCATTTGGTTTGAGGCTACTTAAATGGTTGACTATGAAAAAAAATATTTTTAGTGTTGTTTTGTTGTTGATGTTGAGCGCTAGCGCATTTGCGCAGCGTGATAGTGTTGTGCCCGTTACAACGGCATACATTACGCCCCTTCATTCGGGTTTGCAATTAGAAGATGAAGAAGAAGAGGAACAATTTGTTAAAGGAAGCCCTAACTATTACAACTGGAAACAAGCGGCCAAGCAAATTCATTTTTTTGTAAAAATTAGAAAGCCCGGGCAATTAAATCTTCAGTTGCAGTTTGCTAATAAATGGGCACAGCCTATTCGTGTTAGCGTTGGTGCTACTGTGTTAAAAGCGGTACTGCCTTCTACCAATAAATTTACAACCATTAAGCTAGGCAAGGTTTTAATAGCTGATACAGGGTTTGTTCAAATTACATTATCTGTGCCAAAAAATACGGCCAAAATGCAAACTTCTATTGCAGGTATTTTGCTTGGAGGCTTGGCGGTGGAAAACATGCATTATAACCACAAACCAAGACGCAATGCAGCATCTGTACACTTAAAATATCCGGTTGCTGATAGTATAAAAACGGTTTCTTTTTACAACGAAATAACAGTGCCTGCTGGCTACGATCCTATACACACTTATTACATGGCCTGTGGTTTTGCACGCGGTTATTTTGGTATACAGGTAAATAGTGAAAAAGAAAGACGTGTTATATTTTCGGTGTGGGATGCAGGTAATGAAGCAGTAGACCGTAATAAAGTAGGCGCCGAAAATAGAGTGGCTTTACTTGCAAAAGGGGATAGTGTAGTTACCAATGATTTTGGAAATGAAGGTACTGGTGGGCATAGCCACTTTGTATATCCTTGGAAAACGCAAACAACCTATAAATTTTTAGTAACAGCGTTAACAGACTCGGCGTCACAAACAACAATATATTCGGGTTATTTTTATTTACCAGAGCAACAAAAGTGGAAATTGATAGCTTCTTTTTCGGCACCAAAAGATGGAAAAAATTTACGCGGCTTATACTCTTTTAGTGAAAATTTTGTTGGCATTAATGGTCAGCTAGAAAGAAAAGCTTTATTTGGAAATCAGTGGGTTCAAAATGGTGTTAATGGTCAGTGGCAAGAACTTACAGAAGCTCGTTTTTCTTATGATGTTACAGGAAAAATGGGGGATAGAATAGATTACGGTGCAAGTGTTACTAGTAATGGTGCATTTGAGCTTTGGCATGGTGGCTTTAAAAATGCAACAGCCAATTATGGCCAGTCTTTTACAAGGCCAGCGCAGCAAAATAAGCCCGTGATTGATTTTTCTAGAAATGCAGATTCTTTAAGTCAGGCAAAAAGAGACCTAGCACAAATGAACGCTGCTATCACTGCACGCGCCATAGATACAACTGGAAATGTTGGCAGTGTTTATTATCAAATATTACAAGAAGGCAATGGAGATTATGTGCGTGCAACTGATACCGTAACCGTGTTTTATAAAGGAACGCTACTAAAAGACGGTTCTATCTTTGATCAAACAAAAGAAAAGCCCGCTCGTTTTCCATTACAACGTTTAATTAAAGGCTGGCAAATTGGGCTTGTAAAATGTAGAGTAGGTGGTAAAATAAAAATCATTATTCCTTCTGGCATTGCTTATGGTATGCGATCAAGAAGTAAAGCCATTCCGGCAAATAGCGTTTTGGTGTTTGACATTGAAGTTCTAAAAGCAGAACCAGCCAAGTAATTTTATTGCTTATTAAATACCAGACATACTGGATTTGGTATATTAATTTGGGTAGGTAACTCTTTGAGTAATCCGGTTGCCTGATTGATATAAAAAGTAACAATATTATTTGTAATCTGATTGGCAACCAGTACGTACTGCCCTGTAGGGTCAATGGTAAAATTTCTGGGTCCAATGCCTGAAACACTCTGGTATCCTATGTTTGTGAGTTTACCCGTAATTGGATGTATGCTAAAAATGGCGAGGTTATTTTCTTCACCTCTGTTAGAAGCGTATAAAAATTTTCCATTGGGTGTGATATGAATATCGGCACTTCCAAAAGTAGATTTTACATTTTCTGGATGTGTTTTGATATTTTGTACGAACGTGGCTTTAGTGCCTTTAACTTTATAAGCGCTAACGGTTCCTGTTAACTCTTCTATCACATACACAAACATTTTGTTGGGGCTAAAAGTTAAATGCCTAGGTCCGCTACCAGGGCTGCTAATAATTTCATGAGCGGCTGTATTACTTAGTGGTGTGGATGCTTTATCATTAAAGTCATACACTGCAATTTTATCGGAGCCTAAATCGGGAGCCCACACACTTGTAAAGTTTGGACCAAAAAAAGTGGCATGCACATGCGGGCTAGCTTGTCTTTGTTTGTTAGGTCCGGATCCTGTATGAACAATTTTTTGTGTTGACTCGTTAATAGATCCATTAGGGTTTACAGAAAAACTTGCTAAACTTCCGCTAGAATAATTAGCGGCCACCAGCCAGTTTGCTTTTTTATTGATGGCAACAAAACAAGGATGATCTCCATTGGAAGGCACTTTATTTATAAATTCTAGCGATTTTGTTTTTGTATTGATGGCATAGGCACTAATGTGGCCATGTTCTTTATTGCCATCTTCGCTAACTGCATATAGGTATTTGCCACTCGGCGCAACACATATAAAAGAAGGGTTGCTAGCGGTATCGGTACTGCTAATAAGGGTGCTCACACCAGTTTGGCTATTAAAATTTAGCCAATAGATGCCTTTGCTGCCCTTGCCGGTATAAGTGCCAACAAACAGTGGGTAGTTTTGTGCAAATGCAGTAGTGGTAAGGGCTGTAAGCGCAAACGAAAGGATTGTTTTATACCATCTATTCATGTGAAGAGCCAATTATGTAGGCTACTTAAAGATAGCTTTAAAAATTATTTGCTCAATGCTCAATTTGAGCTATTTTTGTGGTCTAATGAAGCAATTTACACATAACCACCATCATCATTTCTTACCAAACAGGTAGGCTGTAGGTGTTTGTGTCATTATAAAACATTGAAGAGGCTTACCATTTGGTAGGCCTCTTTTATTTTAAACTATGAATATGAAATTAAGGTTAGCGATTCAAAAAAGCGGCAGGTTGCATGACGATTCTATCAAGCTTTTAAAAGAGTGTGGGATAGATATTAGTAATGGACTAAACAAGTTAAAGGCAGAAGCCTCTAATTTTCCTATCGAAGTTTATTTTTTGCGTGATGATGATATACCTCAATACGTAGAAGATGGCGTTGCAGATATTGGTATTGTTGGAGAAAATGTAGTGTATGAAAAAAACAAGCCATTAACGGTGCTTAATAAATTAGGTTTTGGTAAATGCAGGCTTAGTATTGCAGTGCGCAAATCTGAAAATTATACCGGCATTCAATTTTTAGAAGGCAAAAAAGTAGCTACTAGTTATCCGGTTATTTTATCAAAGTTTTTAAAGGATCATGGAGTCACTGCTGAAGTGCATGAAATTAGCGGTAGTGTAGAAATTGCGCCTAGTATTGGACTTGCAGATGCTATTTGTGATTTGGTAAGCAGCGGTTCCACTTTATTTTCAAATGGATTACAAGAAGCAGAAACTATTTTATCATCGGAAGCGGTACTAGTTGCTACCAATAGTTTAGACGCGCAAAAACAACAAATTATTGACCGTTTACTTTTTAGAATTGAATCTGTAAAAAAAGCGCGCAATACCAAATATATTTTATTAAATGCGCCTAACGATAAGTTGGCTGAAATAATAGCACTCCTCCCTGGCATGAAAAGCCCTACTGTACTGCCTTTGGCAGAACCAGGCTGGAGCAGTGTGCATAGTGTACTCAATGAAAATGATTTCTGGGAAATTATTGAGCAGTTAAAAGCAGCTGGTGCACAAGGTATATTAGTAGTACCTATCGAAAAAATGGTGATATAAAAATATTGTATGAAAATAATTGAAAACCCTTTACAAGATTCGCTTCCAGGATTACTCCAACGGCCAGCCATGGATCATACTGCATTATATACAGTAGTGCAAGGTGTTTTGGATGGGGTAAAAAAAGAAGGCGATAAAGCGGTAGCTTCTTATACGCAAAAATTTGATGGCGTTGCAATGGATGACACATCGGTGTCAGATGCAGAAATAAAGGAAGCTGCATTGGCATTAACACCTGCATTAAAAGAAGCCATACAATTAGCTGCTAAAAATATTAAGTGTTTTCATGAAGCGCAGGTTTCGGAAGCTATAAAAATAGAAACCATGCCAGGGGTATATTGCTGGCGTAAAAGTATTGGCATTGATAAAGTGGGGTTATACATACCGGGCGGTTCGGCGCCATTATTTAGCACCGTTTTAATGCTAGGCATACCTGCCGTTATTGCAGGATGTAAAGAAATTATTTTGTGCACGCCACCTGCAAAAGACGGATCCGTACACCCTGCTATTTTATATGCAGCATCGGTGGTGGGTATTACTCGAATTTTTAAAATTGGTGGTGTACAAGCTATTGCAGCCATGGCTTTTGGCACCGAAACGGTGCCAAAAGTGTATAAAATTTTTGGTCCTGGCAATCAATATGTAACTGCGGCAAAACAGCTGGTGCAACAAACGGGCGTGGCTATAGACATGCCTGCAGGACCTAGCGAAGTATGTGTATTGGCAGATGAAACTTGCAATCCAGCTTTTGTGGCTTCCGATTTATTGTCGCAAGCCGAGCATGGCGCTGACAGCCAGGTTCTTCTTGTAAGTACCAGTAAAAAAGTAGTAGCAGAAGTGGAAGAAGCTATAGCGGCACAATTAGCCGCACTCCCACGAAAAGACATTGCACAAAAAGCATTGGATAATAGCACTGCTATTGTAGTGGAAGATATGGAGCGTGCTATTTTTATCGTAAATAGTTACGCTGCAGAACATTTAATTATCGCTTGCAAAAATGAAGATGTTGTAGCAGAAAAAATCACCAATGCGGGGTCTGTATTTTTAGGAAATTACAGTCCAGAATCGGTGGGGGATTATGCAAGCGGTACCAACCATACCCTTCCAACAAGTGGTTATGCAAGAGCGTATAGTGGTGTGAGCGTGGATAGCTTTGTAAAAAAAGTAACTTTCCAAAAGTTAACGGAAGCTGGTTTGCGATCCATTGGAACAGCGGTTGAAACCATGGCCGCAGCAGAAGGGTTAGACGCACATAAAAATGCCATTACCATTCGTTTACAATCATTATAACAACTAGAAAGTATAAATACCCTAACATGTTTGACGTACAAAAATTAGTTAGAGACAATATTAAAAACCTGGCGCCATATTCATCGGCAAGAGATGAATTTAGTGGAACGGCTAAAGTGTTTTTAGACGCCAACGAAAATAGTTTTGGATCTCCGCTAACCAAGTGGTATAACCGCTATCCAGACCCCCATCAAGTGGCTATTAAAGCCGCCTTATCCACTATAAAATCAGTTCCAACGGAACAAATATTTATTGGTAATGGTAGCGATGAGTGTATTGATTTATTATTTAGAAGTTTTTGTGAGCCTGGTAAGGACAATATTATTATTTGTCCGCCCACATACGGCATGTATGAAGTGTCGGCTAATATTAACAATGTACAAATTAAAAAAGCACCCTTGCTTCCTGATTTTCAGTTGGATCTTATTCATCTCGAAAATTTAATTGATGCCAACACAAAAATTATTTGGATTTGCTCACCTAATAATCCTACTGGTAATTCTATTGAGCGTTCATCCATCGAAATGGTGCTCAATAATTTTAATGGCCTTGTGGTAATAGACGAAGCCTATATTAATTTTTCGAAACAAAAATCATTTATTCAGGAGTTGGCTGATTATCCCAATTTAGTGGTGTTGCAAACCTTAAGTAAAGCATGGGGTTTGGCTGGCTTAAGACTTGGTATGGCATTTGCATCTCTAGAAATTATTTCAATTTTGGATAAAGTAAAGCCTCCTTATAACATCAATACGGCTACCCAAGAATTAGTAGTTAAAGCATTAGAAGAAGTGGGGCAGGTGAATGATATGATAAAAATAATTGTAGACATGCGGGAGGCGCTAGCGAATGTGTTTAGAAAAATGCCAACCGTAGAAATAGTGTATCCTTCCGATGCTAATTTTATACTTGTTAAAATAGCCGAGGCCAGGTCGGTTTATGAATTTTTATTAACCCAGCAAATAGTGGTACGAGACCGCAGTAGCGTGGAACTTTGTGAAAACTGCCTCCGAATTACCATTGGCACCGAAAAAGAAAACACTTTGCTTATAGATGCCATGCAGGCCTGGTACAACAGGTAAACAAAATGGCTATTTCGTTTAAATAATAATTATATTAGGGTTCTATTTATATACCAATTTATATACCATGAAAAAAGTTACTCAAATTAGGTTTTTCTCTAGCTTATTTGTTTCGATGTTGTTAACTGCTGTACATGTCTCTGCGCAAAATATTAAAGCAGATGCAGACAACGCAGGTTTAACCTTGCCTACTGGTTTTGCTGCCTTAAAAGTGGCTGACAATGTTGGTCGTACAAGGCATATTGTAGTGAACAAACAAGGTGCTATTTATGCAAAACTTGAAAGACTCGATAATGGAAAAGGCATTGTTGTTTTAAAAGATACCGATGGTGACGGAAGAGCAGAAACCAAAACAACATTTGCAAATTACACGGGTACTGGTATTGCTATTAAAGGCAATTACTTATATGCTAGTTCTAATAAAGAAGTATTTAAATATGCACTCAATGAAAACGGTGATATTGTGGATGAAAATGCAGCCGCAACACTTGTAACCGGACTTGTTGACAAAGGACAACACAATTCAAAATCTATAACACTAGACAACGCTGGTAATATATATGTGAATGTTGGTGCACCCTCTAATTCATGTCAAGAAAAAGACCGTACCAAAGGCTCTATGGGTATGATGCCTTGTCCAATTTTAGATTCGGCAGGCGGGATCTGGCAGTTTAAAATAGATCAGTTAAATCAAACCTATGCAACAGGTGTTCGTTATGCTACAGGACTTAGAAACGTGGTAGGACTTGACTGGAATAATCAGCTCAATCAGTTATTTGTAACGCAGCACGGTAGAGATATGCTCAACAATTTATTTCCTGATTTATACGACACTACTGTTAGTGCCGAGCTTCCTTCGGAAACGATGTATGCCATTAAAAAAGGCGACAATGCAGGATGGCCTTATATTTATTACGATCATGTAAAAGGTAAAAAAATGATGGCGCCAGAATATGGTGGCGATGGCAAAAAAACAGTAGACGACAAATACATTAATCCAGCCATGGCGTTTCCTGCGCATATGGCGCCTAATGGTTTATTATTTTATACCGGCAATCAATTTCCTGCTCGTTACAAGAATGGCGCATTCATTGCGTTTCATGGTTCATGGAATAGATCACCACTTCCACAAGAAGGTTACTATGTTGTATTTGTACCGTACGAAAACGGTAAGCCAACCGGCAAATGGGAAGTATTTGCAGATGGATTTTCTGGAAAATCAGTGGTTAAAAATCCACGTGATGCGCAGCACCGTCCTTGTGGTTTAGCAGAAGGTCCTGATGGTTCTTTGTATGTATCAGATGACGTAAAAGGAACGATTTATAGAATCATGTATCAAAAATAAAAAGCATGCAGCGTATTTATATAACGTTCGTTCTTGTATTACTATGTGTTGCTGGAGTATCAGCGCAAACCGGTAATAAACTTGTGGCAGCAAGTGCTGCACGTGGCAAAATGGTATACCTGCAGCGCTGTATGGTATGTCATCAAGCAGATGGAGGTGGTGTTCCAAAACTCAACGCTCCATTAGATGCTTCGAGCGCGGTTAATGGATCAGATATTGCAAAGCTTGTTAAATATATTGTGAAAGGATTAAACGACCGCGTTGAAATTGACGGTGAAATATATGCGAACGCCATGCCAGCAGCAGCCGATTTAAAAGATCAGCAAATTGCAGACGTATTAACATTTATCAGAAGTAGTTGGTCTAATAAAGCAGGCCCTGTTACACTCACGCAGGTCAAGCAAATAAGAAGTAAATTAAAATAGAGATTTAAACAAACGGCATGAAGCGCATATTATTTATAGATAGAGATGGTGTGATTTTGCAAGAACCGCCACAAGATTTTCAGATAGATAGCACAGACAAAACAAGCTTTGTGCCAGGCGCTATTGTGGGACTCTCTAATATTGCAGCTTCGCTAGATTATTATAAAGTTATGGTGACCAACCAGGATGGACTTGGTACACCTTCTTATCCAGCAGATACTTTTTATCCGTATCAAAATTTAATGCTTCGCACGCTCGAAGGGGAAGGGTTCATCTTTGATGAGGTGATTATCGACAAAACCTTTGCACACGAAAATGCACCTACGCGTAAGCCGGGCACGGGCCTTCTTACACATCTGATGAACAATCCGGCTTACGATTTGAGCGGCTCATTTGTTATAGGCGACCGCTACACCGATATACAACTGGCCAAAAACTTAGGTTGTAAAGCCATTTATTTTAAAAGCCCTTTGCACCCGCTTACACCGGAGCAGGATGCTGAACTACGCAGCACCATTGCACTTGAAACAAGTAGCTGGGCCGACGTATATAGTTTTTTAAAACTAGGCCTCCGAAAAGTGAGCCATGCACGAAACACCAACGAAACAAAAATACAAGTAGATGTTAACCTGACAGGATCTGGCATTGCCAACATACATACTGGCCTCGGATTTTTTGATCATATGCTTGAGCAAATTGCGCGTCATGGAAATATTGACTTAGACATCACCACTAAAGGGGATTTACACATTGATGAGCATCACACCATTGAAGATACTGGACTAGCGCTTGGCGAAGCGTTTGCTTTGGCGCTGGCCGACAAGCGCGGGATGGAGCGTTATGGTTTTGCTTTACCTATGGATGAAGCAGAAGCAAAAGTGTTGATTGATTTTGGTGGCCGTAACTGGCTCGTTTGGGATGCTAGTTTCAAAAGAGAAAAAATAGGAGAGATGCCTACCGAAATGTTTTTTCATTTCTTTAAATCTTTTTCCGACGCAGCAAAATGTAATTTAAATATTAGTTGCGCTGGAGATAATGAGCACCATAAAATAGAGGCCATCTTTAAAGCATTTGCAAAAGCAATAAAAATGGCTGTTAAGCGTGATCCTTTTTCCAATCACTTGCCTTCTACAAAAGGAGTACTTTAATTTTATTGTAAAATACTGGTGTTGTTGATTTTGTCTAAAATTTTATGGGCAACTTCCATCGCTAAATAACCATCTATTTCACTTACCACCGTAGGCTTGTTGTTTATAATAGCATCTACAAAGGAGGTGAGTTCTAATTTAATAGCATTAAGTGGTTCGATGCTAGGGTTGGCAATCGCAATTGTTTTTTTGCCATTAGGGGTTTCAATATCAAAAGAAAATGCATCTACATCTTCTGGTTGCTTTAGCTTGATAATTTCTGTTTTCTTTTCTAGTAAGTCAATGCCAATATAAGCGTCTTTTTGAAAGAGCCTTACTTTGCGCATTTTTTTCATAGAAATCCTACTGCTTGTTAAATTGGCAACACATCCATTGTTAAATTCAATTCTAACATTAGCAATATCTGGGGTGTCCGTCATAACGGCTACACCACTTGCTGATATTGATTTTACATCTGATTTTACAAGACTTAAAATAATATCAATATCATGAATCATTAAATCTAAAATCACACTAACCTCGGTGCCTCTTGGATTAAATTGTGCCAATCTGTGCACTTCAATAAACATAGGATTAAGGTTGAGTTCCTTTAATGCTAAATAGGCAGGGTTAAAACGTTCTACATGGCCTACTTGCATTTTCACGCCTGCTTCTCTCACCATGTTTACTAAATCTTTACCTTCTTGTAGGGTGTGCGCTAAAGGCTTTTCAACAAATACATGCTTGCCTTTTCGGATAGCCATCATACAAACTTCGTAATGTAAATTAGTAGGAGTGATGACATCTATAATATCACAGGCTTCAATTAATTTTTCTTCGTCAGAAAATCTTTTGAGGCCATGTGTGTTAATGACTTCATTGGCATTGTCATTATTAGGATCGAAAAATCCAATAATTTTTACGCCTTCTATTTCTTTCCAATTTGATATATGAAACTTGCCGAGGTGTCCAACGCCAAAAATCCCTACTTTAAGCATGTATGTAAATATTTGCCGTAAAGGTAGGCAAACGGGGTCCTTTAACTGCCTTGGCGTATTGTATGTGGATATTTTACCTTTTCTTCTTAACAGGCGCTTTTTTAGCTGGGGCCTTCTTTGCTACAGGCTTCTTTCCAGTAGTCGCTTTCTTCTTAGCAGTTGTAGGCTTCTTCTTGACTGGCTTTTTCTTTTTGCTACTTGATTTTTTGCCTTTTTTACTCTTTTTTGACTTTTTAGATTTGCTAACAGGCTTCTTTTCTAATTCATTAATTGTTGGAGACGTTGTTGGATATCTATAGTTAACAAGGTCAACTTTATCAAATATAACAGTCTCTGTTTTTAACTGTTGGGTAGTTAAGTCAATTAATAATTGGGGATCAAAAGAGTAATCCTTATAACGCATTTCAAAATGGAGGTGTGGTCCTGTAGAGTGTCCACTGGTTCCACCAAGTCCAATATGTTGTCCGCTTTTTACGTATTGATTTTCTGCAACATCAATTTTGCATAAGTGGCCATATATTGTTTCTAAACCATTTTTATGTCTAATAACAACGCAGTTGCCAAATCCAGATTTATTAAACTGAGCATATCTAACAACACCATCAAAAGCGGCAACAACAGTGTCTCCAATATTTAAATCTACATCTAGGCCATGGTGCTGTCTGCCCCATCTTTTACCATACTCCGAATTTATTTTTCCGTACCATGTTAAAGAAAACTTTTCGTCTTTACTAATTAAGGGCAAATAAATTTCTTCTGGCAGATCGTTAAACTCAACACTGTCGTATACAAATGTGATTGCATTTTTCCAATCATTGGTATAAATAGTATCGGTACTTAATAATTGATTTGCAATTAAACTGGCACTATCAAATGGCAATGCAGGTGTTGAGATCCAGTTTTTTTCACTTAAAATAATTGGGTCTGGTATAGGGTTGTAGTAAATACTTCTTACCGGTTTTCTGCTTCTCTTTGATTTTCTTTTCTTGCTTCCTTTCTTTTTTTTACTACTCGTTTTTTTTGAACTACTTTTCTTTTTTGAGCCGATTGTTTTTTTCTTGACAGGCGCTTTTTTTGAAGTAGACTTTTTTGTAGGTGTTGGTTTTTTCTTTTGGGCAAATCCTTCGGGGGCTACAATGCTAATAGCAACCAATAAGGTTACAGCCGCAAGCAATTGACGAAAAAACACCCTTAAACGCATTAAATATTAATTAGTTATGTAAACAATGGGGGCCAAGATACTAAAATCTAATAAAAAGGTTGTTAACTATGCCCTAAAATTACAAAGGCCGCTTACAGCGGCCTTTGTAGGTATAAAATTTCGAACTCCTGCTATCTATTGATATCTAATAAGGGTAACATTTCCTTGTCTTATCACTGGTTTGTTGTTGTAATCAAACCCTTGAATAATCCATGTGTAGGTTTCCATAGGTTGATTAACGCCATTGGTAGTTCCATCCCAATATTTACTCATATCGGAAGTTGTAAATACTTCGTGACCAAAGCGGTCATAAATTTTAAAGTATTTAATAGCGGTAACGCCTACATAAATTGGTTTGAAAATAGAATTTTCTCTATTGTTACTTGCAGGAACAAAGGCTCTTGGTAAGAAAATATCTGTACCAGGGAATCCCCATACTTCTTGTGTATCATTAATCGTACATCCTGCCGAATCTATAATGGTAATTTTATAAATTGTTTTTGGATGTTGTACATTAATATTGATACATCTAGTATTTGTTGGATTTAAATCGGTACTTGGAGCCCAAGTGTATTTGTCTCCACCAGGTAATGCGCACAAGCTTTGTGCTATATTATACTGAAGGTATTTAATAGCATACACAGAGTCTCTTCTTCTGTCTATAATTTTTAATGGTACAGTAATGGAGTCTTCTAAGTATGGACAAAGTTTGCCACTTACTACAAGTTTAACAGGGAAGGTTCCAGTACTCTTGTAAATATGAGTTGGGCTTGTTGCACTGCTAAATGACTTGTCACCAAAATCCCATCTCCATGCACCTAATTTATCGGCATAACCTGCAACACTTGAATCCTTAAAGAATATAGGTGTTTCGACACAATAGTTGGTGATGCCAAATTTAGCTTTAGGATATCCTATTACAGTTACCGAATCAATAAATGTAGACGTCATACAAGAACTATCTGCTCGAACCGTTAAACGAACACCAAACGTGCCAGCAAATTTAAATCTATGCTTTGGATTTGCTGTATAATCTAATGGTATACCATCTCCAAAATCCCAAGTGTATGAAATAAACTTAGTGCTTCCGTAACCTAAAGTAGAAGTATTTACAAATGGAATGGTATCCGTTAAGCAAATTTGCTTAGGCATTATAAATGCCGCCTTAGGTGATCCGTATACAATTAATTGTTTAGTGAGTGGTAACGAGGTACAGCCTTCATTATTTGTAACCGTTAGGGTAATATAATATTTACCAGGCTTATTAAACAAGTGTGTTGGACTTTGTAACGTAGAGCTTGTTCCGTCACCAAAATTCCAATTCCAATTTCTTATCGTTGTTGGCGCATAAGTAGATGATAAGTCTGTAAACTTAATGGTAATTGAGTCGATACAGCTTAAACTATCACTCATATTAAACGATGCAATTGGTGCATCAATTAACAATGGATATACAACCGAGTCTTTTAAGTTAGGACAAGCGAGGCCGCTAACAAGTAATTTAACATTGTATGTTTTTAAATTACTAAATCTATGTGTTGGACTAGGTTGATTGCTAAAGCTTCCGTCATCAAAAGTCCATCTCCAAGATCCAAGTGTATCGGCAAAGCCAACTTTAGAAGTATCTATAAAGTTTACAGGACTATTTACACAATTAAATTGGTGTGTGAATCCAGCTTTAGGGAAACCAGCAACTGTAATGGTATCATACACGGTAGAAGTGGTACAAGAACTATCTGCCTTTA
>JACCDN010828804.1_pt1 | contig 27740 bp, 29 predicted proteins | sample 7441691 | NCBI WGS metagenome assembly JACCDN01 (sample SAMN15323439, study PRJNA562643) | freshwater metagenome | isolation source: river surface water | place: USA:Blue River Watershed | collected 2017-08-16 | reverse complement strand
AAGCCAGTCACTATTACTAACTACCAGCCGATGGAGCGTAAGTACTAATGGCAACCGAATTTGAAGAACTAGGCGCAGTTCCGTCTTTCACCGTCACCCTCTTTGTTCGCCGCTTCAACCCTGAAGACGGCCAAGAGGCGCGTTGGCAAGACTTTGACGTGCAGGTTCACGGCACCGACCGAGTTCTAGACGCACTTCACAAGATCAAGTGGGAGATGGATGGTTCGCTAACCTTCCGTCGTTCATGCGCTCACGGCGTTTGTGGTTCAGATGCGATGCGCATCAACGGCCGCAACCGCCTTGCTTGCAAGACCCTGGTCAAAGACCTCGACATCACTCAGCCAATTTATGTTGAGCCAATCAAGGGCCTTGCGGTTGAAAAAGACCTCGTTGTCGACATGAACCCGTTCTACCAGGCGTACCGCGACATTAAGCCATTCTTGATCGCCAGCGACAAGCCTGAAAAAGAGCGCCTGCAGAGCGCAGCTCAGCACTCAAAGTTTGAAGACACCACCAAGTGCATTCTTTGTGCTGCCTGCACCACCTCTTGCCCAGTCTTCTGGACTGATGGTCAGTACTTCGGCCCAGCCGCTATCGTGAACGCACACCGCTTCATTTTCGACTCACGTGACGAAGCCGCAGAGGTGCGAATCGACATTTTGAACGACAAAGAGGGCGTTTGGCGCTGCCGCACCACCTTCAACTGCACCGAGGCTTGCCCTCGTGGCATCGAGGTGACCAAGGCAATTGCCGAGGTTAAGCAGGCTATCTTGCGAGGCAAGCCATAAGCACTCCAGCCCCTTTTGACCTGTCGCGACGCAAGGCGTTGCTGTTGGTTTCTGCCGGCCTGGCCACGATTGGCTTTGGTTCTGCCGCCGAAAGCGCGCTTGCCGCGGCTAAAACCTACACCGCTTGCAAGACCACCGATGTAAAAGTCGGCGGAATGAAGAAGGTTTCGATTGCCGGGCGCAATTTCCTGATCACTCAACCACGCAAGGGTGTGTTTAGGGCATTCGATGCAACCTGCACGCATCAAGGTTGCGCGGTTAGCCAATTGCTCGGCAACAAATTGGTTTGCAGCTGTCACGGTGGCCAGTTCAACTTTGACACCGGTGCCGCAGCAGGTGGGCCGGTTCTTCGCGGGCTAACCAAAATCAAGGTCGCGGTAGCCAGAACGGCCGTTCGCGTAACCCTCTAGTTCTGCAGATCTAGGCGCAGCCCAGGCAAAAGCGAGGGTGATGCCGAAAGGCTGTCAACGCCCATTGCAATTAGCTGACGCGCAGTCTCTGGGTCGCTGGCCGCCTCGCCGCAAACACCAACAGGTTTGCCTGCAGTTTTGGCCGCTTCAACTACCCCACGGATGAGCTCGAGCACCTGTGGCTTGCGAGTGTCGGCGAGGGTAGCCAAACCGCTTTGGCGACTCAGCCCTAGCGTGTAATGGGTGAGGTCATTTGTGCCAATGCTCAAAAAATCCACGTATTTCAAAACTTCAGCGATAACCTCGGGCTGAGCGATTTCGGGAACTTCAACCATGATGCCGACGTGTTCAAGCCCCGCCCGCCTGGCCATGCCAGCAAAGGTTGCCGCATCATCGATGTTTAGAACCATCGGCGCCATCACCCAGAGATCAGCGATTGGCGCAATGGTTCGGGCTTCGGCTAGTGCTCGAAGTTGGGTTTCAAGAACCTGCGGATTGGCAAGCAAAACCTGCAAACCTCGGTTGGCATACCTGCCTTCACCCACCGGCTTGAGAAACGGCAACGGCTTGTCGTAGTCGAGATCGAGCACTCGAACGATCACACGCGCAGAACCGAATTGCCTCAGCAACTCGGCATATTCGCTAACTTGCTCTCCGAACGTCGGCGGCTCGTCACGGCCAAGGTAGAGCAATTCGGTGCGGAACAAACCAACCCCATCGGCACCCGATTGAAGCGCAACCTTTGCCTCGATGCTTGAACCGAGGTTTGCAAAGAGCTTTACTGGCAGAGGTTTTTCTTGAGGGTGCAAAGCCAACTCAAGAGCCTCGGTTGGCGGGTTGGCCGCCGCGGCATATTGAAGTTCACGATCGGCAGTCGGGTCGACAAACACCTGACCAGAGCTGGCATCAACCAGCAACTGCTGACCTTGGCGAATCACAGGTGCGCCAACAACTCCAACCACCATTGGTAGCCGAGCGGCACGAATAATGATTGAAGAGTGTGAGGTTGGGGTTCCCTCGGCAGTGATCACCGCAAGAACACGGTTCGGGTCGAGCTTGGCGGCATCGATTGGTGACAATGATTCGGTGACCAAAATGAAAGGTTCGGCAGGAAACTCTGGGCCATCCTGACGACCACTCAACTCGTCTATTACGCGATTGCCGAGGTAGCCAAGGTCACTGGCGCGGGCGGCGAAATAGCCACCCAAAGCTTCGAGCTGACGAGCGAATTGATTGAAGGCACCTCGAATGGCACGAGAGGCATCGTGCCCCTCTGATAGGTGCGCCTTGACAGCATCAAAGAGCGCCGGGTCTCGCAAAATCATTGCCAGGGCCTGCATTACTTCGAGCGCCTCACCGGCGGTTTGAACGCTTTCCAGTTCTAGAGCTACTTCATCCATTGCCTTTTTGATGGCGATTAGGCCGATGCGGGCGCCCGGCTTTGAGATTTCGGCGAGCGCTTCGACCGCACGCAGGTGCACAAAAGCCGGGCCCGAGGCAACGCCCGAGCCAACCCCCGCACCAACCAACACGCGTTCTGCCATAAAACGAGTCTAAACGCGCGGTTAAACTTGAATCATGTCAATCAAAGTGGTCACGGTCAATGTCAACGGCGTTCGCGCTGCCTTTAGAAAGGGCATGGCCGATTGGATTGCCGAGGCGAACGCCGACATCATTGCCCTGCAAGAGGTGCGCGCCGAAACCAAAGACTTGGTTGACCTATTTGCAACCACCGGCGACTGGCACATTCTGCACGATGCCGCGACCGCCAAGGGTCGAGCCGGCGTGGCAATCGCAAGCAAGCTAGAACCTGTTGCTCACCGCACCAACCTTGGCCCGGATGAGTTCGACTCTGCCGGCCGTTGGCTCGAGGTCGACTTCACCGTTAGCGGAAAGACCCTGACCGTGATCAGCACCTACGTGCACTCGGGCGAGGTTGACACCCCGAAGCAGGTCGAAAAATACAAGTTTCTCGAGGCCATGCAGGCGCGAATGGCAGAGCTGATTGCTGCCGGCGGCTTTGCCGTTGTTGTCGGCGACCTAAACGTCGGTCACACCGAGCTAGACATCAAAAACTGGAAGGGCAACCTAAAGAACGCCGGTTTCTTGCCCGAAGAGCGTGCCTATTTTGACACCCTGATGAAGAAGCAGGGTTGGGTTGATGTTGGGCGCGAGGCGCACCCTGAACAGCCCGGCCCATACACCTGGTGGTCTTTCCGCGGACAGGCTTTCGACACCGATGCCGGCTGGCGCATCGACTACCACCTGGCAACCCCTGCATTGGCCGCGGTCGCCAGTGGCTACAAGGTTGAGCGCGCTGCCAGCTATGACACCCGCTGGACCGACCACTCCCCCGTGGTCGTCGATTACTCGATCTAACCCAAACTAAATCGCACCTTTTAGGATTGACCCATGACTAAGCCAAACTTGCTAAGCGGCATGCAGCCATCTGCCGGCTCACTGCACCTCGGAAACTACCTAGGGGCTTTGGTCAACTGGACCAAAATGCAGGATGACTACAACGCCTACTACTGCGTGGTCGACCTACACGCAATCACTGTTCCGCAGAACCCAGAAGAACTTCGCCGCAATACTCGCGTTACCGCCGCACAGTATTTGGCAGCTGGAATCGACGAGAACAAGTCGGCGCTGTTTGTTCAGTCACACGTTCCGGCTCACGCACAGCTGGCCTGGGTGTTGATGACTCTGACCGGTTTTGGTGAGGCGGGTCGCATGACCCAGTTCAAAGACAAGTCGCAGAAGGCCGGCGCCGATGCCGCATCCGTGGGTCTATTCACCTACCCGGTGTTGCAGGCTGCCGACATCTTGCTTTATCAACCAAAGGTGGTTCCGGTTGGCGAAGACCAACGTCAGCACCTAGAGCTAACCCGCGATCTAGCCACCCGTTTCAACTCGCGATTCGGCGAAACTTTTGTGATTCCAGAAGCGGTAATCCTCAAAGAAACCGCAAAGATTTTTGACCTTCAAAACCCAACCGCCAAGATGTCCAAGTCGGGCGACCCTAAGGGCTTGGTGAACATCATGGATGACACCTCGGCCGTGGTCAAAAAGATCAAGAGCGCAGTCACCGACCTGGATGGCGTGATTCGATTCGACCGCGAAGAAAAGCCGGGCATCTCAAACCTTCTGGGAATCTACTCGGCAATAACCGGCGAGGGCATCGATTCTTTGGTTGCTCGCTTTGAAGGTGCCGGCTATGGCGCGTTGAAAACCGAGCTTGCCGAAGTTGTTGTTGCAGCCATCGAACCGATTCGCAACCGTGCCGAAGAACTGCTTAGTGACCCAGCCGAACTTGACCGTTTGCTAGCCCGCGGAGCCGACAAGGCCAACGAGCTTGCCGAGCAAACCCTTGCCACTGTTTACGAGCGCATCGGCTTCGTCACCGCTAAATGATTCGCGGTTTTCACTAGACCCCACTGTTCCACCCAGTGGAATACTTTGCCCCCGACAGCGGTTGTCTGGGATGATAGACAAGTAAGTAAGTTCAAACGGTGAATCCTCACCTTTTGAACCAAAGTTCTTCGGGGTCAGTGAAAATCTGAGCCGGCGGTTAAAGTCCGCGACCCGACGAATCAGCCATTTGATTGGCAAGTGAGGTCTGGGCAACCAGAGTGAGCGGTTCGGCGGTTGAGCTGGTGAAATTCCAGCACCGACGGTTAAAGTCCGGATGGTAGAAGAAACTGAACGAGTCGAGTTTTGCCCAGAGAAATCTAGGCGGGCCCGACCCGGCGTTCGCGTGCACGGTCGCAGTAATACAGGCGATGAATGCGAACCATTTCAGCATCCCCGAAGGCTCAGAATTGAAAGCCAGGGTTGATGCACCAAATCAAGCAGTACGAAGCCGCGATGAGTCGCGCGCTTGAGCTTGCCCTAAATGGCCCTGCCTACGGAGTCAACCCGCAGGTTGGTGCCGTGCTGATCGACGACCAGGGCCAAATCTTGGCCGAGGGTTGGCACCGCGGCGCTGGCACCGATCACGCAGAGGTCGACGCCCTCAAAAACCTTGCTGCAGCCGGAATCTCATCGCAGGGGCTAACCGCGGTAGTCACCCTAGAGCCTTGCAATCACACCGGCCGAACCGGGCCTTGCTCGCAGGCGCTAATCAATGCCGACGTTGCAAAAGTCGTTTATGCGGTCAGCGACCCGAGCGAAGCTGCCGCCGGCGGTGGCTCAACTTTGAATGCTGCTGGCATTGCCACGCTTTCGGGCATCCTAGAAATTAAAGCCAAAGATCAGAACCGGGTCTGGCTGACCTCGACCAAGTTGGGTCGCCCGTTCGTGACCCTCAAGTGGGCCGAAACGTTGGATGGTCGAAACGCTGCCGAAGACGGAACCTCGAAGTGGATCAGCGGGCCGGAATCTCGAGTTGACGCGCACCTTCGCCGATCACAAATCGATGCCATCTTGGTGGGAACCCAAACAGTTTTGATGGACGACCCCGAGTTGACCGCACGCCGACCAGACGGAAGCCTTTATGAGCACCAGCCACTGCGAGTGGTGATTGGCGAAACCGAGTTACCTGGGGACGCACGTATTTTCAACGATGGCGCAGAGACAATTCACTTCAAGACTCGGTCGATTCACGGCGTGCTGTCGGCGTTGCACGAGCGCGGCATTCGTCACGTATTGGTCGAGGGCGGCGCCAAGGTTGCCAGCAACTTCATCAAGCTCGATCTAGTCGATGAATACCTGACTTACCTTGCCCCGATGTTGCTCGGCGGCGCCCGCACTGCCATGACCCACCTGGGAATCGACACCATTAGCGATGCAAAACACCTTATTTTCAAAGACGTTTTGCCAATGGGCGCCGACCTATTGATTCGCTCGGCACCGGCGGCAACCGGCGACAGCCGAATGACATCATCAACCCAACCTGATCAGAGGAGCATCTAGTGTTCACCGGAATCGTAGAAGAACTTGGCCGAGTGAAGGCGATCGAGGTTCAGCCAGATGCACTTCGTCTGACCATCGAGGGCCCGCTTGTGGCCTCGGATGTAAAGCGTGGCGATTCGATTGCAGTTTCGGGCACCTGCCTAACCGCGGTCGAGCACGATGCCACCAGCTTCACCGCAGATGTGATGCAGGAAACTCTTCGCCTAACTTCGCTCGATGGAATCAAAGTGGGCGACCCAGTAAACCTAGAACGCGCAATGACTGCTGCCACCAGGTTTGGCGGCCACGTTGTGCAAGGCCACGTAGACGGACTTGGTGAAATCATTAGCCGCGAACCCAGCGAAAACTGGGAGTGGCTGCGAGTGCGCATCCCGGTTGATCTGATGAAGTATGTGGTGCTCAAAGGTTCGATCACCATTGATGGCGTTTCGCTGACGGTCAACGAAGTTGGACCAGACCACATTGGCTTGAGCCTGATTCCCGAAACTCTTGCGCTGACCACCCTGGGTTCAAAGCGACCTGGCGACAAAGTGAACATTGAGGCCGACGTAATGGCCAAACACATCGAGCGCCTGCTCGAAGCGAGGAACATCTAATGCAGTTATCAACCATCGAAGACGCAATCTTTGCCCTTCGCGAAGGCAAACCCGTTCTGGTTGCCGATGATGAAAATCGTGAAAACGAGGGCGATGCCATCATCTCTGCCGAGCTGGTTAGCCCAGAGTGGATGGCCTGGATTGTGCGCAACACGACCGGTTTCTTGTGTGTTCCGATGGATGACCAGCGAGCCAACCAGCTCAACCTGCCCGCCATGACCAACGACAACAAAGACCCCCACGGCACCAACTACACAATTTCTGTCGATGCTGCGAACCGTTTCAGCACAGGCGTTAGCGCCCAAGATCGCGCGAATACCGCTAATGTTTTGGCCGATCCACTATCGACCCCAGAGTCTTTGATTCGCCCGGGCCACATGATTCCGTTGCGAGCCGACCCTCGTGGTGTGCTCGGTCGCCCTGGCCACACCGAGGCTGCCGTCGATCTAATGAAGTTGGCCGGCTTATCTCCGGTCGGCGTCATCGGAGAAATGGTTCGGGAAGACGGAACAATGATGCGGCTTCCGGAGTTATTACTTGTAGGTCAAAAAGAAGGGCTTCCTGTGATTACTGTCGAACAGCTTGTAAAACACCGTGACACCAACCCTGCAATCGAGTCTGCAGACCCGCGTCTTGCGCGCGCCCACTTCGAGGCAGAGACCACCGTGCCTACCAGCCACGGCGTCTTTCGCATGCGCGGCTACCGCGACACCAAGACCAGCGCCGAGCACGTGGCCATCATTTCGGGAAACCCAACCGGCGAGAACGTTCTAGTGCGCTTGCACTCAGAGTGCATCACCGGCGAGGCCTTTGGTTCGCTCAAGTGCGAGTGTGGCCCTCAGCTCGAGTTCGCCATGGAGACAATCAATGCAAACCCCGAAGGCGGAATCGTCATCTACCTTCGCGGTCAAGAGGGTCGAGGAATTGGCTTGCTCAACAAGTTGAAGGCCTACTCTCTGCAAGAGGCTGGCTATGACACCGTAGATGCCAATCTTGCACTTGGTCTTCCGGCCGAGAACCGCGAGTATGGCGCAGCCGTGTCGATTTTGCTTGACCTAGGGGTGAAGAGCGTTCAGTTGCTAACCAACAACCCTGCCAAGGGCGACTTTTTGCGAGATGCCGGAATCGCCGTAAATTCTTACGTGCCGGTAATCGTCGGCCAAGCTGAGCAGAACGCTGGCTATCTTGAAACCAAGCGTGCCCGCATGGGTCACATCATCCCAGGGGGAAATTAATGAGTGGAGCGGGAGCGCCAAAGCTTAAAATCGATGCCAGCGACCTGCAGGTTGCGATTGTTGTAACCAGCTGGCACACCAACATCACCGATGGCCTATTGGCTGGAGCCGAGCGCGCTTTGCAAGCGGCGGGCAATAGCGAATACGAGATTTGGCGGGTTCCCGGCGCTTTTGAACTGCCACTTGGCGCCCAGTATGCAATCGATGCTGGTGCCGATGTTGTGATTGCCCTAGGTGTCGTAATTCAGGGTGACACCCCTCACTTCGACTATGTTTGCTCGGCTGCCACCGATGGCTTGAACCGCGTTCAGCTTGACAGCGGCATTCCAGTTGGTTTCGGTCTGCTCACCGTAAACACCGAACAGCAGGCGCTTGACCGCGCTGGCCTACCCGGCTCGAAAGAAGACAAGGGTGCCGAAGCAGTTGAAGCTGCGGTGCTGATGGCTAGACTGAGGGCATGAAACTAGCCTTCGACATTGTTCTCGTTCTTCACCTGCTTGCCTTTGCTACCGTTCTTGGCGGCGTGCTAGCAGAAACCAAAAACTTCAAAACCGGCGCCAAGGTTAACTCGGGAATCATTCACGGTTCATGGCTTGCCCTGATCACCGGTTTGACCATGGCCGGTTTATTGCCGTTCGCTGAGCCTGAGGAAAGCCTCAACGGCACAACCCTGGCTATCAAGGGACTGGCTTTGACCGGTGTGTTCTTCATTGCGTACACCTTCCAAAAGAAAGACGTAACCCCGAAGTGGGTCGTGCCAACCATTGGCGCGCTCGAGATTGTTGCGCTTTCGGTTGCCGTTATCGGTGGAGTTACCGCCTAAATAGCTTCAACCAAAAAATTAACCCCGCGCGTAAAGGCCGGGGTTATTTTTTCGGTCTAGCGCATAAAGAGGGCAGTTAGACGCTTGGTGGTGAACACCAATCCGAGAACAATCATCACCACAAAGTACAGAATGTGGCCAAAGATATCCGGGCTTAGGTCACCAAGCATGAACGCACGCTCGAGCTGAATCGCGTGCCATAGCGGCCAGGCTTGAATAAAGGCTTGAAGCCAGTCGGGATAGATAGAAAGCGGATAGAAGGTGCCCGAAAATAGGAACATCGGAAGCATGAAGAAGTTGATCCAGTTCATTTGATGGAAGTTCTTCAAGTAAGAAGTGATTCCCATCCCCACCGAGGCAAAACCAAAGGCGATCAAGACCGCACCGGGAACCGCAAGAATAGCCCACCAGCTGGTGATCAATCCAAGCGGTGCCATAACGGTCATAAAGCCGAGCGCATAAACCAAACCGCGCAGCAGCGCCCATCCAATTTCACCGATGGCTACATCCAACGGGCCAATCGAGGTCGACAGCATCGTTTGATACAACTTGGCAAAGTGCATCTTGAAGAACACGTTCCAAGTCGAGTCATAGATTGCGCCATTCATGGCCGAGGTGGCCAAGAGTGCCGGGGCAATAAAAGCAGCATATGAAACCTGCTGGCCATTCGCGGCCGAAACTCCCCCAACCAGCTGGCCGATTCCAAATCCAAATGCCAAAAGATAAAACACCGGTTCCACGAATCCCGAGGCAACGATGATCCAGTTCGAGGTCTTTAGAGCCAAGAAGTTTCGTTCAAGAACTTTCAGCGAGAGGCCCGCATAAACACTCGAGCCGAAGCGGCCGCGGCGGCGTTCGGCAATGGCGATGGCCGAATCCAAGCCGGCGTTAATCAGGCTCATGCTGCCAACCTCTGCGAAATCTTGCGGGCGGCCAGGGTCATGCCTACGGCAGCCCAAACCACTAGGTAAATCCAGTGGCTGGCAATCACCCAACCCTGTTGAGCGTGACCATAACTGAGTATGCGACCAAGGTCGGTGCCGTGCCAAAGTGGCGAAATCCAACCGATCCACTGCAAGTAAATTGGCATCGATTCGAGCGGATAAAAGGTTCCGGAGAACATGAACATTGGAGCAACGATGAAACGGCCGACGATGGCAAAGAATCCGTCGTCTTCTTTCACATAGGTGCTAGCCGCCATCATGCCGGAACCAAAAGCGAGACCTGCCAACAGCGCGGTAAAGAACATCGGCAGCGCGACACTGATGTCGATTGCGCCAAAAATTAGCAAAATCGCTTCATACAGGGCCGTAGTGAACACCGTTCGAACCATGGCGGCGAACAAAACTCCACCCATGATGTCCCGCCCACGGATGGGAGTTGCGTTCATCGCGAAGAAGGTTTTATCCCAGAGGAAACCTTCCATGATCGGAAACGAAAGTTCATCTTGGCAAGCCTGAATGGCAGCGGTGGCCAGCAGCGCAGGTGCCAAAAAGGCTAGGTAGGAAACCCCGCCGAGTTGATCGTTGGTGCCGTTTGCATCAACCAAAGCACCGATGCCGATGCCAACCGAAAACAGGTAAAGCACCGGATTGCCGAGACCAAACGAAAGGATCGAACCCCACCACTTGATCATGGTGCGAAGGCGCGCCTCGGCGACGTGATACCAAGCCAAGTTGATTGCTCGCTGAGCGTTTACTAACTGAAACGAGCCCTGCCACTGCGACTTGTGCACCGACTGCTCGATTGAAACCGCGTCAGACATTATTCGACCAGGGTTCTGCCGGTCAGGCGCAAGAACACATCCTCGAGAGAACTTCGACGAACCAGCGAAGTCACCGGTTCAAGCCCTCGAGTCAAAATGGTGTGCAGGTCGGCCTCGCCATTTTCTGAATAGATCAAAATGCGGTCCGGCAAGATCTCGATTCGATCGCCAATGCCCTTCAACTGGTCGGCAACCTCGGCATTGCGGCTCGAGCCAAATCTAACTTCCAAGACTTCCTTGGATGAGTACTGCTTAATCAGGTCAGCGGGTGAACCCTCGGCCATGATCTTGCCCTTGTCCATCACGATTAGGCGGTCGCAGAGCTGCTCGGCTTCATCCATGTAGTGGGTTGTAATCACAAGGGTCACGCCCTGCTCTTTGAGGCGGAAAAGGCGATCCCAAAGAATGTGGCGGGCTTGCGGGTCGAGGCCTGTGGTTGGCTCGTCGAGCATCAGAATTTCGGGTTCGTTGACCAAACCGCGGGCGATGGTGAGGCGACGCTTCATTCCGCCAGAAAGCTCTTCGGCCTTGCTATTGCGCTTTTCGGTTAGCTGAGCGAACTCGAGCAGCTCTTCGACCTTGGTCTTCAAGAACTTGCGGCTGAGCCCAAAGAAACGGCCATAGCTAAATAGGTTTTCGTGAACCTTTAGCTCGCGGTCAAGGTTATCTTGCTGCGGCACAACGCCGAGGTGAGCACGAATCTCTGGACCGTGCTGGTTGGGGTCTTTTCCCAGAATGGTAAGGTCGCCGCCAGTGCGCTTAGACACGGATGCAATCATCTTCATGGTGGTCGATTTTCCGGCGCCGTTTGGCCCCAACAGACCGAATGCCTCGCCGCGCCTGACCACAAAATCGATGCCGTCAACGGCTACGAAGTCGGCATATTTCTTGGTTAGGCCTTTGGCCTCGATCATGTTCTGCATCGACGTTGAAGAGTTCATAGTCTCTTCAATCTACTAGCCTTGAACAATGCCTTCGAACACCGCAAAAATAGCCGCGCGAGCGCGCCCAGGCAATAAGCGAGTGACCGGAAAAGAGCAGTACTACACCCCCAAGGAGCTTGCACTAAAACTCATCCATGAGGTCGCGGGTTTGGTTCCAGATTTGACCACCCGGGCCGTAATCGAACCCGCCGGCGGCACCGGTTCATTTATCGAAGCGGCTCGCTCGGTGGGGGTCTCCGATTTCTTGTCATTCGACATTGAGCCAAAACACCGCGATGTGCTCAAGGCCGATTTCTTGTCGGCACCGATTCACTCGACCGATGCGGTGACCATATCTAACCCTCCGTTCGGCCGCAACAACTCGCTCTCAATTCCGTTTTTCAACAAGGCAGCAGACCACAGCGAGTTCATATGCTTCATCGTGCCAAGATCTTGGCGCAAGTGGTCGGTCATCAATCGCCTCGACCGCCGCTTTCACCTGATTGCCGATCATGACATTCAAATGGATTACGAAGATGACGCCGGTGAAAAGCTTTCTCAACGCAACGGTCTCAATACCTGTTTCCAGGTTTGGCAACGCAAGAGCGAATTGCGACCGCTCATTAAAGTTACCGACCAAGGCTTGGTCGAAAAGACCGACGCCGAATCGGCCGATGTGGCGCTGACAATTTTTGGTTTCGGGTGCGGAACAGTGCGAACCGATTTCGAGCGCAAACCAAATTCGACCCGAATGTTCTTGAAGCTAAAGCACCCTCGGGCTTTGGAAGCGTTGCAGACGGTGAATTTCGAAACCTTCTTCAAAAATACCGCCTACACCCCGGCGCTTTCGTTGCCAGAAATCAACTATCTGTTGAATGAAAAAATCCTGGGGAATCCCCACCTAGAGAAACAGGTTTAACCCAAGATGAGCATGATGGGCGGCCGCGGGCGCGGCAGATCAATGGCGGCAAAAGACACCGGACCAAAGGCCAAGTTCTCGCAGCTCTGGCCTTACCTGATGGAGCACAAGGCGGCCCTTTGGCTTGCAATGGGCCTCTCGGTGTTGGGTGCAGCGATCAGCCTGGCTCAACCACTCGTGGTTGGCATGGTCATCAACGCGGTTCAGACTGGCGCCGACCTTGGCCCGCTGATCTTCATCCTTGTTGGCGTGATTCTGGGCAGCGCCGTGCTCGGTGGCTTCATGTATTACGTGTTGGCGAAAGCCGGCGAGGGCGTAGTGTTTTCGGCCCGCCAGAAGCTAGCCAACCGCCTGCTCAAACTGCCAATTCACGAGTATGACCTTCGCCGCACCGGCGACCTTGTCTCTCGCGTGGGCTCAGACACAACACTGCTGCGCGCCGTGCTGACGCAGGGACTGGTTGACGCCGTCGGCGGCATCTTGATTTTTGTTGGCTCGCTGGTGGCCATGGCCATCATCGACCCAATTTTGCTTGGCCTCACCTTGATCATGGTGGTTATTGCCATTGCATCGATTGCCGTCACTGCACGCCAGGTTCGCTCGGCTACAACCAAGGCTCAGCAGCGAGTCGGCGACATGTCGGCAGCGGTCGAGCGAGCCCTGAGCGCGGTGCGCACCATTCGCGCGGCGCGTGCCGAAAAGCGCGAAAGCCGATTGATTGCCGAAGACGCAAAAGAGGCCCTGAAGCAGGGCGTCAAGATTGCCAAAATCAACGCGATGATCACCCCAATTGCCGGTCTTGCCATGAACGGCGCCTTCATCGTGGTTCTCGGAGTTGGCGGCTATCGAGTCGCAACTGGCGCAACTAACGTGGCCAGCCTGGTGACCTTCATTCTCTTGATGTTCCAGATGATTCGCCCACTCGGCCAGGCCTTCGGTGCTTACAGCTCGGTTCAGTCTGGCCTCGGAGCGCTAGCCCGCATCCAAGAAATTCTTGACGTGCCGGTAGAAGAAACCGAAGCCGAGACCAGAAACTCGGCCAAGGTTGCCGCGGTAAACGACATTGCCATTGAGTTCAAAAACGTTTCGTTTGGTTATGCCGAACCGGCCCCAACCGAAGACAACCCAAACCCCGAAAAGCGCGAGGTGCTCGAAAACGTTTCGTTCGCGATCAAGCGCGGTTCGCGTGTTGCCCTGGTTGGCCCTTCGGGCTCTGGCAAATCAACCACCTTCTCGCTGATCGAGCGCTTTTATGAGCCGACCTCGGGGCAAATTTTCATGGATGGCCAAGCGGTGACCACACTCAGCCGCGATGCGCTTCGCGAGCAAATTGGCTATGTAGAGCAGGACGCCCCGGTCTTGGCCGGTTCTATCAAGGCAAACCTGCTGATTGGTTCACCAGATGCAACCGATGAGCAGCTCAAGGCTGTGCTTGAAGAAGTGAACCTGACCGAGGTTCTCGAGCGCGACAAGCGCGGGCTCGACGCCGAGGTTGGCGAGAACGGAATCATGCTCTCTGGCGGCGAGCGTCAGCGCCTGGCGATAGCACGTGCTCTCTTGGCGGCACCTCCCATTTTGCTACTCGACGAGTCAACCTCTTCGCTCGACGGATTGAACGAACAGCGCATGCGCGAAGCGATTGATTCGGTGGCAAAGAACCGAACGCTGTTGGTGATTGCCCACCGCCTTTCGACCGTTGTCGACAGCGACCAGATCATCGTGATTGAGCATGGAAAGGTTGTCGGCATCGGCACACACAGTGAGCTGGTTGCCTCGACTCCGCTGTATAAAAAGCTGGCCAAGCAACAGCTTTTGGTCTAGTTGGCAAGGGCAACCAGTCACAAAACTTAACACTTAGTCACACGCTGTAACTTTCAACCGGCACGCCCAGCACCTCGGTAATTTTGAATGAATCCATTCACACTTAGAGGAGCCTGCCATGTCGCTTTATGTAGCCGAACTAGACACCACCGACAACGAAAACATCCAGGATGTTCTTGCCGGAGTTGCGGCAGCTGCTCAAAAAGCCGGTGGCGAGTTCATCGAGAGCCAGGTAACCGCTAACCACAACCGCGTTTTTGCGGTTCTTGAGCACGACAACATCGTTACCCTGCGAGGCGACCTAGAGGCCGCCGGATTCAAGATTGACGAGCTAGCTCTGGTTCGCTTAATCGGTGCCGAGCTAGAAGACATCAAGAAGCTAAAGCCAGCCGGCCAGTACCTGGTCGAGTGGGACTTTCCAGAGGGTTTGACCATGGACAAGTACCTCGCTCGCAAGAAGGAAAAGTCACCGCTTTACAACGACATCGAAGACGTGAAGTTCTTGCGCACCTATGTTCGCGAAGACATGGTGAAGTGCCTGTGCTTCTATGACGGTGACAGCGAGGATGCAGTTGTTGCAGCCCGCCAGGTTGTCGACACCCCAATCAGCCGACTACACAAGCTAGAGGGCTAGTCATGGCAACCGCTACCCTTCAAGGTCTGCTGGCGCAGATCGAAGAATGCGCGAAAAACGTTGACAAGGCTGACGAAAACCTGCGCAAAGTCTTGCTCGAAGACATCGTTGGTCAGGGTTTCACCGCCTTTGGTTTGTCGGACAGCCTTGAACCGATCGCAGCTCAGGCCGAGGTTATTCAGGGTCTTGCCCAAAAGTGCATGAGCTCGGCTTTTGTTACCTGGTCGCACCGCATGACTACCGAATACATTGATCGCTTTGCCAGCGACACCCTGCGAGCCGCGCACCTCGAAGAACTTCGCGCGGGAAACCGGGTTGGTTCTACCGCTTTAGCAACCGCGCTGGCTGACAAATCGGGCAAAGAGCTGTTACCAATCACCTTCACCGAGGTCGACGGCCAGTTCGAAATCAATGGCGTGATTCCCTGGGCATCGAACCTGTATGAAGACACCCTCGTGGTCTTTGCAGCGCGCAACGAAACCACCGAAGAGCGCGTGATTTTTGCATCGCTGTTGAGCAAGCCCGGAGTTTCGGTCAAGCCTGCCGGCGAGCTACTGGCGCTGAACGCCACCGCCTCGGGCACGGTCAAATTCGAAGGCCTTCGCCTAACTAGCGATGAAGTGCTCACCCGTGATGTCGACTTCTTCTTGGGCCAGATGCGTCCCCGCTTCTTGGTGCTTCAGTCGGCGTTCTGCCTTGGTTTGAGCAAATCATCTTTGGCCGCGGTCAAGTCTTCGAACGGCACCCTGCCCTTTGCCGAAGACATCGCGCACTTCGAGGCAGAGTTGAACCGCCTTGATGCAGAGCTAAACCGTCTGGCCGCTGACCTTGGCACCTATCCGGCACCTGGCAACGGCTTTGCACCGCTCGACTTCTTGAGACTTCGCCTAGGTGCAGCCGAGCTTGCCCAGGCAATCACTCGCATCGAGCTGGCTACCATTGGCGGCCGCGGCTACTACAGCGCCAGCGACACCTCGCGCCGCATTCGCGAGTCATTGTTCCTGTCGGTTCAGGCACCTACTGAGGGGAGCTTGAGATGGGAAATCTCACAGCTAGCCTCGTAAACGTTTCGATCAGCCGATCGGCTGCCGCCGCGCCGGTAATTGAGAACCTAAACCTCGACATCACCGAAGGCGAGATTCTTGCCGTGGTTGGTGGCTCTGGTCGCGGAAAGACCACGTTGCTGCACGCGCTTGCCGGCTTGCTAAACGTGAGCGATGGCGAAATCAAGCACTTTGCCGCCCCTGGCAAAAAGGCATCCGGGTTGGTCTTTCAAGACGCCCTGTTGCTGCCCTGGCTTTCGGTTCGCCAGAACGTGCGACTTGGGTTTAGTTTCAAGGCAAACCGCAAAGCTCTGGGTAACAACGCCGCCGAGCTCGACGCCAAGGTAACGAACCTGCTCAAGATTCTGGGCATTTCAGAGTTGGCCGACCGCAAGGTAAACCAGCTCTCGGGTGGCCAAGCGCAGCGCGTTGCGATTGCCCGCACGATTGTTACCGAACCAAAGCTTCTTTTGCTCGATGAGCCATTTTCGGCCTTGGATGCAGCTACCCGCGGCGGCCTGCAAACCTGGCTAAAAGAACTGCGGGCCAAGCTCGATCTGACCATCGTGATTGTCACCCACGACATCGACGAGGCACTAACCGTTGCCGATCGAGTGCTTTTGCTCAACGAGCCAGGCGTTGCCGCAACCAGCTATTCGGTGAGCGAAGGCCAGAACACTAACGAAGGCTTGAAGGCCGAAATCATTTCCCAGCTCGGCTATTCAATCTAAGAGAGAAATCATGACTGAAAACAACGCACTAGACGCAACCTGCGCACACGACACCGATGGCTGGTTCGACCGCCGCACCCTTTTGCGCTTAGCCGCCGTTGGCGCAGCTTCAGCCTCGGTCGTTGGCTTCGGCGAGGTTGCTCCGGCAAACGCCGCCAGCTGGACCAACGCGCTTGGAAAGCTAAAGATTGGCTACCTGCCGATCACCGACGCCTCACCGTTGTTGATCGGTCACGCGAAGGGCATCTTCGAGGAGGTAGGCATCAAGACCGAGCAGCCAAAGTTGTTCCGCTCATGGCCATCTCTGGTCGAGGCTTTTCAGGCTAAGCAGCTTGACGTTGTGCACCTGCTAATGCCATTAGCGCTGCAGCTAAAGTTTGCCGCCAAGCAAGACATCAAGGTCATCACCTGGAACCACACCAACGGCTCTGCGCTAACCGTGAACAAGAGCATCAACAAGTTCAGCGAACTTGCTGGCAAGACAGTTGCTATTCCGTTCTGGTACTCGATTCACAACGTAGTTCTTCAACAGCTATTCCGCGCCGAAGGCCTAACTGCAATCACCACGGGCGATGCAAACGCAGCCAAGAAGACCGTGAAGTTAGTTGTTTTGGCACCAGCCGACATGCCCACCGCGCTATCAAACGGTCAGATTGCCGGCTACATCGTGGCTGACCCGTTCAACGCAGTTGCCGAGGTTAAGGGCATCGGAAAGATTCTTCGCTTCACTGGCGACGTTTGGAAAGAGCACGCCTGCTGCGTGACCGTGGTTCGCGGTGACCTAATCAAGAACAACCCTTCGGCAGCAATCGCTTTGACCGATGCAATCGTTCGAGCCCAGCTCAGCTTGATAAAGGACCGCAAGGGTTCAGCGAGCCTGCTTTCATCAAAGGGTTACTTGCCACAGCCGCTTCCGGCAATCAACAAGGCGCTCAACGACTATTCGATCACCGAGTACAAGTCGGCAATCAAGCACCCTGAGTGGAAGTCAAACCGCATCGACTTCAAGCCGTTCCCGTTCCCTAGCTACACCGCTGCGCTGATCACCGAGTTGAAGAAGACCAAGATTGATGGCGATGCCAGCTTCTTGAGCAAGATCAACATCAAGACCGCGCACAAAGACCTTGTGGCAGTTGGCCTTGCCGAGGCTGCGATTGCCAATAACGGCGGCAACGCTAAGTTTGGTTTGCCGGCCAAGTTGACCCGCACCGAGGTAATCAAGCCGTGATTTTAGGAATCTCGCTTCGAATCATCACCACGGTTGCGGCAATCGCACTGTGGTGGTGGTCGACCGATGTGCTCTCGGTTGACAATCCGATTTTGGCCTCGATGAGCCCATTTGATGCCGTCGCGGCTTTGGTTTCGGCCTTTGAGTCAGGGGCAATTTGGCAAACCATCGGAGTCAGCCTCGAGCGACTCGGCTATGGCTTGCTGATTGCAACCGTGATCGGCGTTCTGCTTGGTCTAGCCATCGGCTCACGACGTCGAGTTGAACAGTCGACCTCGATTGTCGTGCAGTTTTTGCGCATGGTTTCGCCACTGTCTTGGGCGCCGGTCGCAGTCGTGCTGTTCGGAATCGGCACTCCACCGGTGGTGTTTTTGATTGCCATCGCAGCGGTTTGGCCGATCACCATGTCTACCGCCGCCGGGGTAAAGGCACTTGACCCAAACTGGTCGCTTCTGGCTAAATCTTTGGGCGCAACCAAGGGCGAAACCCTCCGCAGCATCGTGGTGCCTGGTATTCGCGCACACGTTTTGACCGGAATTCGCCTGGCGCTCGGTGTGGCCTGGATTGTTTTGGTGCCGGCAGAAATGCTAGGCGTCGACTCGGGCTTGGGCTACCAAATTCTGAACGCACGCGACCAACTTGCCTATGATCTGCTGGCTGGAATCATGTTGCTGATTGGCTTGATTGGATTTGCCATGGACTGGCTGGCCCAGGCGCTTTTCAAACGATGGAGCGCAGCCACCGCCTAACAAAAACAAGTAGATTTGGGTTATGAGCCCAAAGATGCAGCTCGCCCAATTTGGCGATCCAACCGACCGTGCCACAGCCCTAGCCATGGATGCGGCCGACCCGCTTGCGCACTACAAATCCCAATTCTTCATCAGCGACCCCGACCTTTGCTACCTTGACGGCAATTCGCTTGGGCGCATGCCGAAAAAGACCATCGAAAAGGTCAACCACTTTCTTACCGAAGAGTGGGGCACCGAACTGGTTGATGGTTGGTCACACTGGATAGACGAAGCCCAGACCGCGGGAAACCTGCTTGGTCGGGCAACCCTAGGCGCCGCCGAAGGTCAGACTCTGGTACAAGACACCACTTCGGTGAATTTCTATCAGCTCTGCGTTGCCGCGATCAAGGCCCGCCCCGGTCGCAAAACCGTAATCATCGACTCATCAAACTTTCCAACCGACCGCTACATCATCGCCGGTATCGCCGAATCGCTGGGTCTAAACCTGATCACACTGAACAACGATGGTTTCGGTGGCCCGGGCCAAGTTGAGGTAAACGCTGATTGCGAACTGATTACCCCCGAAATCTTGGCACCGCTGCTGAATGACGACATCGCGTTAGTTACTTTGCAGGCAATTCACTATCGCTCGGGCTCACGCCCCGACATCAAGGGCATCACCGATTTGGTGCGCTCCCACGGCGGTTTGGTGGTCTGGGATGCATCGCACGCCGGTGGCGCGATTGACCTTCGTTTTGATGAGTGGGGCGTTGACCTCGCGGTCGGTTGCACCTACAAATACGGAAACTCAGGTCCGGGTTCGCCGGCCTGGCTTTATGTTCGCAAAGAAATGCAGACCGAGTTTCTCGCCCCAATTCAGGGATGGTTTGCCAATGACAAGCAGTTTGTGATGGGGCCCTTCTTCGAGCCGGCCGAGCACATCCGCCGTTTTCAAATTGCCAGCCCATCAATCATCGGCATCAGGGGCGTTCAGGCCAGCTATGAAATGATCGAAGAAGCGGGCATGGCTGCAATCAGCCACAAGGCTGCCATTGGCACCGAGCTGATTCTGGCACTCTTCGACGCCTGGCTCGAACCGCTCGGTTTCACGCTGTTGACCCCTCGCGACCACAACCAGCGCGGTGGGCACATCACCGTTGGCCACCCCGAAGCAAAACGCATCGCGGCTGCCATGCGCCAGTTCGCCAACACGATTCCCGACTATCGAGTGCCCGATTCGATTCGATTGGCGATTGCACCGCTGCCAACTAGCTACACCGAAATCTGGGATGGCATTTCGCGCATGCGCGACCTGGTTGTCTCAAAGCGCTACCTCGAAATCGAAGACAGCGGAAGCCGCGTTACCTAATGGGCGAACAAGACAAAAAGGCAATCACCTACATCTCGTATTTGAAGGTTGATGAACTTCTCGAATTGCAGCAGCCCGAATCTGATGGCGAACATGATGAAATGCTCTTCATCGTGATTCACCAGACCTACGAACTCTGGTTCAAACAGATGCTGCACGAAATCGCCGAGCTTCAGCGCACTCTCGAAGCCGGGCAATCGCACCGCTCGCTGGCGATTCTTGGTCGGGTGCGCACCATCATGAAAACCTGTGTTGGCCAGCTCGACATTCTCGAAACCATGACTCCCCTGCAGTTCAATACTTTCCGCGGTAGGTTGCAGTCATCGAGTGGCTTTCAATCAGCTCAGTTTCGCGAGTTTGAGGCAGTTCTTGGCCGACGCGATCAGGCCGGCGCAGGGGCAGATTCGAACACCGGAATGGGCATGGCCGAACACCTGATTGCTGGCTCGCCCGCTCGAGCTCGCGTCGAGGCAGCCATGCAGCGTCGCTCACTTTGGGACAGCACGCTTCGATACCTCGAAACTCGCGGCCACAAGATGCCATCCGAAGTTATCAATCGGGATGTGAGCCAGCCCTATTCAGACCACGAGGGCGTGCAAGAAGTGTTGCTATCGGTGCACCGAAACGATGCCGAGGCGGCAATGATTTGCGAGGCGCTGGTTGACTTGGATGAAGGCCTGCAGGAGTGGCGCTATCGCCACGTGAAAATGGTCGAGCGAACCATTGGCCACAAGATGGGTTCGGGTGGGTCATCTGGGGTTGGCTATTTGAGCAGCACACTGTTTAGGCCGGTTTTTGCTGACCTTTGGGCGATTCGCAGCCGCTTCTAAACCTTCGAAAAGTCAAAGAAATAGGCTCAACTGAACCCTAGATACGCCCTGCACGATTAGCCTTGAAGCATGGATCAGCAGTTAGAGGTTTTGCGCGCGCTCGAGGCAGAATCAATCGAAATTCTTCGTGAGACGGCGGCCGGTTTTAAGAATCCGGTCATGCTTTATTCGATCGGCAAAGACTCTTCGGTGCTGTTGCACCTAGCCCGCAAGGCTTTCTACCCAGCTGCCATCCCCTTTAAGATTTTGCACGTCGACACCACTTGGAAATTCAAAGAAATGATTGAATTTCGCGACGAGACCGCAAGTGAACTTGGACTCGACCTTGTGGTTCACATCAACCAGGATGGCGTTGCCGATGGCGCTTCGCCATTCAAGCTTGGCGCCTCCGAATACACCCGAGTGATGAAGACCCTCGGCCTTCGCCAGGCGCTCGATAAATATGGCTTCGATGCCGCAATCGGTGGTTCACGACGCGATGAGGAACGCAGTCGCGCCAAGGAGCGCATCTTCAGCGTTCGCGAACCCGGTCACCGTTGGGACCCTCGTCAACAGCGTCAGGAATTATGGCGCACCTATAACCCAAAGCTTGCCCCAGAACAATCGATGCGCGTTTTCCCAATCAGCGACTGGACCGAACTCGATGTGTGGCGCTACATCGAGCTAGAGGGAATCAAAGTCAGCCCGCTGTATTTTGCGAAGGATCGCCCTATTGTTTGGCGTGGCAACCAGATGATCATGGTCGACGACGAGCGATACCCACTGAACCCCGGTGAAACCCCAGAGCTTCGAAAGATTCGTTTCAGAACCCTTGGCTGTTACCCGCTAACCGCGGGAACGGATTCGGACGCAGACACAATTTCGGCAGTTGTGCGCGAAGTTACCGAGCTAAAGCTGAGCGAACGCGCAACGCGTTTGATTGACGGAGCTAACGAGGATTCGATGGAGAAGAAGAAGTCGGAGGGCTATTTCTAATGAGCAAACCGATTATTCGCCTGGTCACCTGCGGAAGCGTCGATGACGGGAAAAGCACTCTAATTGGCCGCCTATTGGTTGAAACCGGCAGCGTGCCCGATGACACCGTGGACTCGGCGAAAACCACCCGCCGCTCGGGTTCAACCATCAAGGCTGGCGACATCGATTTCAGCCTGCTCACCGATGGTCTAGAGGCCGAACGCGAACAGGGAATCACGATCGACGTCGCGTATCGTTCGATGGTTTTGCAAAACGGGCGTCGTTTGATCATTGCCGACGCCCCGGGGCACGAGCAATACACCCGCAACATGGCCGTTGCCGCAAGCCGCGCAGACATTGGTCTGATTCTGCTCGATGCCACCCGTGGGGTTCGCACTCAGACATTGCGCCACCTAAACATCTGCAGCATCATGGGCGTCACTCGAATTGCAATTGTGATCAACAAACTCGATGCAACCGGTTACGACGAATCGGTCTATCGCTCTTTGATTGTCGAGCTCACCGAATCACTCGAACGCCTGGGTGTAAAAGATTTCACATTCATTCCGGTTAGCGCTCTGGCCGGCGACAACGTGTCGCTCGCAAGCCAGCATATGCCTTGGTATGAGGGCCCGACCCTTCTTGAATACCTGCAGGATTGGCCAACGCTTGAAGAGCCAAACAACGCACCGCGACTAACCGTGCAGATGGTGAATCGCGCCGAAAACTTTAGAGGCATTTCGGGCACAATTTTCGGTGGCGAGTTCAAGCTAAACGACGAAATTGTGGTGTTGCCGACCAAGAAGACGGCAAAGATTTCCAAAATTGTCACCTTCGACGGTGATCTCGACAAGGCAGCCGATCAGAGTGCGGTCACCCTGGTGCTTGAACCAGATGTCGATGCCACCCGCGGCGATGCCATCGAGCTAGCCAGCAACTTCACCGAACCGGCCAACCGGTTTGCAGCCACCATGGTTTGGCTGAATGAATCCGAGTTGATTCACAGCCGCTCCTACTATCTGATCAGTGGCTCCACTCAGGTTCCTGCAATGGTTACCAACATTCGTCACGTGCTCAACATCAACAATGGCGACCACGAGTCGGCCCGAACTCTGAAGGCAAACGACATCGGTTTGGTTGAAATTGCCACCGATGCACCTATCGCGCTCAGCCCCTACGCCGAGAACCGGTTCAAGGGCAACTTTATTTTGGTTGACCGAGTCACGTTGGCAACGGTTGGCGCGGGCATGGTCAGCCACGCGCTGCGACGCAGTTCAAACATCACCGAGCACCACTACGAAATTGACCAAAAGGTTCGCGAGGTTCAAAAGAGTCAATCAGCCAAGGTTGTTTGGTTCACCGGCCTATCGGGTTCGGGCAAATCCACGATTGCAAACGCCCTCGAGAAGCGGTTGTTTGCACTGGGCATGCATTCATACACGCTTGATGGCGACAACCTTCGTCTTGGCCTCAACAAAGATCTTGGCTTTACTCGCGAAGACCGCGCAGAGAATGTGCGCCGCGTCTCTGAGGTGGCCAAACTGATGACCGACGCAGGCCTAGTTGTTCTAGTGGCTTTGGTCAGCCCCTTTGCTGCCGATCGCGACCATGCACGTGAGATGTTCGAGGCTGGGCGCTTTGCCGAGGTTTGGGTTAAGACTCCGGCCGAAGTGTGTGCCGATCGCGACCCTAAGGGCTTGTACGCCAAGGCAGCAGCGGGCAACCTACCGAACCTGACCGGCGTGGGCCAGGAGTATGAGCCTCCAACAAACGCTGAATTGGTTTTGGACGGCACCGCAAGCGTGGAGGAAAACCTAGAACTGATTTTGAAGGCTCTCTTTTGACTTGGCTCTGGTTTATTCTTGCCGGCAGCGTTGCTCAACTAATTGATGGCGCTCTGGGAATGGGCTTCGGGCTCACCAGCTCGACCTTGCTGCTGACTCTAGGAACATCTGCCGCTCTAGCCTCGGCCGCCATTCACCTAGCCGAAGTCGGCACCACGTTGGCATCTGGGCTTTCACATTGGCACCGAGAAAACGTGGACACCAAAATTCTCTGGCAACTCGCCGTTCCCGGTGGCATCGGAGCCTTTCTTGGCGCAACCTTTCTGAGTTCGATTGATCTCTCAGGCGGAAAATATTTCGTCTCCACGATTCTTCTGCTTTTGGGTTTCGTCTTGCTCTACAGAAACCTGTTCAAGCCAGAGGCCCAGGTTGCGATGACCGAGATGCTGAGCCCGGTCTACCTTAGATTCCTCGGTGGAATCGGTGGTTTCGTTGATGCGGCGGGCGGCGGCGGTTGGGGGCCTATCGTTACGCCTACCCTGTTGGCGACTACCAAGACGGAACCTCGCAAGGTTATCGGAACCGTGAGCGCCGCGGAATTCATCGTTGCCCTAGCCGCTAGCGCAGGATTCTTGGTGAACCTTTACAAACTCGACGTGGACTGGGCTGTGGTTGGCGGGCTGGTTATTGGCGGTGTGATCATGGCCCCGATTGCTGCCAAACTGGTGGGCTGGCTGCCAAAGCGCAAACTGGGAATCGCTGTTGCCTCGATGATCATTTTGATCAACGCGCTAAGGCTGCTCGGTTTCTACTAAAAGAAACGCTTGAGCACTTTCTTTAGAGCCTTTGGCGCCAACATGAATGGCGATTTGAGCTTGGCCAATTGAGCATCGCGTTCGTCTAACACTTCTAGTGCCGCCTGCAAAACACCAAGAATTTCATCGGTGCTCGGTTGCTTCTCGAGGCTTTCGGACGACTGAAGCTTTGATTCAAACAGCGAGGTGTGGTCGGCAAAGAATTGAGCCCTGACCCACTCGTTGCTGTCTGCATAAAACTCATCAAATTTGGCGATTGTGGCGGCATCGGCAAGCAAACCCTTGCCCGGCACATGCTTTTCGAGGCGGTCAAAAAAGGCTTTGCTAGCCACCTGGTTGGCCACTAACTTGTTGCGGCCATTTAGGCCATTCAAGATTTGAAGTGCTCCGAGCGACAGGTTGACGTTGCGCTTTTCGGTGCTGTCGAGGTTTAGGTTTGCGGTATCAATTTGGCAGGCAGCAAAAAAATCGGTCACCAGAGCATCTGGCTTTTGCCCCTCTGGATAAAGCCGCACCTGAACGTTTTGTGCACCAAAAACCTGTTGCCACATCTGCAGGCTGTTTTTAAAGCCAAGGATGTGTGAAACGCGCGGGTGGTTTGGCTCAAAAAAACTCGAGTCGACATGCACACCCTTTTTGATTGCCATTCCGTGGTGGCTGAGGGCGATTCGAATTGGCTCACGCAGGTACACCAGGATGGTCGGCTGGGTTAGTCCTGCGAACTCTAGATTGGCTTTCAACGTTTCGAGATCGGCAATGCTGGTTAGTCGCGACTGCAGGTGCTCGCTGGTAAGAACAACCTTTTTTGCACCCTTTGCCGCTTGCACCTCGGCCTTGAGGGCCGCGCGAATTCTTGCACGAAAGGCATCAAGCCCAGCCTGGCTGCGCACACCCTGGCCAACCAAAAGCGAATCTGGGCGATAGCTGCTAAAGCTAGCCAAGGCAAGGTAGAAATTGTTGCCGGCGTGCAGCGCTTTTGAGACCAAAACACCCTGGTTGGCAAGGGCAACCTTGTTTTGAACCAGCAGATGCTGCAACGAGGTGGTGCCGGTCTTTTCGAGGCCGATGTGCAGAATGGTTTGCATTTGGATTAGGCCAAGTGCGCGTTGCGGGTGGCGGTGTCGACCACGTTCTTCACGAGCATCGCACGGGTCATCGGGCCAACGCCTCCAGGGTTAGGCGACAGCCAACCGGCAACCGCCGCTACACCGGGGTCAACATCGCCAACCAAGGTTGCTTTGCCGTTTTCGCCCTCGACGCGAGTGATGCCAACGTCTAGAACTGCGGCTCCAGGCTTGATCCACTCTGGTTGCACAAAGTGCGCAACGCCAAGGGCAGCAACCACGATGTCGGCGCGTTTGACGGCGTGCTCGAGGTCGCGGCTGGCCGAGTGGAGCAATGTGACGGTTGAGTCGATGCCCTTGCGGGTCATCAAAAGACCCAGCGGGCGGCCAACGGTCACGCCGCGGCCGATAACGGCAACCTCGGCACCACGGGTTGGAATGTCGTAACGCGAAAGCAATTCAACAATGCCGGCAGGGGTGCAAGGAAGTGGTGAGTCGAGTTCGCCCGAAACACCAAGAACCAAGCGACCAAGGTTGGTCGGGTGCAGGCCATCGGCGTCTTTGGCAGGGTCAATCAGTTCAAGCATTTCGTTGGTGTCGATGCCAAATGGCAAAGGTAACTGAACGATGTAGCCGGTGACATCCTTGGCGTCGTTAAGCTCACGAATGGCTGAGCGAACATCGGCCGAAGTCGCGTTGGCAGGCAGGTCGACGCGAATCGAATGAATGCCAACCTCGGCACAGTCGCGGTGCTTGCCGGCTACGTATGAGTGCGATCCAGGGTCGTCGCCGACCAAGAGCGTGCCAAGTCCAGGGGTGATTCCCTTTTTCTTTAGGGCAATAACCTGTTCGGCTAGCTCTGCCTTGATGGCCTTTGCAGTTGCTAAACCATCGAGCTTGATCGCGGTCAAGCGATTACCAGTTCTCGAGGCCGCTGTATAGCGGGAATGCCTCGGTCAGCTTGCGAGTGCGTGCGCGAAGAGCGGCGATGTCTGGGTTTGGCACCAAGACACCGGCGATGATTTCGGCAACCTCGGTGAACTCGGCTGCGCCGAAACCGCGGGTAGCAAGAGCCGGGGTTCCGATGCGAACACCAGAGGTAACCATTGGCGGACGAGGGTCGTTAGGAACCGAGTTGCGGTTCACGGTGATTCCAACGTGGTGAAGCAGGTCTTCGGTCTCTTGGCCGTTGATTGGTGCGTTGCGAAGGTCAACGAGCACCAGGTGAACCTGGGTGCCACCGGTAAGAACCTGAACTCCGTTGGCAACAACGTCGGCCTGGGTTAGGCGGTTCGCAATGATCTGAGCGCCTTCAATTGTGCGCTTCTGACGGTCTTTGAACTCGTCGGTCATGGCTGCCTTGAAGGCAACGGCCTTGGCGGCGATGACGTGCATCAATGGGCCACCCTGCTGGCCAGGGAAAACCGCCGAGTCGATCTTCTTGGCGTATTCGGCCTTGCAAAGAATCAAACCTGAGCGAGGGCCAGCCAAAGTCTTGTGAACGGTGGTTGAGACAACATCAGCAAATGGAACCGGGTTTGGGTGCAGACCGGCTGCAACCAAGCCTGAGAAGTGCGCCATGTCGACCCAAAGCTTCGCGCCAACCTCGTCGGCAATCTTGCGGAACTCGGCAAAGTCAAGGTGCTGAGAATAAGCCGACCAACCAGCAATCAGAACCGCAGGCTTTACCTCGTGCGCGCGGGCACGAACGATGTCCATGTCGATCAGATGGGTCTCGGCGTTTAGCTCGTAGGCGTGGGCCTCATACATTTTGCCCGAGAAGTTCAGGCGCATGCCGTGGGTTAGGTGGCCACCGTGAGCCAATTCAAGACCAAGGATGCGGTCGCCTGGGTTGGCCAGCGCCATTAGAACTGCAGCGTTTGCCGATGCACCAGAGTGTGGCTGCACGTTTGCGTGCTCGGCACCGAAAAGGGCCTTGGCGCGGTCGCGGGCCAGGTTCTCGGCTACGTCAACGGCCTCGCAACCACCGTAGTAACGCTTGCCCGGGTAACCCTCGGCATACTTGTTGGTCAAAACTGAGCCCTGAGCCTCTAGAACACCGCGCGAAACAAAGTTTTCGCTGGCAATCATTTCGAGGGTGTGACGCTGACGGTCAAGTTCGGCGGCAAGAACTGCTGCGATCTCTGGGTCGGTCTCGCTCAATGGAAGGTTGAAAGAAGAAGACATGAGGGCTCCTAGAAGGCCGGTTGCGGTAGTCAAATTCTACCATTCGCGATTAGCCGACACGGAGCCGAAATTAGCATTCGGTTAACCCCCGAACCTCCCACTCGAAATTACCCCTTGTGCCTAGACTTGGGCTAAATGTTCGGGGGAACATACAAAAGAGAGAATCCACCAAAATGCTT
>JACCDN010240735.1_pt1 | contig 27749 bp, 24 predicted proteins | sample 7441691 | NCBI WGS metagenome assembly JACCDN01 (sample SAMN15323439, study PRJNA562643) | freshwater metagenome | isolation source: river surface water | place: USA:Blue River Watershed | collected 2017-08-16 | reverse complement strand
CTTAATCCGCAAATTGAGCTCTAGCTCCTTGTAGATTCGATACACCCGTTTGTGGTTCCATTTGAAGCCCTTCACATTGCGCAGGTACAAATAACAAAGGCCAAAGGCCCAATTGCGATGGTTATCCGTTAATCGAATCAACCAATTTGCAACTTCGTCGTTTTCAGCATGGGGCTTGCGCTCGTAGAGGTAGCAGGATTCGATGATGCGAAACGCCTCGCAGGCAACCCGAATGCACGCATCTCGCTCTGTGACCGCCTTCTTAGCCATCTCTCTTCTGCGAGATGGCCTCATCACTTTTTCGATCGCCTCCGCCACAATCTCAGCCTTGAGCCTTTCCTCAAGGTACATCTTCTTCGGACGCAGGTTTTCTTCTTCGAGCTCTTTCATGCGTGACATCATGGAAATATCCATGCCGCCGTACTTGGCCCGCCATTTGTAAAAGGTCGCTGTGTTGATGCCAAGTTCGCGGCAAATATCTGGAACACCAATACCAACCGCAACGCGTTTGACCGCATCCAAAATCTGGCTGTCACTGAACTTTGATATCTTCATATAGAACCTCTTCCATTGGAAAAAACTCTACTTCTCACACCTTTGGTTTTACGGGACGATTACAGAGGCAGTCATACACAGCAATCAGCGTTGAAACATAGGGTGATTTTAAGCGCTTATAATCTTTACCTGAAAACCAAATCTTGGCTCAAAAACTCCCGACCAATATCAATTCCGAAAACAAGTAAGATGTAATTAAGATTTTTTTGATCAAACTTATTAAGGTGATGTGCCAAACACCATAAAATAGAATGGGACAATTCCCAAAACATGAAGTTAATCGTAATGCTGCGCCACAGTGCTTAAGTAGTAAAAACCGTAAAGACGGTTCCATATACTCCCTAAAAGTGCTATGTCTTTGTAAAAAACAATTCTTTTAATATGCCATTAAGTGATATATGCCACCTCTGCAAATAATCAACGATTGAATTGGCACTGAATGGTTGCCTATAATTACGTGGCGCTTTTATGCCGATAAGCCGCATTAAAGCCCAAGCAATCATTGAGTAGCCCGCAAAATTAAACTATACATTGGACTCAAAATGCAAACCAAGCACAAATATTTATATTATATTTGTGCTGCTCTTTAGATAGGGTATGGATCTAGTGAGGGGGCTAACATGGCAGCAAAAAACCTGAAATCAATTCATAATTAACTACATTAAATATTTTTAAACCCTTTTAAATCTAAAGCTTTTAGTGCTAATTAACGAATTTATTGGTATGGGACCAAGGAAATGATACAAGGTATTTATAACTGGAAATATAAATTTCAGCTGATGTTTTTTGGTAATTCTTTGTGTTTAGATATTTGGTAGGCTATAAAAACGGTTTAGAAAGTTATTCCAAACGTATAGCCGCCCACCAATCCGCTGACATTGAATCCGGTGAGTACCCCTAAAACCCCATAGTAAGTATTGGGCCGATAAAGAAAATAATTATGTAAATAAAAAGCACTGCTTTTGAAGCGGGGGAGCCAATAGGGCCGGTGTTAATAAGAAGTGTTAAGGCGGCAATTAAATACATATTTTGTATTGTAATTTACGGCAAACTACCCGCAGCCAGCGTAGCGGTGAGCTTGCTGTAGTTTCTCTCCAACATAGCCACACTTGTTCCCTTTTGCTTTGCCAATGTGCGTATGTTAGTGCCACCCAATAATTCCGCGTCGCATATGTGTGCCGCAGTGAATTGAGGTTTCGCGTCTGTCCCGCACTGTTATCCAGCAAATCGCAATGTCGTAGCAAACGACTGAACAAGCCATTGAGGGCGTATGGCTTGCGTCCGTCGCAGCTGCGCTTGACTACGCCCAAAAACTGCGTCGAACGGCTTAGCAGCAATGTCCCTTTGTCTGCGATGTAGGCGCTGTAGAACGGCAGCCAGTTCGTGTTTGGCAATGAGCCAACGCCCATCAGTCTTGCCGTCCACCCAAATGCGCAAGTACTTCACTCCGTCATCTGAATACCTTTCGCAGTGCTGCCAACACACGCCCATTGCCTCTGTTCCGTGTCTCGCACCCGTCAGCAGTAGAAACTCCACATAGTCGCAGACAAGCTGACGGTAGTCGTTGTCAGTGTCGCTTCTGCCCGCTGTTTGCCAGCTCGTCATCACGGCTCTCAGCGCCACTACTCCTTGTGCACTGAATGCGGGACGCACTGCGCCCTTTTCACCTTTGCGGCTCATTTGGGGCAACACCACCCGTTCGCTGAGCCAGCCGCGCTCAGTTGCCGTCTTACTAGACACGACTGAAGGTACTGGCAAATGTCATTAGGGTGCTGCTCTTTTGACGCTTACACATTTTTTGGTTGCGCCACACCTCAAACTCGGCAATGTCTTTGTGCTTCAGCGTCTGTAGCTGGCGCTCACCAAAGAGGGGGACGAGGTAGCGTGCTATGACTTGGCAATAGTCCTCATAAATCTTTTTGCCTGTGCCCGCTGCCAAATCCCGCCGCATGCCTTCCACCGTCAGTGCTGCGATTTGGCTGAATGTCTTACGGGTGGGCGCAAGCCCCATACGCTCCCTATAACGAGCTTCGTCGTAGAGCTCCCCAGCCACCCGCACTTCGTCCGCCAGCACATTGGGCCCAGTAATTTATCTGTGCTACTGGTTGTCGTAGAGCTTGTAGCGGCACTGCCAAACACTGCTGTGGCTGCGCTTGTAGGGTACCAGTTCGCCGTCTCTCAGCGTTTGGATACGGGCTTGCGCTAGGGGTAGCTTGCACGTCGTCGTTTGAAACGACACTGACGGCGTGGGGTAGTCATGTTCCTAGTTGTTATTTTAATGAATACCAACAGTACTGGTTTGCAAGAGAATGAACTCAAACTATGATTATAGATTTCAACGATAGCGTTGATATTCTTCAACGCGATCATCAGGTGCCACTTTATCGTTGGACGGTGACGCGGGCCTATAAGTCTTTGCCACTGGCGAAACCCAAGCCGTCTCTGCAAACAAATTCACGGGGCGCGCCACGCGTGCGCCTCCATCGCGCAACAAAGGCCTCCAGCTCCAACCCGCGCTGTAGCGACTGCTGCTTGTTAAGAACGCGTCAAATGGAATGGTCCAAGCAATGCCTTTGTCAAACGAGCCCTCACCAAAAACTGCTGCGGGAACGTTGGTTTTTGTGGCGTAGGCGCTCAGGCTCGAACCATTCTTGAACACCTTGGAAATGGACCATGTAGCACCACGGTCTCCTGCCAAATATTGGCCAACGCTCACTGAGGCGTGAACACCATCAAAAGGCGTCATCCAATAGCCTGTGAGATGGCCTGTGTTGATACTGTAGTTCCTAAAGCTCAGGTCTTGGGCAAAGCTTCTCTGACGCACATGGTTGGCATCTAAACCCATTGCCCATTTGCTTCCGGGCTGCCTGTAGAGCACCTCGCCGCCCACGCCCCCAAACATCATCTCAAAATAACCTGCATAGGCGGTTGCATACCAATTGCGGTCAAGTCGCTCTGTTTTGCTGACGGTCAGACTATCCAGTGTGGCTTTGCGGTTGTTGAGGTATTCAGCAATGTGTGTGCGCACTTGGGGCATGTAAGACCAGCCCGGCGTGAATTTTGCATAGTTATCGCTCAAGCGGTAACGCAGGGTGCTGTTGACTTTGTAGTTATTGGGCAACTCCAAACCCATCCACAATGCACCACTGAACTGGTACAAATAGCCATCAGGCCCACCTAGCGTTTGAATTAGATCCAGCCCTGGTTCCACCCAAAAATCTATCTTTTTCTCTGGAAGCAGTGCATGCATTTCCTGACCACGGTCAGCTTCATAAACGGGTTGGACCGGTTCGACTGGCTGAGTCGTGCGTGCTGGTTGAGTTTGCTGCTTGACCCACTGTGAGCGATTTACTTTTTCTACCGCCAAAACATCGCCCGCTTTTTGGTGGTGAATCTCAAAGCCCTCAACATCCTCGGGAGCATCCCGATTTAAAACAGCCACTGCCCTGTCAAGTCTTTCTTGGTTGTAAACGTTGTAGGAATTGCGAGCATCCACCACAAGGATTTCGTTTCTCTTGTGAAGTTGCGCTACGTCCCACAATGTATGCGCTGCCAAATCGTCTGCGGTTTGCTGCCAATTCATATTGGCTTTGGGCCGAATTAAATTAGGTGCGGGGCGCGGTCGATCTGTCGTCTTTGGCATGTTCAAGCCCGCCATGTCCACATAAAAGGTCATTCCGACGGATAAAGTGTTTCCCCTCTCAACCCCTAGCGAAACATCCAAACCTCGAATCGGTTTAAAAAGCAACGCCCAATTAAAGGGGGAGGAAACCGGCAAGTTATTGTTTTGCGGTTCTCGTTGGTAATTGTTGCCATCATATTCCAACTTGAAATTAAAGTTCCAAGGCGTTTGGTATTCCAATCCGCCAAACCAAGCGACTGGACCATGAAACCACGAATCCATTAAAAATTTCCCGCCCTGCACGACACTATTCTGCGGACGTGTGTTAAATCCTTGACCAAGCACGCGGCTAAGAGGATTGCTTGAATTGCCACGACCACCCAAATAGCCCCACCCCATACCTAAAGAAAAGTCAATCCTGCCCGTTCGCTTGCTTGCTACGACGTATTCGGAGCTATAAAGCCCAGTACCACCTATGTCACGCATGCCTATTGCTAGCTCAGGCACCCATTCTGACTCTTGCCAAGCCCTTACTTTTGCATCTATGCTTTTGTCTTTATCTGGCAAGTTACCGCTGAAAGCCATGGGCCCATAAAGCCTATTTAATATGTCGACGTACCTGAATCCTGCCTCCAGCCAATCTACAGGCTGAAAAAAAACATCCATTCTTCGATGTGGCCACGTTCTTTGATATGTCAGACCAAAATAACCCGGCTTTTGCATTCGTGCCGTGGGCGTTTGCAACAAACCCACATTACCCCAGTTACTAGCTGTTGGTTGTGGTTGCGAATTTCTGCCTGAAAGGTCAAGCAACGTCTCCTCTGCTGGAGCAGGGTAGGCCTGACGAGATGAAGCACTCCAGAGGTCCATAGGCAAGCGGTCAGAGACGCCCTGCGTAGCTAGCCACTCAACCCATTGCTGGTGCCATTCGTCTGGCAGGTTTGAATTGTCCTCGGGCAGCCAAATCCAACTGCCGGGTGCGGGTTGGTCTTGTTTGGTGATGTTCCAAGTTTTTAGACCCACACGTTGAACGCGCGCGTTGGGTTGAACCACCCAACCCCAAGAATAATTTGCAGTTCGACCCAAACAAGCCAACAAATAATCTTGCGCCTGCAAGCCCTCGCGGTGAGGTATTTCACACACCCGGCCATCTTCAGACATCACACGCAAACCTATGGGCCTACTTGGAATTTCGATGCTGTCACCTGGTTTGAGCAGGGGGTCTTTTTGTGGATAGGCCGCTAGCCATTTAGCGTCTGCAATGGCAATAGGCACTCGACCTGTTGGCTGCATGGCTGAAAGATTTTTTGTCAACGCCGCATGCTTTTCACTGGACAACATGCCTTTTCCAAGTTGATAATCTAGTGCTTGCAACAAAGCTTTGTGTTGCTGGATTTGGCGCACCAGTTCTTCTTTAGTTGTCCAAATGACTCCCAAGGCATACTGCTGAGAAACAGCAGGTTTTTTAGCTAGTAATTGGCTTAGGCGTTGCTCTTTCAATACTTCAAGCTGTAAAAAATTTATTTCTGAACCAGACAGTTGAGCCAAAGCAAAGTTTGAGATCAAAGCATGGAGCAACAACCCTGTTACAAAGGGCTTGGCCAAATTCAAACTTCTTTGTTTTTTCATTTTGCTGGCACCACCACGCCCAGTGCGCGCAAATTTAAGCAAAGCTCTGGAGCCAAGCACTGTTCACTGTAAACAACCACCCCTCGTTCAATGGCAAACTTTTGATCAAAGCGCCAAGGTCTGCCGTTTTCATTTTTGGACTCCACTGAATCGCCAATCCAGGCGGCAGTCGTCGGTACGTTATCTGGCAATTGTTTAGGAGTGACTAGGTTGTATGTTGTTATGTGTTCTAACAAGTTATACCTGAAGCCAGGCATCACATCCAGTTGGCGCATCCAACTGATAGCCAGGTTACTTTTACGCACATCTGCCCAATCAGGCGGGGAGCTAGTTTGTCCTCGCAACTCCCGCGTAAATCCTTTGGCTTCTTGAATGCGGCCATTGCGCAAATAAAGCATTTCCCCTTGGCCGTTGTACCAGTATTCATGCAGCGTGATGTCAGGAACTACGCCGACAATTGAACGTTGCCCCAAAGCCATAACTGTTGCTCTTCCACCCACCGATACCCATAGGTATTCCACCCCCGGTTGCACTTGCGCAAACTGCTTTTGCCAAGGGAACAATGTGGTGAGCGTGTCGTGAACTGGGTTGCTTCTACACCCCAACAAAGACAACACCAAACCCAGCAACAAAAAGAAACGCCCCTGTACGGGGCGCTTTGAGCGGGACAAAATTAAATCAGCAATTAGCGATGCAAACGAGCGATGTGTTTGTTCCTGTTCCAGTTGTTGTATAAACAGGATCATTTTTGTTCGCAGAAACAGCGGCAGCGACAGCAACAGCAGCAGCAACAGCAGCAGCCACGCCCACTGTCACGCCAGCAGCAGCAGCACCCGCTGCGGTGCCAGCGCCAGCGCCAGCGCCAGCGCCACCAGATTGTTGTTGAGCAAATGCAACAGGAGACAAAGCCAGAGTGATAGACAAGAAGAGAGCAGAAACTTTTTTCATGATGATTACCTAAAGAGTTAAATTTGAAATCTACCACTTCAGCAACGAGCTTTGATGGCAAAAGAGGTTAGCTGCGTGATTACAGCTTTTTCACACAAATGCAGTTTATCACAAACATAAATCTTTTTGACATTTACTAGAACACAGCGTGTAAGATTTACACAACGCCAGATTTTAGAACTTTTATATTGTATTGGCCATTTACACTACATGAACTGCTGATGAACTTCAATAAATTTTTATAAGAGCACTCTATGCACTTTCCCTCAAAAAAGCAACCGCTTGAGGCTTGGATTGGCCTAATTTTTTTTGTTATTTTCTCTCTTTTCTCTTGGTTCAGCGCTTCAGAGCTTTACTACTCGATTGTCAAAATTCAAAGCCCAGATCTCACCACCACTGTCATCAGCCAACCGAGTAGTACCCTGACTGCATGTGAGACTTCGCTGCAAAACCAATTACAAAACATTCATGCGGCCTGTCCTAACTGTGTCACCCACCAAAGCAAATGCAGCAGCAACCTAAACAATACTGAAAATCTGCTAGCCACCAGTGCGCCGGTGCCTCATTACTCTGCTTGGCTTCCGAATGGTCTTGCACTCTACGAATCAACTGACCCCTCGATAGCCCAGCAGGCCTGCTTACAAAGCGAACATCAATCGCACAATAAAGGTTTTTTGGTTAGATGCTATTCACCCAATCAAGCACGATTCAATGCCTCCAACCCACTTGCACCGAAGTGGACGCTCAAGGATGTTTGGCTTTCATTGACGATCTTGTCCGCTTTGTTTGTATCTTCTGTTTTCGCTAAGAAGTTTATCCATAAAGTGGCTTTTCAAGCGCTTGCACTCAGTAGGAATCAAAAACAATTCCTTGTAATCATCAGCGACGTACTAATTCTTGAAGCCTGCTTGTATTTCTCATTTGTCATTCGCTTTGATACCCTGCTGGTACCAGTTCAACACTTGACTTATACAGCCTTCGTATCACCACTGCTGGCTTTGCCCATCTTTTGGAAGATGGGCTTGTACAACGCGGTTATGCGTTACATAGGTTTGCAGGCCATGCTGTCAATCGCGCAAGCGGTTGCTTTGTACTCTGCTCTACTGGGCGCATGTATTGCTATGGCTGAATCTAATCCATTACCTATCAGCCTTGTCCTAATTCACAGCATCCTGACTTTGCTTATGATTGGCGCTTCAAGAGCGATCGCAAGGCGATGGTTGTCTAAAGCACAAAACCAAGCCATTGCTTTAAGTCCCCGAAAGAGAGCCATCATTTATGGCGCAGGATCAGCCGGTGTTCAGCTTGCCCTGGCCTTATCGCAAAGCAGAGAGATCTTGCCCGTTGCATTTATCGATGATGATGAAAATTTACATGGCAAACACATTGCAGGTTTGAATGTCTATTCTAGGGCTGCATTGTTAAGCTTGGTCAATACCAAAAAAGTCTCCGAGGTTTTGTTGGCCATACCTTCTAGCAGCAGAGCTGTTAGAAACACCATCATTTCTGAATTAGAAAAGCTGCCAGTCCAGGTTCGCACCCTGCCCGGCTTGGCTCATCTTGCACAAGGCAAGGTCAAAACTTCAGATCTTCGTGAGGTTGAAATTGAAGACCTGCTAGGGAGAGATCCTGTGCCCCCGAAAGTGGAGTTGCTTGAAGCCAATATTAAGCATAAGTCCGTGATGGTCACGGGCGCTGGCGGTTCAATTGGCTCAGAGTTGTGCAGACAAATTTCTCAGCTAAACCCCAAACGACTCGTTCTGTTCGAGTTGAATGAATTCGCGCTTTATTCAATTGAGCAGGATCTTTTAGCCCTTCAACCAGCCATTCAAAGCAGGCTGTTTCCCATACTCGGCTCAGTAACCGATGCTGCCAAGGTGGATTTGGTTTCGAAACATTTTGAAATTGAAACTGTGTTTCATGCCGCGGCCTATAAGCATGTTCCCATGGTAGAAAAGAACCCTTGCGCTGGGGCGTTTAACAACATCCTTGGTACATGGCACACAGCGCTCGCAGCGCAGCACAATTCAGTTGAAACTTTTGTGCTTATCTCGACCGACAAAGCTGTAAGGCCCACCAACACTATGGGTACTACCAAGCGAGTAGCTGAACTTATTTTACAGGCGTTGAACCAAGTTACCACTAGCCGAACACGGTTTGTGATGGTGCGGTTTGGCAACGTTTTAGGATCCTCTGGCTCAGTGCTGCCAGTATTCAAAGAACAAATTCGAAATGGAGGGCCTGTTACAGTTACAGACCCTCGCATTACTCGCTATTTTATGACCATTCCAGAAGCTGCTCAACTGGTGATTCAAGCGGGCGCTATGGGCGAAGGTGGTGATGTTTTTGTACTCGATATGGGTGAGCCTGTGCAAATTTTAGAGATGGCGAAGAAGATGATTCACTTGAGTGGTTTGTCTTTGCGCGATGAATCACACCCTAATGGCGACATAGAAATTTCCTTCACAGGTTTGAGGCACGGTGAAAAGCTCTATGAGGAGTTGCTGATAGGTGATAACGTTTCCGCCACAAGTCATCCACGCATCATGCGCGCAAATGAGAAGCTCATGAAATTCACGGAAGTTAAAAATTTGGTGAAAGAGATTGAACGAGTTTGCGATCAAAATGACAGTGCGACTCTTAGGAAGCTACTCATCAGCGCTGAGAGTGAGTTTGCGCCTCAATGCGGAAATGAAGACTTGTTAGGATGTTAAAACTCCAAATCAGGACATTTGTTCGCTTTAAGAATAGCGAAATGATATGCGGGCTTAGCAGGCTACTGGGTTGTTCGGCCACGCCCGCCAGCTTAGATTTATGCAATTGCTGCACAATCTCATGGGGTCGGTTGGCGCTGCAGGTCGCTAGCGGCCATGTCCTTCACATTGGGTTCTTTTTGTAAATTTTGCAGCACCACTTTCTCGGGATATGCTACGTAGGCACAAGTCACCCGACCAGCAGCATCAAGTTATATGCGGGATCAAGGGCAATGCTTGCTCCAAGCGCAAATCTATTGCAATCACTGTCGCAACTGCTCAAATACACGAGTCAGTCAGAACGGCCATCAACTGCTTTGACAATCTCTGCACTGTCAGCAAGTAGCCCTAAAGCTTTTCAGTGGCATCGTCTGAACCTATCGAATCAAGGCTTTGAAAGTACGAAAAATCAACTGAACATCGCCCCATAGACTACGGGTCTTGACGTATTCGATGTAATAACCCAGCTTGATGGGCAAGACTTCACTGATATAGGCTTGGTGAGGGTCTGCGGACTTCCCAAGAATCAGGTTTTCGTCCTTGAACTCAATGGAGGCTTTGTCAGTGATGCCGGGCCTGACCGATAAAACCAATACACGCACATCTTCAGGATAGCAATCCACATAGCTTGGCACCTCTGGGCGTGGACCAACCAAGCTCATACGACCCAGCCACACGTCGATCAACTGCGGCAATTCATCAAGCTTATATTTGCGCAGCCAATGCCCTATTCGCGTAATACGTACGTCCGTACCAACTGTGATCTGCAGCCCCTTTTTTTCTGCATCCGTCACCATAGTCCGGAATTTGTGAATTCTAAAAGTTCGCCCACCCAAGCCAACGCGTTCCTGTCTGAAAAACACTGGCCCTGGCGAGTCCAGCTTGATCCAGATAGCAACTACGAGTAGCAGCGGCCCTAATGCCAGCAACCCTAAGCTACTGGCAACCCAGTCGAACAAACGTTTGGCCATCAGCCTAATGCCACCTTTACAGACTCCACCACCCGGACCACATCGGCCTCGGTCATGCGAGTGTAAAGGGGCAGCGATACCGTGCGCTCGTAAATGCGCTGGCTCACCGGGAACATCTCGGGGATCAGCTTGTAGGTATCGCGCCAATACGGCTGTAAATGAAGCGGGATGTAATGCACGCTGCAGCCAATGCCCTGTTCAAACATGCGCTCGATGAACACATCACGCGCCACACCGGCACCATCGGCCAACTGCGTCACGTACAAATGCCACGAATGCACATCCCCCGCTTGCGCATGAGGCGGACGAACAATCGGCAAGTCCTCCAGAGCCTTGTCGTACATTGCTGCAATATGCGCCCGCTTTTGCTGAAACGCTTGGGCCTTCTTGAGCTGATGAATACCCATCGACGCCGCAATGTCCGTCATGTTGTATTTGAAGCCCGGCGCCACGATCTCGTAATACCAGCTGGGCGCCTTGGAAGTGAAACGGTCAAACGCATCGCGGTTGATTCCGTGCAATCGCATCACGCGGGCTCGGTTTGCGATTTCTGGGTCGCGCGTCACCAGCATGCCTCCCTCGCCCGTGGTTATGGTCTTGTTAGCGTAAAAGCTGAACACAGTCGCATCGCTCGGCAGTGTGCCAATCAGAGCGCCATCGCAAGTGGTGGGCAAAGCATGCGCTGCGTCTTCCATCACCTTCAGGCCATGTTTTTGAGCCAAAACCAGTAAACGAGTCATGTCGGCAGAGCGGCCCGCGAAGTGCACCGGGATAATTGCCTTGGTTCGCGGCGTAATGGCCCGCGCCACAGCATTCACATCGATGCAAAGCGTGTCAGCATCCACATCCACAAACACCGGATCCGCCCCTAGGTAACGGATGATCTCTGCCGTTGCCGTGAAGGTATGGGTGGTAGTGATCACCTCGTCGCCGGGTGCAATGCCCATGGCCTCCAAGCCTAGATGCAAACCCGCTGTGGCCGAATTGACGGCAATCGCCTCCACCCCGCCACCTAGGTAAGCGGCAAAGTCTGTCTCAAACTGCTTTGCCTTCGGGCCGGTAGTAACCCAGCCAGAACGCAACGCCTGTACCACTTCGGCAATCTCTTCTTCACCAATTTCGGGCAGGGCAAAGGGCAAAAATAGCTTTGTCATTTCTTTTCAATCCAGCAAAGCACATGTGTACGCAACAAAGGCACGGCATTCAGCACGGTATAGAGAGCCGGATGCAACTTGCACACTCGGCGGCTGATGGGTGGTGCAAGGGTCACTCTTCTTGAATGAATAACCCCGTCCGGGAATAACTTCCTAATACGAGCCAAAGTCACTCCTTTCACATCTGGATTGCGGGGATTGTCGTAAGTGAAGTCGTACCAAAGCACAGCACCACCGGGGCTGACCCAAGACCACATCTTTTTTGCCAGCTGCGTTTGGAAATTGGCATCAAGCAAGGATGAGAAAACCGTGGACTGGTAGACGATGTCAAAACTTCCCTGAGAAAAAGGCAGTTGTAACGCATCGCCTGGTAATACCCGCGTAGCCTCGGGTAAATTCAAACGCGCAGCAGTTGAACGCTCTTGCAATAGCTCATTTCCCACTAAGTTTGTTGGACTCAAACCCATGCGCAGCAACTCCAACAAATTGCCGCCACTGCCGCAACCTACTTCAAGCACGCGCAACTCGGACAACGGCTTTTGGGTGTGCTGCGCAAGCAGTTGAAGCAATACACGCTGTCGCTCTTGCACGCTGAGCCAGACAGCAGGGTTAAGCATGCTGTAGCGGTCATCCTTTATCAAAGCGGCCCGCGCTGCATAACGCTTAACCACTTTTTCTGTTTCGTTTTGGATTTCAGGCATGCGGAGCGATCACTTTCAAGAACTGTTGAGCCAATATTTCGTAGGTCCGCTGTGCCCGTATATAGGCCTCACCTCTTTGTCCCATTGCCTGCTTTTTATCCGGACTCATTTCAGCCAAGGCCATAGCAGCCTTAGCAATGGCAACGGGGTCATTTGGCGGCACTGTTGTGCCACACCCTACTTCGCTCACAGGGTCGTTACCTGCCGCTACAGAGTGAATGATGGGTTTCCCAGCCATCATGTAATCCATCAATTTATTGGGGGAGATACCAAAACGGTACATTGGGTTGGGGTGCCAAGCGATGAAAGCGATGTCTATTGCGTTCAGCAACTCAGGAACGCTGGCCTTAGGCACAGAAGGCAACATTGTTACGTTACTCAACTTCTCTGTTGCCACACGACGCATCAAACGGTCACGCTCAGGACCTGTACCCACCAATACAATTTCCACCTTATCCTTTAACAAACGGGCCGCATCCAGCAAGACATCAAGAGCATTGGCCAAACCGTGCGTACCCGCATAGCCCAGCACAGGCAGGCCACGCCCCTTTATGCTCTGCAAGGCAGCCGCCGTTTCAGTCGGCAAGGGCGCGCGAGGAGCATGCCACTCGTCCAAGTTCACACCATTTGGAACATATACCCATTTGTCTGGCTTCATACCGCGAGAAACCATGTAATCCAACGTCTTAGGCAACATGGAAACGACTCGGTGCGCTACCTTGTAAGCATGATCTTCCGACCACTGCACCCATATGATGAATGGATGCCAGCGGGACATGCCGCCAAGCTCCATTGGTGAAAGCGGCCAGAGGTCGTGCACTTCGTAAATCAGATGCGCCTTAGCCAATTTGGCAATGCGCTCTGCTGGCCAAATATCCATAGGGTAAGTGCTCGATGAAATCACCACGTCTGGATTAAAGCTAAGTGCAATCGCTTTCGCATCGCGCCATAGACTCCAAATGAAAGACAACATACTCTTTACACGCTGAATGCCATTGCCTTTGTAAGTTGGCGTGCTGTACCAACAATACTCAATACCGTCGATCTGTTCACTGGCATGTGTACCAAGAATTGCAGTAGGTTGTATGGCTCGGATGTGCGAATAACTGCCCGCCACAATCTGCACCTCGTGCCCATCTTTCACCCATTCACGCGCCAGGTAGTAGGGCCTGAACTCCATTCCATGATGGGGTGAACCCGCATAGTGATTGAGCAATAAAATTTTCACGAAACCAAGCTCTCGACCAACCGCCCAACAATCAGCCGCGCGGCATTGCCCGTACCATACGGTCGCACAACCGCCCCCCGCTGCCCCAACGCACCCATAATGGCTGCTTCCACCACGTCGGCACTCAGAGGGGGTACTAGGCGGTTACACCCTGCATCCACCAGTTCCACCCATTCGGTTTCGCCATAGACCAGCACGGCGACGGGCTTCTCCGTTATCAGGACTTTTTCTACCTGTTCAAGCATGCGGTCCGTCATGGCTCCGTGCCCGCCGCCGTGAATGTCCAGAAAGTGGTCGGGCTTGTGCATACCCAACTCTTCAAAGAACACATCTGACATATTGGCGTCAAAGTGCCGTCCGGTGTGTACAAGCACCTCATGCAGTTGTCCCGTCTGTCTAATGGCGTGCGAGACCACGCTGGCCTTGATGAACTTTGGGCCCGCGCCCAAAACAGTGACAATTTTTTTCATTCAAGCCTGCAAAATGTTTTTGTAAAAAGCTAGCAACTTGGCCTCTTCCACCGACCAGTTGTAACGCTCCAGCACTGCGCGACGGCCGTTTTCGCCCATCTCGCGGGCTTCATCGGGGTGCTGCACCAAGTAGTCAATGGCTTTGGCAATGGCAGCGGGGTCCATCGGGTCAACACACAGGCCACACTGGTTTCCCAGCACAATCTCACGCCATAGGGGAAAGTCTGAAGCGATTACCGGAATGCCAGCCGCCATGTACTCGAACATCTTGACGGGCAGAGCATCCAGGTAATTGATGACTGGGTGCAATGTGACCAACCCCGCCATCGACCTGCCCATAACTTTGCGCACCCCTGCGCGGTCTACAAAACCCTGCACATTGACCGCCTGCCAGCCAGTCATTGCCCTGCAGGCCAGCTCCACGTCAGGTTCAAAAAAAAGGCCACACAAATTCAAACGCACACCGCTTTGCACCAAGCCCATGGCCTGAACCACCTCTGCAATGCCACGGATGCGACCAATGCCACCCACGTAACATACCTCGGCGGCTTTATCGGTCCAAGGCACTTGGGCATCCAGCTCGCCCAGTAAAGGGAAGTTGTTAATGTCCGCAGTGCGGGGATTGATCTTCAAAAACTTGTCACGGATGAAGGGCGTGGCAGCAATCACGCCGTCGAATTGCCTGCAAGCCCATGACTCAAACACATCAAACAACTTTGACATCGTCCACAACGCGGGCTTGTTGAGGTAGGGCTTGCCTAACAACTGCTTGGGCACATCCTCGTGCGAGTCAAACACCACGCGCTTGCCCATGCGTTTGAGCTTGAGACCGATCGGGATCAATTCAGGGTCGTGCAGGTGGTACAAGTCAGCATTTAATGAGAGGGCTGTTTCAAACAAGCGGTTTGGTGCATTTCTGATACGGTCAAAACGTCCCTTGAAGACACCGACGTCATGAAACTGAACACCATCACACATCGAATCACCTTTGCCGTCTGCAACGATCTGAGTGACCTGATAACCATGACGCGCTAAAGACAGACACATTTTCAAAAAAATACGCGTATCAGTACGTTGATGGGCGGAGGTTAAATGCACAATAAACATTAATAGCACCCAACGAATTAGTAACTGATTTTAATATCTCGCCCGATAAGTTTAGAAACCAGTCGTTTTGAACTCTTTACAAAAGCATACAGCCCATCCCAGTTCGGAAAATCAGTGTAATTGTGAATCTTTACATTCATGAAACCATCGAATTCAACTCTCGAAATACGCAATTTTTTACACAAATAAGCAATATCAATCTCTAATTCTGCCGGATCATACAATGGCTCCGCAATTTTGTCCAATGCAGCATCTCTGGTCATCTGACCTGAAACAATGAGGCTCGACAGATGTGGCCGCCGTTTGTCCATTCCAAACTTGACAGGCAAATAATGATTCTGAAACCACTTTGTGAACACAGACTCACCATGCTTCCTTGGATAAGGCTTGTAGCCCACTGTTTCCTGGAGCTCACGCAGTGCTACCTCTTTGTCATACGGCATGTAATTAAGGGGGCGTAACACCCGCATTTTTTTGATCAGCGGAAACCAAAAATAATATTCAAAAAAACTAATTGTCTTGTAATTTTTAAATTTACGCTCACCGTATTTTTTATGGATTGCTTTAAGATTAATCGCATCCATCGCGCTACCGTGCCAAGATGCCGGGAAAATACTCTCAGTCGCAATATTGCCGCCAGACAAAACATATCTAATATTATTTTTAGTGGCAAAGTGATAAAGGCTAGAAAAGAAAATATGATCTTGCGCAACATCTTGATTCGAAATTCCAGCGCGCAAGTAAGACAAATGCAGATCGCGCATATCTTCCCAATCCACCACGTGTGTATGAAGGTCATAACCGCAATGCTTAACAAGCGCTTCAATATTTGCTACAGCAAGCTCGCTATTCCAGCCCGCATCCACATGCATGACCAAAGGACGCAAGCCCCACTCATGTGCCTTAATCGCTAAGTAGGAACTATCAACACCACCACTTAAACCCAAAATACAATCGTATTCTTGCCCTTTACCTGCCTCTTTAATAGCATTTATTTGCGCTTGCCATTGCTTGGCTCCATCTTCATTTGGAAACCACTTCTTCCTAGTCACATTTTCGAAGTTATGGCAATGATCGCAAACACCATTTGAATCAAATGTGATTTCTGGATCCGTTGTATCCATCACGCATTTTGTACAACACTGGTAACTCATCGTTTATTCCCTCACAAATAATTTTTTTAAATCTGAGCCTTTGGGGTAATTGATCAATACCGCACGGTGCTTTCCATGGAAAACAAACATGCTACCTGCAGCAACAGCAGATGCCCCTCCTATATGTACCGCTTCGTGCAAATGCTCAATGTTTCCAGCCCCACCGCACACAACCACAGGTACGGAAGCTTGAGTCACTGATTTCACCAATTTCAAGTCATACCCACACATGGCGCCATCCCTATCAACATCATTAATAAAGAGCTCACCAATACCCGCTTGAATCAACCTCTCAATATGTTCATGCAAGTTCAAACGAGTGACAACTGTTGCGCTCTTGGTGACAACAGAATAGGACCCTAACAGCTTTCGCTGAACATCTACAGCCCCCACAACAGCTTGGCTACCAAAAATATCAGCAGCAGCCCTTATAGTGTCGGTTGATTCTGCGGCCATTGTATTGATAACAACTTTTTCGACTCCTGAACGAATCAATCGACGGATTTGCTCAATATTTCTGATACCACCACCATATGCAACCGGCATGAAGGCTTCACCGGCCATTTCTGCAATCATTTCATAATTGGGATCTCGACCTTCACGCGATGCATCAATATCCAAAATCACAATCTCGTCAGCCTCTTTTTCACTGAATATTCGCACCGCATTTACAGGATCACCTACATAGATAGGATCTTTAAAATTTCTTGTCTTTACTAAACCATTTCCACTAACCAGCAGACAAGGTATAACACGTGCCTGATGCATCAATGACTCCCAGCAAATGCCTTGAACAACTGCTTACCAAAACGATGGCTTTTTTCTGGGTGAAACTGTACACCCATAATATTTCCTCTCGCAACTGCAGATGCAAACTCAATGCCATATTGAGTTGTCAAAAGTACATCATCTTTTTCAATTGGCAACATGTAATAGCTGTGCACAAAATAAAACCGCGTATCATCTGTCATACCATCAGTTAAGACATGTGGCTTTTGTGGTTTAACGTCATTCCAACCCATATGAGGTACACGAAGATTTGACAAAACTGGAAACCGTTCAACGCGCATATTTAGCCAGCCTAAACCAGGCTCAACCCCTTCTGCACTGCCATGACCCAGCATTTGCGCCCCCACACAAATACCCAACAGTGGTACGCCATGCTGTAAAACACGACTTTCAAGGACGGGAATCAACCCACTGCCTTTAAGATTCAACATACAAGCGTCGAATGCACCATTACCTGGCAGAACAATACGCTCGGCTTGTTCAATATCATCGACCCTTGAGCTCACATGACATGCAACACCAACACGCCGAAACATATTCTGTACTGCAGCGATATTTCCAATGTCGTAATCCACAATCACAATCATACTTCGCTTACCACATTATTTGATATATAAATTCCGCATTTTTCATACGCAGCAATTAATTTGACCTCCTGAATTTCCCATGCATGATCGCATGCTGCGCGGTAAGCGTTATTTTTTAATTCATTCAGATCGTTCTTCAACAATTCATCTATTGCCCGATTAATCCCTGCAACCGAAAAATCCTTAATAACACCACCCATTTTGTATTGTATTACAAAAGCTGACATGTCCTTCATATTTGATACCAATACAGGCAAACCACCCATTGCATATTCAAATAACTTATTTGGCATACAATAATAGTATGATAGGCATGTATTCTGAATCAGTGATAACCCAAGATCAGCAGAAGCTGTATATTCAATTACGTCATTTGGGGACACGGCCGAATAATAAATAATATTATTGCATTGCACTTCAAAATTTTTTACTTTTTGAGCCAATGACCCATACCCCATAAAGATAACTACAACTTTATCATTATCTCGTGCTTTGAAAGCCTCCAAAATAAAATCAATACCACGTCCCTCTTCAAGGACGCCCTGATAAATTATTATAATTTGATCATTACGAATTCCCAATTCAGTTCGAAAATAATCGGTTTTAATCTGATTGCGGTGTTTGGGCACATTCAATATCACTTGTGGACGCGCCATAAGATAGGCATCCCTATACCAGTCAGCAATACTTTCACTCACAACTATAGTCAGATCAACCTGATTGATAAGTAATCTTTCAACCAATTTGTTAATTTTTTTTCGAACTCCATAAACCCCATTCTTTTCGACCTCCAATTCGTGCGCATCATAAATCAATTTAGCACCATATAGGAACTTTAGCATCACCCCCAGTGGAAGTAAGTCCAACGAGTGAACGTTGATAATTTTAATTTCTTTATTTTTATAATATAGATAGACAGAGAAACAAAATTCTAAGTATTTAATTATTTGCGCAATCAAATTTTGGGGCATTTGCCGTGTTGCCAATTTAAACCGTCGGGCAATCAATCTCTTACCATAAGACTGATCAACAGCCAGAGGCTCTGAATGTAGAGCAGCAACATAGACAAACTGCACAACGCCATGATTTAGCAGTGAACTTGCCTCTTTTAATAGACGACTTTCATTTCTGAACTCTGTTAATGTAATATGCAAATTATTCATTATCAATTTTTTTCGTGTACAAACTCAGCCACAATATGACCTCTTAAACTTGACTTTATGTTCGCCTTAATTTAATTGGGCCCGTCAATATCAATAATATCAACGTTAATGACACCACTCCCCACAAATAAAAATCATATAAATATCCACTAAACCCAGCAATTGAAAGATTTTTGTAATGATCAATTATCCAAACATTTAGTCCAATTGTTATTGGATCCAATACCAAATACGATGCTAAATACGAAACGATGGACAAAATTACTCCAATTATAAAGCTAATAACTCCTACTCCAATCCAACCAAAATTTATATAAGCTTCAGCCCAAAAAACTGTAGGCATTGTTCCCACAATACCTGTCGCCGCCAATTGAGGAAATACCCAATTCATCAAGTCAACCGTATATCTCTCAGGTGTAAATGGTAACACCCCACCTGGATTTGGGAAGGTTTTGCCTAATAAATACTCACGTTCAGTGGGGTAGTATTCTAGATAAAAATATGCTGGCGTTATAGAGCCCGAAAAGGCCCTCGAAATAACATTTTGTAGCGCATCCCATAGTGTTTGGGAGTTCGTGAATAACATGTAGAAACATATCATTACAACCAACGCCGCTGATAGAAAATATATAAGCCTCGATAAAGGAACGACCCCACCAGTTCTTACGATGAAATAAGTCATTAACAATGAAGTTATCAAATTAACAAACGGTGCTTTTTCTGTCGCCATTACAGCGAAAAACGAAGAAAGAATGAAACCCAATCCAAATATTGTCAACCGTATTTTATTTTTTTTCAATAGCCAGGCCGCATAAATAGCACATGTTACCAACGGCCCAATATTGTTTAGTATCAATGTAAACCAATGCGCGCCCCCGCCCGCCAAATTGTTGCCCATATCGCTTCTTGCCAATGCTGCATCAGCAACTGAATCCGTAATAGCCACAATTATTGCAACAGACTCAACTCTCTTCAGGTAAAAGTAAAAAATAATACACATTATTAACAATACAAATACCAAAGCAATAATTCGTTTTGGACTAGCATTTTGTATTTCTTTAGTTAATATAGGCTTTGGCACTAACCTCAAGGCTTTTCTGCTGAATATCACCCCTAGCAACAAACAAAAAATAGACGCGGCTGAGTATATAAGGACGCAAATAACAACATCTTGCTTAACAACCCCAATGTTTACCCTGTATTCATCAAGCATGAAAAACAATGGAAATGTACCAATGACCGAAAACACATACATTGAATAAACGACAACTGTGACTAGACTTATTTTGTTGAATTTTTCGCCCACAATCTTTAACAACCACAGCATCGTGATTGGCGTCATTAGAAATATGAACAAGAATATTAACGTAATCATTCTTTTTTATTTCTACTTCCAGCTCTGTAGGACATGTAAATATTTATTATATACAAGAGAGAATATGAAATAACAATATATTTAACTGCTTCCATAGCATCGGAACTTATTAAAAGACTGCTGGACATAACAATTGTTGCACTTATCTGCCAAATTAAGTCATCTATATTTTTACCGGTTAAATATAAAGTATAACTCAAAGGGCTTGCAATAAATTGTAAATAAAACATTGGTGCCATAAATGATGCTAGAACTCCTGCTTGCGCCCACCCCTCCCCAAATACAATAACAAACAAATATTCTGAATATAAATATAGCAAACCAAACGGTAGCATACCAAGCAATAACAATCTTTTGAGCACTTTAATATAGATTGTTCTGCATTCTCCATTCTCTCGATATTGACGACTTGCCTCCTCTTTGAATAAGCTCAAAACTGAGCCCGCTATTAGTCTTGCCGGAGCAGCAACAGATTTATTCATCAAAGAATACTGCCCGCCCAACTCCCCACCAAATTTATTTCCCAATAAAAAAACCGGCATCTGGCCGGTTAACATACTTATAAAATCAGCTGGCATTGAAAATATTGGAAACCTCCAATGCAATCGTAGGTTTTCTATTATTCTCTTCGGTTTAAATTCTATAATATTTAACTTATATATTTTATTGATATCGATAAAATTAAATACTAAAATCAAACTGGTTGCAATAATCTGCAAAGTAATAATTCCTTCCACACCCCATCCTGAAACTGCCGCCAATATTTGAGACAAGGCTACTAAGATCGCCAATATTACCTTGATAGTCGCCTGCCTTTTATAGTGACCGCCATAAATATAAGCGCTTTGCACTACCAAGATCATAGCCCAGACCGCACCTAATAATATTGCCTCTGTACCCCACCAGTTTAAGTTTAGCTTCTCAGCAAGTGTTGGTGATAGAAATCTTATTCCTTCAAGGATAGCCCACAATATCAAAGCCAAGAGCACCGCCATTACAACCGCTGTCTGCAGTGTTGTTTGTAGATCTTTGTCTGTTTGCGCATTGAATAATGCGACATCCAATCTCAGTGATAAAAATACCGAAACAATAGCTACCAACCCCAACCATATAAAGTATGGCCCTAAGATATCGGGGGGCAATAATCTTGTTAGTATCGGCATGGCTGCAAATGGAATGACTTGCGCCATAGCCGTACCAGTCATTACTACCGCAAAGCGCCTCCAAAACAATGATGGAGCATTGGCTTTCATTGTTACTTCTTCACGTCTATTACGATTTTTTCGATACTGGCTTTATCTAAATACGGATGCATTGGCAAACTCATCACCCGCTGCGCCACTGCATCACCCACGGGAAGTTGCGCGCAGGCGTCGGCCACGGCGGGTTGTTTGTTGAGGGGGATGGGGTAGTGCACTGCGGTGGGTATGCCGGCTTTTTTTAGTTGCTCTTGCAGGACTTCGCGGTTAAGGACCTGAATGGTGTACTGCGCCCAGGCGCTAATGCTGTGGGGTTCTAGGTAAGGAGTGATGATGGTTTTGTCATCATGGTCAGTTGCTCCATTCGCGAGCAGGGACTCCCTCCTATGAAGAAGTGTGTTGTAGGTATTGGCTACCTGTTGGCGTAGAGCCAATTCTTCGTCGAGCACTGCCAGTTTGGGCAACAGGATGGCTGCTTGTAGGGTGTCTAGTCGGCTATTCACGCCAACCCGGATGTGGTGGTAGCGACGGTCTTGGCCGTGACGGGCGATTTGACGCATGACTTTAGCCAGTTCGTCGTCGTTCGAAAAGATGGCCCCGCCATCGCCATAGCAACCCAACGGTTTACTTGGGAAAAAGCTTGCGCATGCAATGGTTGAAAGGTTGCAGCTTTTGCGGCCTTTATAGCTGGCGCCAAAGCTCTGAGCCGCATCTTCAATAACTGGTATGCCATGCTTAGCGGCAATTGCGTTAATGGCGTCAAAGTCAGCGCATTGACCATACAAGCTGACTGGAATGATGGCTTTGGTGCGTGGTGTAATAGCCGCTTCCAAAAGTTCAGGGTTCAGGTTGTAGGTGCGGGGGTCGATGTCCACATACACCGGCTTGGCACCGAGTAATGCCACGGTTTCGGCAGTGGCGATGTAGGTAAATCCGGGAGTAATGACTTCATCTCCCGGACCAATACCCAGCGCCATTTGGGCGATCTGCAGCGCATCGGTGCCGTTGGCCACAGTGATGCAATATTTGGCACCGGTATAGGCTGCCAGTCTTTCTTCGAACTCAGCCACTTCAGGGCCAAGGATGTATTGTCCGTGGTCGAGCACCCGCTGAATGCCGGCATCAATCTCTACCTTGAGGCGCTGGTACTGGCTTTTTAGGTCGATAAATTCCATACTGTTTACTTTGCTTGTTTGGTCAATGTGTTACCGCTCAAGGTGTAGCGGTCACCGGTGTGTTGACATTGCGTTTGGGCCTGCCCTTGCAGCGGCAAGTCAAGTTGTTCGCCATATTCACTCATCCAGCCCACCTGACGCGCAGGTACGCCCACCATCAATGCATATGGCTTAACGTCTTTATTGACGACAGCGCCTGCACCCACAAAGGCGTATTCGCCAATGGTGATGCCGCATACGATGGTGCAGTTAGCGCCGAGTGTGGCCCCTTTTTTGACTAGAGTGTTACGGTACTCGCTTTTCCGTTCGATCAATGAGCGCGGGTTATAAACATTGGTAAAGACCATGCTGGGACCGCAGAATACGCCATCTTCAATCGTCACGTTGTCGTACACACTGACATTGTTCTGGATTTTGCAATGATCGCCAATGCTGACTTTGTTGCCCACAAAGGCATTCTGGCCCAAAGACACGCCTTTCCCAATCTTGGCTCCGCCACAAACATGGACCCAATGCCATACGCGGCTACCTTCACCAATCAGCGCACCATCGTCAACGATGGCGGTGGGGTGTACTGTATATGCGCTCATTTCAGTGAATCACTTTCTCTTTGACTTTTCTGGCCAGGGCCATGGATGTTGTCCACTTACCTCCCAACACCGTGGTGACTAGGCCGTGTTGTTCAATGACATACTCGCGGGTAGCCTGGGTGGGGTTAGAAGCACTTTTGATCAATGGGCGTAATCCTGCAAAGCTGGATTCAATGACCAAGGTGGCTTGTGGAAAGTAGTGTTTGTAGGCCTTAAGCAAATAGTCTTGCTCCTCTAAGCTGCATTTGATGGGCTGATCCAGCGTTTGTCGCACCTCTGTGGTGCCAACAAGCGTTTTGCCCTGCCATGGCAACACAAAAAAGATGCGACGCTCACCAGGCACTTCAAGCAACCAAGCCTGCTTGCAATTGTCTCGCAACACAATGTGGCTCCCCCTCACCAAATCTAGCTGGTGCTGTAGAGGTATGCCGCTATTGCGTGCCAGATTTTGTGCCCAGGGGCCAGCCACGTTGATCAACTTCTGGTGTTTTATCGTCTTGCCCTCACAGGTAACCACTTCACCCAGCAGGCTAATCTGCTTAACCTCAGTGCCTTTCTCGAGCCGCACACCTGCAGCAAGGGCTTGCTCGGTCACCCATAGGCCCAGAGAATGGTCGTCCATTTGACCATCCCAAAAGCTGTAGGCCCCTTTGAGGCCCTCAGCCTTCAGCCCGGGATGCATGGCTACGGTGCTTGGCTTGTCATGCCACTGACTTCGTGGAACAAAACGACTTTTTGCCAGATGGTCGTACAAACCCAAACCCAGGGCGTATTGCCACCGGTTTCTGCGGCTGCATGAGTAGACGGGAATCATCAGACGCAATGACTTGGCAAGATGTGGCACACGCTCAAACCATGCGTCTCGTTCTTGCAGGGCTTCTTTGACTAGTCGAAACTCCAGATTTTCGAGGTAGCGTAAGCCGCCATGGAGCAGCTTGCTGCTTGCGCTGCTGGTCGCGGCCATGGGCATCTCGCGCTCATAAACCGTGACCTTGTGCCCTTCTTGTGCCAGCAACCAAGCAGTACACATACCGTTGATGCCTGCGCCCACAACCCCAATGTCTAGCGACATACCCACCTTGCAGCGCTTTAAAACTGTAGGGGCAAAGAAACTTTGATACCGTCTTTGGCAGACCGGTACATGGCCACCAGTAGCTCCAAACTCTTTAGTCCCGAGCGGCCATCTGTCTCAGGCTCGGCTCGGCCGCGTAGAACGTCCACAACGTTCTGGTAGTAGAGCGGATGGCCAAAGCCGTATACGCTCGTGGTGGCATAGCTAGCGTTCTTGATTTCGGCATCTTCTGGCTTGGCGTCAGCGAATTGCCACTCCTGAATCTCATTGACCGCCACGCCGCCAATTCGGGCAGTGCCCTTTTCACCCAGGATAGTGATGCTACCTTCCAGATTTTTGGGATATGTGAGCATGCTGACGTTGAGCGTACCCATGACCCCGCTGCGCCAACGGATAACGGCCACGCCGCTGTCTTCGGCTTCGATGTCCCTGGCCTGTGTGCCGGTATAGGCCATTACGCTTTCGACCGGGCCAACGATCCAGTTGAGCAAGTCGATGTAATGGCTAGCCTGGTTCATGAACGCACCGCCGTCCATTTCCCAAGTGCCGCGCCAGCCATTGCCTTGGTCGTAGTAGTCTTGCGGTCGTGTCCAGAACACGTTCAAGGCCACGTTGTAGATGCGACCAAAGCGCCCCTGATCTACAGCTTGCTTGAGTAGCTGTAGGGTGGCGTTACGGCGATTTTGTTTGACTACAAAGAGACGCACATTGGCCTGGTCACAGGCCTTGACCATGGCCACGCCATCGGCGAGGCGAGTACCCATAGGCTTTTCGGTTAGCACATGCACGCCGTGCTGGGCAGCCAGAATGGCTTGTAGCGGATGCAGGCCGCTGGGGGTGCATAGACATACTAGATCCAGTTTCTCTTTGCCCAACATGTCAGACATGCTGGTGTAGCTAGGCACTTTGTATTGTTCGGTGTGCTGGTGCAAAGTTAATGAATCAACATCGCAAACAGCAGCCAACTCAAAGTCACTTGCATGCTGCTCAATGGAACCAAAATGGTTTTTGGAAATACGACCACAGCCGACGACAGCAATGCGGATTTTGCGGCCAGTTATGGTGGGAAATTGCTGTAACTTCATATCAAATCAATCAGAAGCGGAAAACGGAAAAGCCAGCAGCAGCAGCATCGTGGCGGTTGAAGAGGGACTTGATATCAGCAAGTACGGGCTTATCTGTTTTACACATTGCCCGCAATTGGGTCGGTGTCATGTCACGGTATTCATGATGACCTACAGCAACAACCAGAGAGTCCACTTGATGGGTTGAATCAATGGTACCGAGGTCTATGCCGTATTCGTGCTTAACCTCATCGGCATCAGCCCAAAGGTCAGCAACCACGACTCTGGCGCCCCATTGTTGCAACTCCTTGACAAGGTCGGCAACCTTGCTATTACGAATGTCGGGGCAATTCTCTTTGAAGGTGATGCCCATCACACCAATGGTACTTTCAGCCACATTAATTCCGTTTTGCAACATGCGTTTGATGAGGTTGCGTGCCGCATAGCGAGCCATGTTGTCGTTGATGCGACGTCCAGCCAAGATGACCTGCGGGTGGTAGCCAAGTTCTTCTGCCTTGTGCGTAAGGTAATAGGGATCCACACCAATGCAATGGCCACCAACCATACCGGGGCGGAAGGGCAGGAAGTTCCATTTGCTGCCTGCGGCTTCCAAAACCTCCAGCGTATCGATGCCCATGCGCTCAAAAATGACTGATAACTCATTGACGAACGCGATGTTGAGGTCACGCTGGCTGTTTTCAATCACTTTGGCTGCTTCAGCCACCTTGATACTGCTGGCACGCCAGGTACCCGCCTTGACAATGCCTTTATAAAGATCGTCGACTTCATCTGCAATCTCTGGCGTGCTGCCGCTGGTGATTTTCTTGATGGTAGTCAGCACATTGACCTTGTCGCCAGGCACGATACGCTCAGGGCTATAGCCACAGTAAAAATCGGCATTGAACTTCAAGCCGCTAATTTTTTCAATAACAGGCACGCAGACTTCCTCAGTAGCACCCGGGTAGACTGTCGATTCGTATATAACAATGTCGCCTTTTTTGAGCACCTGCCCTACTGTTTGACTCGCTTTAATAAGAGGAGTCATGTCTGGGCGATTGGCCCCATCAACAGGCGTTGGTACGGTAACGATGAAAATTTGACATGCTTTCAAGTCATCCAAGTGGCTGCTATAGCCAAGATGAACAGCCTCTTTGAGTTGCTCGGGGCTGCACTCTAATGTATGGTCCAGTCCAGATTGCAGCTCGGTAATGCGTCTCTGATTGATATCAAAACCCAGAACCGGGCGGTGCTTCCCAAACTCAACAGCAAGTGGAAGGCCAACGTAGCCTAGACCGATTATTGCGATTTTTTTCATTAACTAACTCTCCAAAATTCGATGTGGCTTCTATATGAAAATATCTTTTTACAAGCAATGCAAACCTCTAAACCGCAATATTGGTATTTGAGCACATCATATTTGCGATCCTCTAGATTTATCTAAAGTCATCACAGGGGTTGCTGCCTCTTTACCTAAAGCCTCAATTTCTTCCTTAATTGCCTCGTACTCTTGCATTTTTCTCAGCAAAAAACTTGCAGCAAGCCTTGCCTTCTCTCCTGCCCCTGCAGGAGTGAGCAAATAGACATAGCCAAACTTGTTTTTACTCCGTCTAAAGTTGCTTACTTTGACAAAGCCCTTCTGGATCAGAGCTCTAAGACAGTAGTTCAGCCCACCAACACTTACCCCCAAGGCAACGGCAAGCTCTCGCTGAGTTAGGTCAGGATTAGCCTCAAGCAGTCGCATAACCCTAAAGTAGGTGTCTTCTTGCAAATTTGATTGCCGACTTGTCACTTATATATCTTTGGGCACGCTACCGCCGTATTGAGATCATTGCAATGACTCAAAATGGTGAAACTAAAACATTGTTCAAGTTTGAACAAATTTTAGTGGATTCGGCTTTGAAAAAATCAAATTGATGAGAAATTTTGATGCCTTGCGGATCTAGACTCTCTTGATACGCCAAGCCTCCTTGAGTTTGGCCATTTGGGCGCCCCCCTCTGGGGACGAAGCGGCATTTCTAACGGCCCCCCTCACAAATGCAACCAAAACACCCAAGAACAACCCAGCAAACGTAGCCATCAAAACAATGATTGCGCGCTTAGGCTTTGACTTGCGCTCTGGTGCAACCGCCACGTCGACCTGCTGAATCAGCGGGCCCTCTTTGGCTTCGTCCACCCTGGCTGATTCGTATTGCGCCACAAGCACTCCCATCATGGCTTCGCGGGCTTTGATGTCTCTGAAGGCTTTGACGGCCAACTGTTGTATGGGAGAGGACTTTTCATCTCCGCCCGAACCCTGCTCTATTTTTCCAAGTTGTGAACGCAGAGCAGCCAGCTCACTTCCCAAGCGCTGCACGTCTGGATTTTGCGGGGTGGCAAAGCGGCTCATGGCTTGAATCTGAACCTCCTTGGCGGCAATTTGGCCACGCAAGTCTGCGCTGGCACG
>JACCDN010863481.1_pt1 | contig 27786 bp, 16 predicted proteins | sample 7441691 | NCBI WGS metagenome assembly JACCDN01 (sample SAMN15323439, study PRJNA562643) | freshwater metagenome | isolation source: river surface water | place: USA:Blue River Watershed | collected 2017-08-16 | reverse complement strand
TTAAAGAGCTTTTACTTCTTCCTTCCTTACTTCTTCTTCCTTTCCCGACAGAGACTTATTACCTACCCTACGGAACCCGCGCATTATAAGCCCTTCAACGCTTTTCGCAACATGAAAATTTAAAAAACAAGATAATTGATTGCTTTTTATCCAAAAATGTCATTTTACATGACAAGTTCCTGCAATGCAGGAAAACCCCATGATTGTAAAACAAGACCTAATTTACCAATAGTTGCATTTAATTTTATACAGTATGCTAAATTTTCTCGTTGAGAATATAGTTGGTTTTTTTGAGATTCAATTAACCAAGCTGTACGACGTGCGATAGCGGTACCGGAATCAATTAATCTTATACCTTCCGGCAAAACTTGAGCAATTTCCTGTGTCAACAAAGGAAAATGTGTACAACCCAGCACAATCGTATCAGGTGGCTCTGGCAGTTTCAGCCAAGGATGCAAAATATTTTTTAGCACGGATAACAATACCGTTTCACCCTGTATTTTCCCTTCAGCTAATTTCACTAACTCCGCAGAACCCAATAACTCAATTTTGCAATCACCCGCAAAACGTTTAATTAAATCTAAAGTATAAGCATGATGTATTGTCGCCTGGGTCGCTAGCAGGCCAATGATACCGTTACGCGTAAGCCCAACAGCAGGTTTAATGGCCGGCACCACGCCAACTACCGGGAAGGCAAATCGTTCACGCAAGGCAGGTAATGCCACTGTGCTTGCTGTATTACAGGCAATGACCACCAGCGCAAGGGTATGTTGTTGTTGTACTGCAGTGATAATGTCCAGCACACGTTTAATAATAAATTTTTCTGACTTATCACCATAAGGAAAAGCAATGTTATCGAAGGCATAAATATAGTGGATATCCGGTAACCGCTGACGGATCTCTTTATAGACAGATAACCCACCCATTCCTGAATCAAAAATTAACACCGTTGGATAAGATGAAAGCTTCATCTTAGAAGGCATAACTTCCCGTGCAATAGTATCCTCGTCCCGGGAGTGGATAACCATAAACCGTCTCATAATTTTTATCGAACAGATTGGCAATCTTAGCATGAACAGTCAAATGTGCAGTGACCGGATATGACACCGCGAGATCCCATACGCTGCTACCGCCGAGTTTTACCCTACCACCAGCAATATTGTCATCACGTTGGCCAATATAGTGCCAAATTACTGACCAATCCAATCCGCCATTCTGCCAGTCAAGCTGATATGTCAGCTGCTGCCTCGCCCGCCGTAACAGAATCTCGCCGCTTGTACGATAGCGGGGATCCAAATAGCTCAATGATACCTGGTGCATGAACAGCCCTGTATTAAATTCACCGGTCCATTCAGCACCTTTTATCTCTACACTGCCAAGGTTGTAATAACGATACTGATTGTACTCAATCATCTGATCAATATAATTACGATATACTGATAGACGCCATGTAATTAATTCTGTTAATGCTTCAATACTGCCTTCCCACTGTTGACTTTCTTCCGGCTTTAAGTTGATGTTGCCACCATAAGCACTATAAAGTTGCATCATATTGGGTGCCTTAAACGCAGTACCATAAGCAGCAATTAAACGATAATTTTCAAGAAATTCCCAACCAACACTGGTCTGCCAGGTTGAGTGCCTGGCAAATGTACTGCCGCCGTCATGACGTAACGATCCCTCAACAGTGAGGGTCTTTATTTGCTGATGGCCGGTAAAATAAATACCGGTATTACGCAACATAGCCTGACTGCGTCCCGGCGTTTGATCCGTAGATTGTGTCTGCCAGTCAGTACCCATGTTCACAATGCCTTTTGCTATCTGCCAACTATGGCCCCATTGCAGGCTATATTGTTGTGCATCGTCCAGAGTAGACATATCATGATAGCGACCATATGCCGGATCGTAATTGTAATCTTTAGCGTGACTGTAACTCACAGTAAGCTGAGATATGTAAACATCCTCCCTGAAACGTAATGCGAAATCGTAAGTACGATTGTAGAGCTGACGAGTATCCAACCTTGCTAAAGTTTGATCATAGAAGCCATCATATTCACTGCGATTATTCAAGGCGTAAGCATGAGCAAAACCGCTGATTTGCGAGTTAAATTGATGCTCCAGCCCAATCCATAAAAGTTTGCTCATAAATCCATCCCGATCAGGCTGGCGATGATCACCGGCATTCGCTACCACATCATATCCCTTTGTATGCGTATAATTTGCTGCCAGTGTAACTTGGGTCCTGTGAGCTAATTTTTGCTGAGTTGAACCATCATAACTTTGATAACGACTGGAGCCTGCACTGGCCATTAACGTACTACCGGGGTTCTGACGATAGGTAATGATATTAATCACCCCCCCCACGGCATCCGAACCATAAATGGCCAGACCTGGACCACGCAGGTATTCAATTTTTTGTACTAAAGAAACCGGGAACTGGTTCAGATCAACAGCACCGGTGATACCCGCTTGGTTTAAACGCACACCATCAACCAGCACCAAGACATGGTTTGAATTTGTACCACGAATAAACATTGAACTTTGTTGCCCCATCCCCCCCATTTGGGCAATATCCATCCCAGGGAAAAGGCGTAATATATCGTTGATACTTTTCGTCTGCCGGCGCTGGATATCATCACGCGTCACTGTTTTCAAAGGTGCCAAGACTGGCATTATTAATTGTGGGAAATGGTTCCCATTGACTGTCAGTGTGTCACTTTGATGTGCTGTGGTAGTGCTTTCGTGAGCCTGTGCTAAAAATGCAACCCCAAAGAAGGCAATAAACAACAGGGATTTTTGATCCCTCATATTAAAATATCTCCAGTAAGTCACAAAAGCTGGACTTCATGGCCATTTTTCCTAAAATTGTGCAGAAATTGCCCTTATTGTATGGCTAAAAAATGATTGCTGATATCCTACCTGTAGCAAACTATGACTGTCAGCTGACAGAAAAAATAGGCCGCTTAAATAACATGATGACACCCTTTCAGGCACCTGCACCAGAGGTATTCCGTTCACCGGTTAGCCATTACCGTATGCGTGCAGAATTTCGCATCTGGCATGAAGGCGAGGAACTCTGGCATGTCCTGTTTGATCCTCAAACCAAGCAGCGTATCACGGTCAAACAATTCCCTGCCGCCTGTATGTTGATTAACCGTTTAATGACAGCGCTGATTGCCAGCATTAAACGGCAGCCTGTTTTACGCAATAAGCTCTTTCAAATTGACTATCTTGCCACCCGAAGCGGTAAAATCATTGCCTCCATGCTCTATCACCGCCCATTGGACGATGAATGGCGACAGCATGCCATCGCCTTACGTGATCAGTTACGCAAAGCGGGGTTCGATCTGCAGCTGATTGGACGTGCATCCAGATTAAAAATCCTGTTGGATCAGGAAGGTGTCGATGAGATTTTACCCGTTGCAGGTAGGGAAATAATTTATCGTCAAGTAGAAAATAGCTTTACCCAACCTAACGCAGCCATCAACGTTCATATGCTGGAATGGGCAACCAGAATCACCGTATCGTCACAAGGTGATTTGTTGGAATTGTATTGTGGGAATGGCAATTTCTCTTTAGCACTAGCCAGTAATTTCCGGCGCGTCCTGGCAACTGAAATAGCGAAAGCGTCAGTGGCAGCTGCACACTATAATATCGCTATCAATCAGATTGATAACGTACGTATCGTGCGTATGTCAACAACAGAGTTCATTCAAGCTATACAGGGTGTACGCAACTTTAATCGGTTAAAAAATCTGGAATTAACGGAGTACCATTACGAAACCGTTTTCGTCAATCCGCCACGTTGTGGCTTGGATAATGAAACGATTAGGCTTTTGCAAACGTATCCCAAGATCCTGTATATCTCCTGTAATCCTCAAACTTTGTGCAACAATCTGATCCTGCTGAAAGACACGCATGATATCAGCCATCTGGCATTGTTTGATCAGTTTCCTTACACCCATCATATGGAGTGTGGTTTGTTATTGGAAAAGCGTCTTGATCGGCACCGGAAACAGGAACAATAGCGCAGGCTATGAGTTTTTTCCTATCTGCGCTGGTGTTACGAGCCTTTATTACATCTGTTCCCGACGGGACCAATAGCCGGCACCTCTGGAAATCATCCGTAGCTGTAACACTAAGCGCTCCTCCAGTTTCCGCCGCTGTACAACATCCACGTCCAGTGCTTCTGCTCCGGCACTAAACACAATAGTGACCATCGCCTGTGCCTGTGCTTCAGTAAAGCTACGCGGCATGCTATTTTTCAATTCCAGGTAATCAGCAAGTTCAGCAATAAAGTGCTGAATCTCACGGGCTACCGCTGCACGAAACGCCGCTGAAGTCCCGGATCGCTCACGTAATAACAAACGAAATGCATTGGGATTGCTGTCAATAAACTCCATAAATATGGCCACTGAAGTACGAATAACACTGCCACCTTTAGCAATACGCTGGCGGGCCTGGCGCATTAACTGGCGCAGCATCAAACCGCTTTCATCCACCATAGTCAATCCAAGTTCGTCTACATCACGGAAATGACGATAAAAGGAAGTAGGAGCAATACCCGCTTCGCGTGATACCTCACGCAGGCTCAAACTGGAAAAACTACGTTCAGCGCTCAGCTGGCTGAATGCTGCTTCGACAAGAGAACGACGCGTACGTTCCTTTTGTTGTGCCCTGATACCCATAATCGTATTCAAAGATATTCGTTTTCTTCTGATGCTATTAACATCCTGCATTGTACCCAATTTTGCCTGACCTGCTATGATACTAATATCATCGATACAACACAGCCTGGCGGTGATATCAAACATCGCCATGATAACCTAATACAAGGATACGTAAACATTGTTGGGTTATGAGCTAAATAATGTTAATATTTAGTTGTTATTCTGTACAAAATAGGCCATCGTTACATGACACGACAACATGTTCATTTTGATGCCATTATCATTGGCTCCGGTCCCGGTGGGGAAGGCGCCGCCATGGGTTTGGTTAAACAAGGAATACGGGTTGCGGTTATCGAAAGATACAAAAGTGTAGGCGGTGGCTGTACTCACTGGGGTACCATTCCTTCCAAAGCGCTACGTCATGCTGTCAGTCGTATTATTGAGTTCAACCAAAATCCGCTTTACAGTGACAATTCACGGACGCTCAGTTCTTCTTTTGCTGATATCTTACGCCATACTGACACCGTTATTAACCAACAAGTACGAATGCGGCAAGGTTTTTATGATCGTAATGATTGCAAAGTATTCTCAGGAGATGCCACTTTTTTCGATGCCCATACAGTTAATGTAGCGTATGAAGATGGTACTTACGATAGCCTGCATGCTGACCATATTGTGATAGCCACAGGATCCTGTCCCTACCAACCTCAAGGGGTCGATTTTAATCATCCGCGTATTTACGACAGTGATTCCATTTTACAACTTAACCACGAACCTAAACATGTCATTATTTATGGCGCTGGTGTGGTTGGTTGCGAATATGCCTCTATTTTCAGGGGATTAAATGTAAAAATTGATTTAATTAATACACGTGATCGCTTACTGGCCTTCCTTGATCAAGAAATGTCCGATGCCCTTTCTTACCATTTCTGGAATAACGGCGTCGTCATTCGGCATAACGAAGAATTTTCAGCAATAGAGGGTGTTGAGAATGGCGTTATTGTCCATCTTAAATCCGGCAAAAAAGTCAAAGCAGATTGCCTGCTCTATGCTAATGGCCGTACAGGTAACACCCATACACTGAAACTGGAAAACATCAATATTGAAGTTAATGATCGGGGTTTACTGAAAGTAAACAGCATGTACCAGACAGCTCTGCCACATATTTATGCTGTGGGTGATGTCATCGGTTATCCAAGTCTGGCTTCAGCGGCCTATGATCAGGGGCGAATTGCAGCGCGAATCATCCTGAATGGAGAAGCAAATACCCATCTCATCAATGACATTCCAACCGGTATCTATACCATTCCCGAGATAAGTTCTGTCGGTAAAACTGAACAGGAACTCACTACCTTAAAAATTCCCTATGAAGTAGGGCGCGCACAATTCAAGCATCTGGCACGTGCACAAATCGTTGGTATGAATGTAGGGAGTTTAAAAATTTTGTTTCATCGGGAAACTCGACAAATTTTGGGAATTCACTGTTTTGGCGAGCGTGCTGCCGAGATTATTCACATTGGCCAGGCGATTATGGAGCAGAAAGGGAAAAGTAATACCATCGAATATTTTGTCAATACGACCTTTAATTACCCAAGCATGGCTGAAGCTTATCGGGTTGCAGCACTTAATGGGTTAAACCGTCTTTTTTAACAACTGGCTTGGGCTTGCTCGTGTTAAAGCCGACAAAATGCTTTCCCTGAAAAAAGTGGACAAACAAGCTTAGTTTATTACAAACCATCTCAACAGGTTAAACCGTGTTTTCCTGTCATTTTATGAAAAAATGATTCATCATGATCTTCCTCTCATCGGTAACCTCACTCGAGTGGAACGAAGAACACGTGACACAAATAAGCCCTAATTCAATGATATTATTCGTTAATATAATAGTTATCTGATTCTCATCCGCATAAATATTAAAAATAATGCATATTTTTCTTTTCCAAGCCCCCCATTCTCACTGATAATGCGCCGCGTTAATGTACAGCAACGGTGCAACTTTTATGCTACATTTTTTCATCAGCTTGGACTTCCACACCAGCGCAATGTTAGTGCTTGCGCTCGTGTTCGTGTTATTCTACGAAGCCATTAATGGTTTTCACGATACCGCAAATGCCGTTGCGACACTCATTTATACTCGTGCCATGCAAGCACAACTTGCAGTCGTCATGTCTGGGGTATTTAATTTTCTTGGGGTCCTGTTGGGTGGTTTGAGTGTCGCTTACGCCATCGTCCATTTACTGCCTACTGATCTTCTGTTGAATCTGAACTCTTCCCATGGCTTGGCAATGGTGTTTTCCCTGTTACTGGCAGCCATCATCTGGAATCTCGGCACCTGGTATTGCGGTTTGCCTGCATCCAGCTCTCACACACTGATTGGCGCCATTATCGGTGTTTGCCTGACCAATGCCATCATAACCAATACTTCCATGGTGGAAGCACTGAACCTTCCCAAGATGATACGTATTTTTATGTCATTGTTGCTGTCACCATGCATAGGTCTATTGGTTGCAGGCTTAATGGTATTTTTTCTGCGTCGTTACTGGAATGGCACCAAAAAACGCCAGCGTATTCACTTTACCCCTGCTGACCGTGAAAAAAAAGATGGTAAACGTAAACCACCTTTCTGGACGCGTACTGCGCTTATCTTATCCGCTATTGGTGTTAGTTTTTCTCATGGTGCCAATGATGGGCAAAAAGGGATTGGTCTAATAATGCTGGTGTTGATGGGCATTGCCCCGGCAGGTTTTATCGTCAATATGCAAGCAACCAGCTACGATATTGCCCGTACCCGTAATGCTATAGTCCACCTGGAGCAATATTATCAGCAAAATACCAAGCTACTGACACAAGCGACGGTATTAACGCCACCGGGCCCCGTACAAGTACTGACACCTGCACAGAAATCATCGCACTGTGACCATTCCTGCCTATCCTGTTCCATCACAGCACTTAAACAGGCACAAAAACTCTTAGCCCATCGGCAAGACTACGCTGAATTAACGGTAGAGCAACGTAGCGATACGCGTCGTCTATTGATGTGTCTGGCTGAAACGACAGGCACCATCATGAAAATACCGGGGATCAGTACTGAAGATAAACGTTTTCTCAGCGATCTACGTAAGGATCTCCTGCAACCTGTTGAATATGCACCCATCTGGATTATTATTGCTGTCGCGCTGGCACTGTCTCTAGGGACCATGATTGGATGGCAACGTGTTACCACTACGATTGGTGAAAAAATTGGCAAAAGAGGAATGAGTTACGCTCAAGGGGTCTCTGCCCAAATGACTGCAGCAATTGGTATCGGTATAGCCAGTTATACCGGCATGCCAGTTTCTACCACTCAAGTGCTGTCCTCTGCAGTCACGGGCACTATGCTGGCAGCCGGTGGCATACAAACGAAAACGGTAAAAAATATTATGCTGGCATGGATATTAACTTTGCCTGTTTCAATTGTGCTTGCCGGATTATTATATGGAATTGCCACTTACCTGATATCAGGCATTGATCTTATCTAACCAACCCCATTTATCTTCAGTTTTACCGGTAAACAGACCAAAAAATGCCTGCTGGAGTTGTTTGGTAATGGGACCTGGTTTACCCATACCTACCGGTATATCATCAACAGTGCGCACAGCAACAATTTCCGCTGCAGTGCCTGACATAAATACTTCATCGGCCAGATAGAGGGATTCACGCGACAGCACCTGTTCATGTACTTTGAGACCTGCATCTTTTGCCAGTGTGATAATGGTAGAACGGGTAATCCCTGGCAGAGAAGCAGAAATCACCGGTGGCGTAAACAAGGCACCCTCTTTCACTTCAAATAAATTTTCACTTGCCCCTTCAGAAAGATAGCCATGGACGTCCAGCGCAATACCTTCATGATAACCATAACGGCGCGCCTCACCGCCCACCAATAGAGATGAAAGATAATTCCCTGCAGCCTTTGCCGTCGTAGGGATGGTATCCGCGGCCACGCGACGCCATGAAGAGACTATAGTATCAATACCTTGCTCCATGGCCTCTGGGCCCAGATACGTTTTCCAGGGAAAAGCAGCAATGATCACTTCCGTTTTATAGCCTGCAGGCGGATTCACTCCCACACCAACATCACCGATGAATACCAGAGGACGAATATAAGCACTGCTCAGCCTATTTTTACGCAATGTTTCACGACAGGCCGACATTAATTCATCGACGGATTGTGTGACTGGCATACGATAAATTTTGGCAGAATTGTGCAACCGTTGCATATGTTCGCGGTGCCGAAATACCACCGGACCAAGGTGGGAATCGTAACAACGAATCCCTTCAAAAACTGAGGTGCCGTAATGCAACGCATGCGACATAACATGAACTTTTGCTTCCGCCCATTTTACCATTTCACCATTAAACCAAATGTAATCTGCTTTATGCGTCATACCTTATTTTTCCTTGTTACATTTACCCTGAAGATAGTATTTTTTCCTGTCGTCAGGAAAATAATAAAATGCGCAGTCAGTGCAACATGCACCCCCATTCAAAACCGTCTGCATTATTCTAATTTTTCATACGTTACGCTAGCGATAACAGTGCGATATACACAGCAAAAAATCCAGCCTCCAATGCCAATTTCAGTAATATTTTTTCTGTTCCTATCACAGCCATGCAAACTGTGTCCCTTCATAAAAAAGGGGCGCATGATATCCTCATGCTACGAGGATAGATACCTATGTCGCTGGCTGTTGTTTATACACGAGCAACCATTGGAATACAGGCACTAACTGTATCCGTTGAAGTCCATATCAGTAATGGCTTACCTGGGCTGACGCTTGTTGGGTTACCTGAAGCAACGGTAAAAGAAGCCAAAGACCGAGTACGCAGCGCTTTGCTCAATAGTGGTTTTACTTTCCCCGCAAAAAGAATCACTGTTAATCTCGCTCCTGCAGATCTCCCCAAAGAAGGGGGACGTTATGATTTGCCCATTGCCCTGGCGATACTCGCCGCCTCAGAGCAAATACCTGCTGCGCAGTTAATGCATTATGAATTTTTAGGTGAATTAGCGCTTTCCGGTCAGCTGCGTCGCGTTAATGGTACAATTCCTTGCGCTCTCGCCGCCGTTAAAGACAACCGACAATTAATACTGGCAACCGATAACAGCCATGAAATGGCGATGATCCCCACAAGCAATGCGCTGACAGCCAGCCATCTACTGGAAGTTTGTGGTTTCCTGCACGGGGAGAAAAAACTCACCCCCATTGTCTTTATAACAACGGATACACCTCAGGAAACTACCTTAGATCTGCAGGACATCATTGGCCAGGAACAGGCTAAACGTGCTCTTGAAGTCACTGCTGCTGGCGGGCATAACCTGCTCCTGCTAGGCCCACCTGGTACGGGTAAGACTATGCTAGCCAGTCGCTTAAATGGTTTATTACCACCTCTGACCGACGAAGAAGCCCTGGAGACCGCGGCCATATCCAGCTTGTTGCATTTGAATACACCTTTACCGCCCTGGCGGGCACGCCCTTTTCGTGCTCCCCATCACAGTTCTTCAATGGCGGCATTGGTTGGTGGTGGCTCTTTACCCCGTCCAGGTGAAATTTCATTAGCACACAATGGGGTACTATTCCTGGACGAATTACCTGAATTTGAACGACGAGTTTTAGATTCGCTCCGTGAACCACTGGAGTCAGGGGAAATCGTGATCTCCAGGGCTAATGCAAAAGTCTGTTTCCCGGCCCGTGTTCAACTCATTGCCGCCATGAATCCCAGTCCTACTGGTCACTATCAAGGCACATACAGCAGAACACCACCACAGCAGATACTGCGTTATCTGTCAAAATTATCCGGGCCCTTCCTCGACAGATTTGATTTATCCATTGAGGTCCCCTTATTACCTGCCGGGATGTTAAGACTACAAAAAAATAATGGAGAAAGCAGTCATACCATTAAACTACGTGTATTGAATGCACGATCGCGACAACTCAATCGTGCAGGAAAGATTAATGCTCACCTGACCAACAAAGAGATAGAAATCTTTTGTCATTTAACATCAGCAGATGCGCAATTTCTGGAACAGGTACTAATAAAATTGGGGTTATCTGTACGCGCCTGGCATCGCATCCTAAAAGTGGCAAGAACCCTGGCTGATTTAGCACATCAGGATAATATCCAGCGCACACATCTCTCTGAAGCCATTAGCTATCGCTGTATGGATCGTTTATTTTTGCGATTACATAACAGCTCGCCATGAAATACAGCGACACCGGGCAACCCGGGTAATTCAAGATAGATATCCCTTAATCATTAATCCTCACTTTCAGTATAATCTTCCACCACATCCATTTGCGGCTTACCGCCCGAGAGAGTATGAAAACGTTTTGGTTTCTTAATACGCGCCAGATACTTTATCCATACTTTCTCCTGTTCCGTTTCAGGTAACGATTTTCCACGACATACCGCAACGAACCTGGCTTCTTCTTCATTCACCGGTTTACGCCTACCTGAATCCAGTTCACTAAAAGCAAAACCGCACCGCTCCAATAATTCTGCTTCTCTAATCGTTAAATCACCATGGCGGGAAAAACCGCGCGGGTAATATTTATTATCAAAAAACCGATTAATTGTGCTGAAACTGTCCGACATGTGACACGCTCCCCATTCTTTCACAATAGTGTGACTTATGGCGCGGAGTATTAGATAGGCTTGACATTGTGTAAAACAAAAAGTTTAAATCCTAACGATAAAAATAATTTGGAGAAATATGTGGATACTGAATTACTGAAAACATTTCTGGAAGTCAGAAAAACGCGTCATTTTGGTCGTGCAGCAGAATCCTTATATCTAACCCAATCTACAGTGAGTTTTCGTATTCGCCAGTTAGAACAACAGTTAGGCGTACATTTATTCACCCGTCATAAAAATAATATCCGCTTAACTCCGGCAGGTGAACGCTTGGTACCTTATGCTGAAACTCTCATGAATACATGGCAATTGGCCAAAAAAGAGGTCATGCATTCACATTCAGATGCAACCATTTCCATCGGTGCTATAGCCTCATTATGGGAGGCTTATCTTACACCCTGGTTACAGGTGCTTTGTCTACAACAAAAATCATTACGGGTTGAAACTCAGATAGCCCCGAGGAAACTGTTGATAACGCAATTATATGAAAGGGAAATTGATCTTCTCATTACCACGGATTTATCCCGGATGGATGAACTGGAAAGTCAATTGCTGGGAAAGCTCTCATTACAGCTCTACTCATCAGCCCAAAAGATCAGAGCAGATAACATACCGTACATTAAGCTTAAATGGGGTGGCGGCCCCCATCAACAGGAACATAACCTGAATGAACAGATAACGGTGCTTACAACAACTTCCGCTTACCTGGCACATCAGTTACTGGAAACAACCGGTGGTTGTGTCTGGTTACCGCAACACTGGGGAGAAAAATACCCACAACTGATGGCTTGGCCTGATACACCAGCGATAGTTCGACCATTGTATGCCTTTTGGCTGAAAAACAGCGACCAACGGCTTTTGATCCGGGAATTACTCAAAATCCCAATCAAAAACATACATACAGAAAATCTGCATACAATACTGCAATAAGAAAACAACCTATACGATAATATTTTCAGCATGTAGATAAGTTGTTTTAAGAAGAGGCCCAGAATATCTCGTGCCACGACTGCTATATTTACTATCAGCCAATCCTGTGATCTGATGGATTAGCCATTAACGGATAGAATAATCGCTCTATCAATAGCAGCTTTATAGAGGGCACAATTGATGCAAAAAAATAAAGTCCTTAATGTCTCGGATACTATCCTCTTCTGAGATTGCTAGCTGTAATGCACAACCTGTTCTTTCGCTGGCGCAGAGGTCATGGTGACAAAAATCTGGAGCGGGTGAAGGGAATCGAACCCTCGTGTGCAGCTTGGGAAGCTGCCATTCTACCATTGAACTACACCCGCAAACATTGCTGACACTTACTGCATTGGACGCATCGCTGGAAATAAAATCACATCACGAATACTGTTGCTATTGGTAAATAACATGATCATGCGATCGATACCAATGCCCAGCCCTGCTGTCGGTGGCATACCATACTCCAGTGCAGTAACATAGTCTTGGTCAAAAAACATCGTTTCATCATTACCCACCTCTTTTGCATGCAGTTGAGCTGTAAAACGTTCAGCCTGGTCTTCAGCATCATTTAACTCAGAAAATCCATTACCAATCTCGCGACCACCAATAAAAAATTCAAAACGATCCGTAATAAACGGATTTTGATCATTCAGACGTGCCAGGGGCGAAACTTCGGCCGGATATTCGGTAATAAAGGTCGGTTGAATCAAATGGTGTTCTGCAATGGCTTCAAACAGCTCACACTGAATGCGCCCCGGTCCCCAATTTTTCTCAAGCTTTATACCTGACTCTGCAGCAATGGCCGCGACTTTATCCGGATCATCTAAATCAACCATCTGGCATGTTGGGTGATATTTGCAAATGGCTTCTTTCATTGTCAGACGAGTAAAAGGCTGACCGAAATCAAACTGGTGATCACCGTAGTTCACCACTGAACTACCCAATACTGCCTGTGTCAACCAGCGAAAGAGCTCTTGCGTCAGGATCATCAGATCGTTGTAATCTGCATACGCCATATAGAGTTCCATCATGGTGAACTCAGGGTTGTGCCGCGCAGAAATTCCTTCATTACGGAAATTACGGTTAATTTCAAACACACGCTCGAAACCACCAATAATCAGACGCTTCAGATACAGCTCAGGGGCGATACGCAAATACATATCAATATCCAAAGCATTATGATGCGTCACAAACGGACGGGCCAGCGCACCACCGGGAATCATCTGCATCATGGGTGTTTCGACTTCCATAAAACCTTTTTCCATCATGAACTGGCGGATGGCAGATACTACCTGAGAACGCACTTTAAAGGTATTACGGGAGACGTCATTGGTAATCAGATCTAAATAACGTTGACGATAGCGCGCTTCCTGCTCGATAAGACCATGGAATTTATCAGGTAATGGGCGCAGTGCCTTAGTGAGCAAACGCAATTCCGTACAGTGTACAGAAAGCTCGCCTGTTTTCGTTTTAAACAATCTGCCACGTGCACCAAGAATATCACCCAAATCCCACTTCTTAAATTCCTGGTTATATCTGTCTTCAGGCAGATCATCACGGGAAACATAAAGCTGAATATGCCCACCCATGTCCTGTAAGGTGACAAATGACGCTTTACCCATAATACGGCGAGTCATCATGCGGCCAGCAACAGTGACTTCAATACCCAGTGTTGTTAATTCTGCATCTTCTCTATGACCAAACTCAGCATGCAGCCAGCTGGATATATGCTCGCGTCGAAAATCATTGGGGAAAGCATGACCTTTTTCCCTTAACGCTGCCAGTTTTTCACGACGTACCTGTAACTCGTTGTTAACTATCTGCCCAGTATCTTGTTGTTCTGACATTGTATGTCCCTATAATCCCGCTTTAAGACTCGCCTCAATGAATTTATCCAGATCACCATCCAGCACAGCTTGTGTATTACGTGTTTCTATACCTGTACGCAAATCTTTAATGCGTGCATCATCCAGCACATAAGAACGGATCTGGCTACCCCAACCGATGTCAGATTTGCTCTCTTCCAGCAATTGTTTATCAGCATTTTTTTTCTGCATTTCAAATTCATACAATTTCGCTTTTAGCTGTTTCATCGCCTGATCTTTATTTTTATGCTGGGAACGGTCATTTTGACACTGTGTGACAATATTGGTAGGAAGATGGGTAATACGTACTGCTGATTCTGTTTTATTGATATGCTGACCACCGGCGCCAGAAGCCCGATAAACATCAATGCGTAAATCTGCAGGGTTAATCTCAATCTCAATATCATCATCGATTTCAGGGTAGACAAAGGCAGAGCTGAATGAAGTATGACGACGACCGCCAGAATCAAATGGGCTTTTGCGCACCAGACGATGAACGCCCGTTTCTGTACGCAACCAACCAAAAGCATATTCACCGCTAATTTTAACGGTAGCGGATTTCAAACCTGCAACATCACCGTCTGATTCTTCAAGGAGTTCCGTTTTAAATCCCCTGGATTCCGCCCAACGCAGGTACATACGTAATAACATACTGGCCCAATCTTGGGCTTCCGTACCGCCTGAGCCAGCCTGCAAGTCCAGATAACAATTGGCATGATCATATTGCCCAGAAAACATACGACGAAACTCTAATTGGCGTAATTTTCCATCCAGTATTTCCAATTCTGCGATGGCCTCGTTAAATGTACCTGAGTCATTTACTTCAACGGCCAGTTCCAACAACCCCGACACATCTTCCAGACCCTGAACAAGCTGATCAATGGTACCGACGATCGCCTGTAAAGATGCTCGTTCTTTGCCCAAAGCCTGAGCACGTTCTGGCTCATTCCACACATCAGGCTGCTCCAGCTCTGCCCTGACTTCTTCCAGTCGCTCTTGCTTTGCATCATAGTCAAAGATACCCCCTCAGAACATCCGTTCTTGTAGAAAGATCCTGAATGCGGTTGTTTACCGGATTTATTTCAAATATCATTTTTCATGTTCTTGAGTTAAGTCGTTGAAGTGATTAGATGCCATTCGAAGTTCATGATTCTAACGGATCTGCATGACATTTTATAGCAACCTGGGGGATCACGCTGCTGTTTTACGACTGCTATCCTTTCAGGATTAACAGGCCCACAAATGCTGAATGACTAGTTGTACATGAGTATTACCGCGAAATTCATTACGATCGAGTCGGTATGCCAGCTCCACTTCCTGTACCTGAGTATCCGGCCACAACTCTGTATCAACGTTAAAGGCAATGCCGTCGAGCAAGGGTCCACCCGCTAATGGCTCAATCATCACTTTCAAATGGCGTTCGCCCACCAGACGCTGTTGCAACAAACGAAACTTACCATCAAACAGAGGTTCTGGAAAGGACTGCCCCCAAGGACCACTTTCACGCAGTAATTCAGCAAATTCCAGCGAGAATTCAGATTTTGTCAGCTCACCATCTGACCAAATGATACCTTCCAGCTGTGAAGCATCTAACCATTCACCGACCAAATCAGAAAAACACTGCTGGAATTGATCAAATCGACTCTGTTGTAGGGACAATCCGGCGGCCATGGCATGTCCACCAAATTTATCCATTAATCCTGGATGCAGGACATTGAGTCGTTCCAAGAGGTCACGTATGTGAAGGCCTGGCACTGAACGGGCAGATCCCTTAAGCATGCCTGCTCCTGAAGGCGCAAAAGCAATCACCGGGCGATGAAAACGTTCTTTAATCCGGGAAGCCAAAATCCCGACTATACCCTGATGCCACTCAGGATGATACAGGGCAAGGCCATAAGGCAGGTCGGTAGCGTTATATTCCAGTTGAGAGCATAATTGCAAGGCTTCCAACTGCATCGTTTTTTCTATTTTTCGTCGGGTATAATTCAGCCGGTCTAAATCCATGGCAATACTCCTGACGTGATCAATATCATCGCTGAGTAATAACGCAACACCCATCGACATATCGTCCAGTCTGCCAGCCGCATTTAACTTTGGAGCCAAAGTAAAACCAAGATCACGGGCCACCAATCGTCGTGCATCCAGGTTAGATACTTCCAGCAAAGCACGTATACCGGGACGACAGTAGCCAGCCCGGATACGGTTGATTCCCTGATACACGAGAATACGATTATTGGCATCTAATGGCACAACATCAGCCACCGTACCTAACGCAACCAGATCCAGCAATTCAGCTAGCCTTGGTATCACTAAAGCCCGCCGTTCAAACCAGCCGCAGGCACGTAACCCAGCACGTAATGCCAGCATAAGATAAAAAGCCACCCCCACCCCGGCTAAAGCCTGGGAAGGAAAATCACAACCCGGCAAATTCGGGTTAATGATGGCGTCAGCATCAGGCAGACTATCACCGGGTAGGTGATGATCGGTCACTATCACCTGTATACCTTTTGCCAGGGCTAGATTCACACCGTCATGAGAAGAAATGCCATTATCTACTGTAACAATAATCTGGGTACCACAGGCAGCAGCTCGTTCAATAATAGAGGGACTAAGGCCATAGCCTTCTTCGAAACGATTAGGTATCAAATAATTGACATGGGCTGCTCCCATACGGCGCAGGGCCAACACAACAAGTGCAGTACTGGTCGCACCATCCACATCAAAATCACCCACAATCGTTATCTGACGACCATCCGCTAACGCTTGTTGTAACAGATCGACAGCAGTATTGATGCCCTTCAATTGGTGATAATCCAATAGCCGGTCGAGGCCACGTTCCAGTTCTTTGGGATCCTTCACGCCCCGTAATGCATAAATATGACACAACCACGGATGTAATTGGCCAGACAGCGGCTTATCCCTCACTTCACGCCGGCGAAGACGCATTTTTACATTCACTGATTATCAACCCGCGATTTTTACTAACGTCCTTGCAGTATCCAGCATCTTAATCATTTCTTTTGGCTCTTGATAACCGGGAATCACTGTACCATCCTGCAAGACCACGGCCGGGGTGCCTTGGATACCAAACCATACCCCCAACTGATAATGCTTACTGATATCTATCTTACAATTCACCGGCGCTATGGCATCCCCTCTTATGGCGGCATCAAAGGCTTTATTACGGTCTACAGCACACCAAATTGAACGCATATCTTTTTCTGCTTGAGAGCTGAGCCCCTGGCGCGGGAAGGCCAGATAACGAACGCTAATCCCCAACTCGTTGTATTCTTGCATTTGTTGATGTAATTTTCGGCAGTAACCACAAGTCGTATCGGTAAATACCGTAATCACGTGCTTTTCATGAGGAGATTGATAAACGATCATTTCACTGCTCATGGCCTGTAATTTTTTATTGAGTAGCTGATGGGTTACATTAACAGGCTGCGGGCCATTCAATGCATATAACGGACCTTGCAGCAGATAATTACCATCGGTTGTTATGTACAATACGCCATTTTCAGTCATGACCGTTTTTAATCCATCAACCGGTGAAGATTGTACTGAGGGTGCCTGGATGGCAAATTTTTTCAGTGCCTGTAAAACGGCAGCATCATCGGCATGCACCAGATCAATACAGCAAACCATCAATATCTTGAACCACAGTACTTTTTTCATTAATAAAAAACCTTATTTTCATACCCGGATTATGCGCGGGGATGGTGCTGTTGATGTAATTTTTTCAAGCGCTCAGTAGCAACATGGGTATAAATTTGCGTTGTCGAAAGATCACTATGACCTAATAACATCTGTACAACACGCAAATCTGCACCATGATTCAATAAATGAGTAGCAAATGCATGACGCAAAACATGAGGAGATAACCATTGACTATCAATACCGGCAAGGACCGCATAATATTTAATACGATGCCAGAAGGTTTGTCTGGTCATTTGCTTTCCACGATTACTGGGAAATAACACATCCAACACCTGATGACCCTTTATGAGCCATGCCCGCCCATATGCCAGATAATTTTCAACCCAGTACACGGCATTTTCTCCCAATGGGACCAAACGTTCCTTATTGCCTTTACCCGTAATACGCACCACACCCTGGCGTAAACTGATATTTTCCATCGTCAATCCAACCAGTTCTGACACCCGAAAACCAGTGGCATACAGCATTTCGAGCATCGCTTTATCACGCAATTCCAGCGGATTTTCGGTACAGGGTGTATTTAATAAGGCCTCAACCTGCAATTCACTTAAGCATTTAGGCAATCGTTGTGCACGTTTAGGAGAAGCCAGTAATGCTGAGGGGTCATCCGGGCGCTGTTTTTCTCGATACAAATATTGAAATAATCGCCGCATGGCACTCAGCAAACGCGCTGAGCTGGCTGCCTTATAGCCTTTGGCTATACGCTGCGCCAGAAAACCCTGCAGATCGATCGGTGTAGCATCAAAGACACTAATCCTGTCCTGTTCAAGCCAGGCAACCATCGACTGTAAATCAAGCCGATAAGAAGACAGGGTATTCTCAGCCAGATTTTTCTCTAACCACAAATTATCTAAAAATTGCTCAATCAACAGATTTGCCTGTTGCGATATCATGGCCTCTCCCGCTGGTTAAATAACAGTACATCAGGCATGCCTGATGTGGTCCGGAACTCCTTATAACCTCAAATAGCCCTTTCTTGCATATCATCCCGTTTTACAACAAGCGCCTTATCTGTATCAAGCCATACAGATTCAGACAGTGAGTTGGTACCAGTCCATGCGCAAACAAAGTAAGCAGGCTCACCGAACTGAACATCGCCAATAACAAAGTCAGCCCCTAAATATGAATGCATGCGTTTGCAAGTAAAACACACCATAAAAGCGGATTAATATAGCCCCCACCCGTAAATAATGTAAAGGGTGAATACATTTCTATAATAGATTCAAACAAAAAAGCATTACAAATATTAAGTAAATAAGTTATTCGACACCACCACAACATAAGGCTGCGCAATAAATTGCTATGATGTCCATTAGATAAAATTGCCGTGCAAATTATCCTTTTAAAAAACCTCAGTTTGGGATGCGACCGGTAACCCCGTCTGATCCTGAGTGTTAATGCAACAACGCTAAATTAACAGGCAATCACCCTGACTTTGTCCATTAATTTTTAACTTTGGTATCCACTGATTATGGCAAAACGCTCCTGCAGGATCTTGAGCACTTAGGCGCTGAAGGAAATGCCCTCCATGGTTACTGCCGCATCCTGTTGTAGTGACCATGGATAAGCAAAAAACCGCGGGGGCCTGAAGCACTGCCCGCGCTGCCGCATTCCATTCAGGGAGACGATGCCGGTGATGCTGCTGCCAAGGCGTTGTTCCATCCACCCAGCGCTGTTGCCATCAGAGAATTACCCTGCATGACCTGCAAATCAGTGAAGCGCGGCATGGAGGCCATGGCACTGGCCAGACGATCAATGGCATCATGGCTCAGGGACAGATAACCAACCTCAATGTGCTCAATTCTCTTGCCGGGGTCATTATAATGATCCTGTACGGTGACCGTTCTGTTTTCGTCGCTGCGAAAACGGATAAGCAGTGATCCATCCTGTGTCCTTTCCAGCCACAGCTCTTCCTGTGGTGTTGTCACCGCGGTAGTCAGTATCAGGGTATCCTCACCTGCCGTGTCCCTGATGGTGGCGCTGCTTTTGACATAATAAAGGTCATTTCCTTCCGCACCTTCCATATGGTCGTTGCCCGAACCCCCATGCAGATCGTCTGCCATACGGCCGCCGTACAGATAGTTATTTCCACCGTACACCTTCAGATAATTCGGTACCCCATTCGTACCGTCAAGGGAGTTTCCTTTGTGGCTGCGGTCAATCAGTATGGTAGATTGGCTGCTGGCTGACAGGTCGCGGTCACGACCGTTCAGTGTCAGGCCTCCCCGTGACACGTTAAACACCTCCAGGCGATCTTCCCTGTTCAGGGCCAGATCCCCGCTGGCCAGGTAGACGCCGTTATGCGTCACACGCAGCGCATATGCCTGACCGGAAGGACCCGTCACCGCAAGGTGGCGTGACCGTTCAAGATGCATAAAGTAGATCAGACGCACCGCAACATGTTTATCAGGCTCGTGAGCGTGTCTGAGGATAACATCCTCTCCCTCAATGGACAGCGCGGCCTCTGTCAGCTCCCAAGGCAGGATGAGCGTATCCTGTTCTGCTACGGATCGTGCATCATAATTGTTTATTGTCATCACACTGCCCTGCGTGCCTTTGATGAGATAGAAGCCTGCTTCTCCCCGGCCCGACACCCTGATGAAGGTATTTTGTTGTGCTACGGATGGAGCATCATAATTATCTATTTTCACCTCACCGCCTTGGGTGTCTTCGATGAGATAGACATCTGCTCCTCCCTTACCATACATCCTGACACCTGCAGTCCCCCTCAAGATTTCTGATCTTTCCGATCCTGTCAGCGCACTCTTACTCATGAGGGAGCGCAGCTCAAGTTCGAACAGGACTGGCAGCTGGATTTCACGCTTTGTATCCCTGCCCGCTACCGTTTCAAATATTTCAATATACGCTCCCCTGTTCCCACTTCTGGCATGGAGTTTTATTTCCTCGCATTCCTCTTCCGTTCGCGTGCCATGAAAGGAAACGGGGATACTGCCCGGGGCCACTGCAGCAGGAGGTATTGCCGCTGTTTCCAGACGAAACTGAAAACCATCACCGGTGGTGAAATGCCAGGAAGACGTTTTTTTGCCCGTACTGATGTGCGTATTGGCATAAAAATCATGAAGACGGTATTTCATGCCATCCCTGAAGGTAATAACCAGGTGTTTTGCCTCTTCGGGAGCAATGCTGATGATTTCATCAATACGGTATTCAGTCATGACATGGCTGTCTTCACCCTGGCGGTAATCCTCAATAAGGCTGAGTGGGGCAGGGTTTGTTCCCGATGCACGCCGTAACTGATAGTAGTCAGTGCCTGCCTCCCCGCTGAAGGTGCCACTGACGCCTTTCAGTACATCATTGCCGCCACCGGTGCTGATGATGTCAGTGCCCGCGTAGCCGTCGATGGTATTGCCATTATTATCTCCCTCAAGCTCATCGTCCCCTTGGGTACCTGTAATATTCTCCATGTTCGAGAAAGTCATACGCACCGGGTCACTGTAGCGGTAATGAGTGCCAGCAGGTTGCCTCAGTGACATCTTACCTTCCTGAGTATTGACCTTGACACCGATAACAATACTTTTATTCGGCAAACTGAACTGGCTGAAATCCAGGGTGTCTGTCCCTGCGCCACCATCCAGTGTGCAGTATGTTCTGTCATCCAGCAGGGTGAATGTATCGTTACCTGCGCCACCTGTGACCTTTTTCTCCCTTTCCCCACCCAGACGGAAAATGAAACGACCGGCACCGGGTTTTGCGGAAGCGACAAATTCGTCCGCATAGCCTTCCATGTACCCATAGTAGCTGTCAGGGCCATGAGGAAGATTCAGGTTCACCCAGGAGACATCAGCCTCATTTTCTGTTGCAGAAACCACGGTATGTGCGTGCAGCGCACCGTCAGTACTCACCGAGTACAGGGTGCGTGTTGTACCATTGAATCCCAGTATCCTGTGCCCGGAGAATGACAGATCTTCATTGCTGCCATCGGCGTTTTTTGTACGATAAAGATGAAATTCTTTTGTCGGTACAAAACGTCCATCCCGCTTCTGAAGCGCCACCTGCAGGCTGCCATCTCTATTCACTACCACCAGGTCCGCCAGGCCATCCCTGTCCAGATCCTGAAAGAAGGCACCTGATGCCTTGCTCCTCTGCAGTTTAAATTCTGCAGGAGCCGCTTGTGTCAGACGTGCCTTCAACTCATACCCACCTTCTGCGTTTTTGTGATATTTGAAAAAACTGATTTCACCGCTGTCCGCATGAATACAAAACAGCGTCAGATACCCGGCTTCGCGTACGACAGAGACCTTCGATTTGGGCTGTGCGTTCAAGATACCCAGCATCCATACCGTGTCCTCCCAGTTGCCGAATGGCACGTGCGAGAACCCCTGTTTGCCGCCTTTCAGTACAATAACGCGGTCAGACAGCAGTACCAACAGATCATCCAGGTCATCGTCATCGAGCCTTATCCTGAGGGCAGCATGCAGCCGGGGCCTCACCGCGGCATCAATATTGAAGATCTCAGTAGCCGGAAGAACAGCATCAAACTGTTCCGGTATCGATGTTGCAGGATAAGTTCGCAGAGCCAGTACATTTTTCTGCTGGGCATTTTTTTCCATGCGCAGGTACACGATCGCCTCTCCTTCCGTGATGCCCGGAAATTTTCCTGCCTGAATGACGCCACGGTTTTGTTTCATCCAGGAAGATTGTGGCAGATGAATCACTCTGCTCCCGGTTCCGGACAGGGAAAAATGGGTTTTATGCTGGTAGCTGGCATCTGCCTGCTGTACCTTCTCACGCATCTTTCTCCTGTAAATAAACTGGGAAGGGTCAATTGAATGACTTTCATTGTTCAGTGACCAGACCTGATATCTGTCTTCATCCATGTTGATATCAATGTCACGGTTTCTTGATCTGCCTGGATCCAGTTCATAGGGAAATTCAGGGAAAACCAGCAAATAAGCTGCCTTTACCTCGGGCAGGCTGTCAAAAATCCCCCTGGCTTCCAGCTGTGCTGCCCGTTCTACAGACGCTTTCAGCTTCTCGAAGTTATACTGCCTCTGCAGACTATCCGGTACCCAGCCGAAAAGAGCGCCGCTTCCCAGTCTGAATTTGTCCCAACCAGTCAGCTCCATGTGCCGTGAGAATTCCTCCACGGTTTTTATACCGTTGTAAATCCACAGCCCGATAAAAGCGGCGACCAGTATTGCTCCTCCTATCGGGCCAGCCACCGACATGAACATACCGGCCACTGTCGCCACACTCGCTGCTCCCGCAATGCCCATGCTGACACCAAGGCCGGCCGCCAGTGATACTGCACTGCCTACGGTCAGGCCCGTGCTGATGATGGCAGTCAGCGTGTTAACATTTAAGTTAACATTCAGCTGGATAACCTGGCGTGTAAGCTGTGCTTTCAGGTCAGAATCTTCAGTTATTCTCGCTCTGGCACTGAGCTCCCGCAGCTCCTGTGCTGCTGTATAGACCCCGTACCAGGCAAGCCCCGTACCCAGCACAGACAGCGCTGTACCTGCGCTACCGGCGATAAAATTACGTACACCAAAGGCACGAATGCCTGACGTCAGTTTTTCACCCAAGCCCCGGGAAACGGCCTGTGATGAAACCGGTGTACTCATCGTACCTGCAGCCGGTCGGGGTACCGAAAGCTTCCATTTACTGTGAATAAATTCGATGGCTTCATCGCTAAGATCAGCACCCAGCTCTGCGATGGCCAGCGCCTTCTCGATCTTTAGTTTTCCCTTTTCTTCTGTACTCAGCTTTCCACTGGCCAGGCGCGCATCAATCACTGTAATGCGGTAGAGTGCGGCGGCGGCACCCAGCCCCAGTACCCCCTTACTGGTATAGCCCATAAACGTTTGCAGTTGCTGTATCACGCGCACGCGTAATCCCAGCGACTGCAGGGTGTAACTGTCATCAGGCAAGCTCAGGCTGCTATCAGATTGCTTTATAATACGGAGCATCGTTCTGCCCGCTGCCGTATTTTTATCGACTGATCCAGCATCGATCAGGCCAATTTCGTCAGCCAGCCGCTGCAGATATGTTTTCTCTGAATCCAGTACAAGGCCGAATGCTTCCCTGCCGTTAAGAATCCCCTTTGCAGAACCTGCATGCTGTTCATTCAATGCCTGGGCTGCCTGACGCAGTGCCTCTGCTTCAGAGCTGCGTTGCGATAATTCATGAATCTGCTCTGTTTCAAGGAAGCGAGAAAGCAGTTGTTTTTCTTCAGGACGCAGCCCATGGAAAAAGGCCGTTCCATAATAGAGTCTGTTTACCAGCTCCTGGAATTTCTTAATGCTTGCGGGATGCACTTCAGACATCATTCTTTTTTCTTCAGGGTCGTAACGCCACAGGGACTGGTATTCTGTCTGTGCCGTTATCGTTTCTTCCATAACCCACCCCTGACCACGAATATGTATCTTCTTTTTTCCATCCTGCATCATGATGACTTCATGCAGGATGGCGGTCAGCCTGAGGCTTTCAGGATTAATGCCAAGTTCGCGACTCTGTTCCAGCAATATTGTTGCAAGGGCAGCAGGCAAACTGTCTCCCAGTTTTGAGCCCACGAGTTCGACATCAAGCTGTGTTACACTCTCGGGTGATATTTTTTTTAAAAGCTGACGAAAATCATCCTGTAGCCTGTCAATCGTACGGCCACCAAATGTCTGCTGACCGTTATCGTAAAGACTATGCCCGACAAGAATCAGTTTTAGTTTTCCCTTTGGTGGAGATATTGCGCCAGAATCCAGCGATTCACTCTGACTATTCCACCTGAGACTGGTGTTTATTTCACTGGCGGCATCCTGCGAGCCCAATGATATTATTTCACTGCTGCGGGGATCGGTTAAAAGCAAAGCGACAACGGCATCTGATGTTATTTTGTCATCCTGCAGCTGCATTATCCATCGTGACTCGTGCTCACTGGTGTCGTCTATGGACTCCAGCATGTTGAGTTTTCTCTTTATGTTTCTTTCAATTAATTGCAAATAAGTCGGGTGCCATACCCATTTGTCAGCGGGATCAACACGACTGCCCAAGTTTCCGTACACTATTGGCAGATAATCCTGGATAACACCCTGATGGTACAGCGCTTTTCCTGTTTCCAGAATGCATCGAGCATATTCGCGAATCAGCTCCTGACCTTCAATACCAATAGCAAGCCGTATAGTATCGGACACCATCGCAGTACTGCTGATGTTGAAACCAAAACTGGGGCGTTCAGCGTTTGTTAATCCTGCAAATAGTTTTAAAAAATATTTCCTGTACAGAACGTTGGCCACCGCTTGCCTGTCTGATTGGCTGACTGAAGCAAGATCTGTTTCCTGTGTCTGCAGGGCAACGAAATGATCCGTTGGCCTGAAAGCAAGGGAGACCGCGTCAGGATCGCTATTAACAGTGAGCTGAAACACATTATCATGGTTATGATTGAATACCAGCGCAGGTTCGAGCAGGGTACGCAGGAGCCTGGTATTTTTACGTATTCTGTCCAGATAGTTTTGCAACAGTGGCATATTTTGCGCACTCAGCATGCTGGCCATGTAGGTTTTGTCTTCAGCAGGAACATACTGTTGTGTACTGCGTACTTTCTCGTTGAAAAGAGACCAGGGGCCCTGGTTATTATTCAGTACGATCATCGAGCCTATACTACTGATATCCAGGCCATGCTGGAAAAATTTTGTCCCGCTCTGTACCAGGATTAAATTGAGCTGGCCGCTATCGACATAAGGTTTGGCCAGGGTTAACAGGCTTGTTATTTCTGCTTCAGTAATATGGCTGGCTGTTACATCCATCACAATAGTGCGCGGCATCGCCGGGCCGCTAAAGATGTTACGTAATAATACACGGGGATCCTGCCAGGTAAGAGGGTTCACGACCATATTGTTAGGATGTGGATCCACGATAATCAGTTTTTTCGTTTTTAACGCAGGATCGGAAACTGATTGTGTCTGTTGCACTTGTGGAAATAAATGTGGAATTTCGAAATAGGTGCCTGGCAGAATAGCTGCATTTTTAAGAACATCATCAGGTAACGCATTACGTATCTGATTGATAACAGAGAGCCCATGAGGTCCGGACATGACATAAGCGGCCTGGCGGATATCTGCGGGTAGACGCTGTTTTATGGTCTCTTCGAAAGAGAGGTGCAGGCCGAGCCAGTTCATTTGAAAACGTATCAAATGATGCATGTTTTGCATGGTATGGTAAAACTGCTCCATACGAGCCGAAATCCGCACAGGATCGACCATACCCTGTTCATTGTTAATGCTTACCATTAAATCATGCACTGTCTGCAGTGTTTCCGTAAATTCTGCAGTGATAAAGGCAGGTGTATTTCGCGTAAAGAAACTCTCCGGGCGCTGGCCAATCAAATTTTGCAAAATATCAATATGTTGCCTTACATAAAAAGGAAGCTGGCTTTTGTCAAAGCGACGACAGGCATCGTAGCGTGTTATCAGCGTGTTTGTGTCCTGTGCCCGGGTCTCCATTAAGGGGTCTATGGCAGTCGCTGCAGGGAGCCCATCAGGGCTTAATTCAACCGTTCTCATACTGTCAGAAATGGAAGTCTTTCCTTGCTCAGAAAAGAAATCGGCCAGGGCCTTTTGTACTCTGTCCACCTGTCCTGCTTCAATCCATTGCGCCATTTCCCTGGACAGAATCTCTGCCGCTTCACTCTGCGACATTCTTGAGCCTTTTTCCAGAAAATGGATCATCCTGTCGGCTGGAAAGCTACCGTGTTTAACAAGCTGCATCCCGAATGATTTAATATAGACAACTGTTTTTTCACGCAAGTTAAGTGGAACATCATCCAGGACTTCCGGCATCCTTAAGTTCGCTACCGCAAAAGGTGCGGATGCAGGAATCATATAAAACATCTGTTTAACAGGCAGGACAAAGGCGGGTCGACGTTGCTGGCCAGAGGTGCCGTGAGTGGTTTGCTCCGCCTGATTTTCCATCTCACTGAGTCTGGATACCAGTTGTTTGCTTTTTATATGGCGTAAAAATTGAAATAGCAGGGTCGGCTCTGTACGTGAATAAGTGCTATTGGGTGAAGAAAGTGGGGAAAAATTGCGCCCTGAAATAGCCGTGGTTTTACTATTATAAGTCGCCTGTATTTGAAAATGTTTCAGTATGAATCTAATCAGGCTCTGGCTTTGATCACTGGTGATTGCCGGTTTTCCGTCGCCATTTTTATAGCGTGCACCCAGTAATGAAAATACCTGAATAGCCGTATGGAGCCAGCGTCTGAAATGCGCGTTTTCTGAAAAATCAGCAAATACACCATCAATGTCGTTCGTTCTCAGTACTAACTGCCATTCATTATTTTTATATACGACAGGAAGAGGTCTGGCCGTGCTATCTGTGGGTGAAAAGATGGCTAATTTCCCTTCTGGCGTACGCTCCAGCCAGTAATGATCTTCTCCGATACGCACATAATCTCTACCCTGGTGATTAAATGATTCCGTTCTCTTTACTGCTTCACTGACATCAGTAAGGGCAACTCTGTAAACAGCGCGTAATGATTCAGGCAGACTGGCGGAAGCTCCTCCACTCATACCCACATTACCGTGCAGCTGCCACTGACCATCCTGGTGGTGTACGGGCAGTAAAGGTTTAACCGGATTGTCTGCAACATAAAGACGCCAGGTTGCGTTGGCACTGTCAAGGCGTACCGAATAGTCGTCACTGCCGATACGGATGTAGTGTCTGCCGTTGTGAAGGACGGGCTCACTGCTGCGGGGATTCACAATCAGGCCAGGGACATGGACGCTGTATGTAGCCTGTATATGTTGTGGCAGAGTCACCACCGGAATCATTTTTCCTGCCTCGCTGTTCCGCCAGACAGAGCGGGGGTTTTTATCTGCGGGTATGGCCTGCTCACTGACCCATCCCTGACCGCGAATATACATCATCTTTGTAGCGTCAGG
>JACCDN010827916.1_pt1 | contig 27790 bp, 21 predicted proteins | sample 7441691 | NCBI WGS metagenome assembly JACCDN01 (sample SAMN15323439, study PRJNA562643) | freshwater metagenome | isolation source: river surface water | place: USA:Blue River Watershed | collected 2017-08-16 | reverse complement strand
GCGTACTGTTTTTACGATTTTCTCAGCAGACTTATCTACTAAGTTGTGATCGTAAGATTGTAATTTTATTCTAATTCTTTGAGACATAGCTTATTTTTCCAAATTATCTTGGGGATGCAAAGGTAACGGGTTGTGACTTAACATTCAAGAAATATTGTCTTTTTTTTAATTTTTTTTCAAAAAATTTTTGCCCTACTATTTCGAGCAAAAGAAAGCCCCCACCATTTAACTGAAGGGGGCTCCTAAATTATTGAAAATCAGCTAATTGAATTGATAATCAACTAGTCTTCTTCTTTCACTTTACCCTTGTTCTTTGCCATTACTTCCTCAGCAATATTGTTCGGCGCTGGGTTGTAGTGACTGAACTCCATTGTAGATGTGGCACGACCAGAGCTTAAAGAACGTAATTGAGTTACGTATCCAAACATTTCGCTCAATGGTACTTTTGCCTTGATTACTTGTAAGTTACCGCGGCTATCCATACCTTCTAACATTCCACGACGACGGTTCAAGTCACCAGTTACATCTCCCATGTACTGATCTGGAGTTACTACCTCTACTTTCATGATTGGCTCCAATAAAGTAGGCTTCGCTTTCTTACCAGCAGTTCTGAAACCAGCTTTAGCACACAATTCAAATGACATTGCATCAGAATCCACATCATGGTAAGAACCATCAAATACACGGATCTTCATGTTATTCACTGGGAAACCAGCTAAAACACCTGTTGTCATTGAAGTTTCAAAGCCTTTAATGATTGCTGGTACAAATTCCTTAGGAATAGATCCACCAAACAAATCATTTTGGAATTGGAATGCTTTATCAGGATTAGCAGTTAACCACTCCTCATCAGCAGGTCCGATAGAAAATTGTATGTCCGCGAACTTACCACGACCACCTGACTGCTTTTTCAACACTTCACGGTGTTCGATTGTTGTTCCGAAAGATTCTTTATAAGCAACCTGAGGATTACCTTGGTTGATTTCCACTTTGAACTCGCGACGCATACGGTCTACGATGATTTCTAAGTGCAATTCACCCATTCCAGATAAGATCGTTTGACCTGTATCTTCATCAGTCTTTACTCTTAAAGTAGGATCTTCCTCTACTAATTTAGCAATTGCCATACCCATTTTATCAACGTCTGCTTGCGTTTTAGGCTCAACTGCAACAGAGATAACTGGTTCTGGAATAAACATATTTTCAAGAATAATTAAATGATTCTCATCACATAATGTATCCCCTGTTTTGATCTCTTTAAATCCAACTGCTGCTGCGATATCTCCTGCTTCGATAAAATCGATTGGGTTTTGTTTATTCGCAAACATTTTCATGATACGAGAGATACGCTCATTCTTACCACTTCGTACGTTTCTTACATAAGATCCCGCATCTAAGTGACCAGAATAACATCTGAAGAACGCAAGACGTCCTACGAATGGATCTGTCATAATTTTAAATGCCAAGGCAGCAAATGGTTCTTTTGCATTTGGCTTACGGAAGATTTTTTCTCCTGTATCTGGATCTGTACCTTCTGTATCATCTACATCTACTGGAGAAGGTAAATAACGACATACCGCATCTAATGCAGTTTGTACACCTTTATTTTTGAATGAAGATCCACACATCATTGGAACGATACTTAAATCGATACATGCTTTACGTATTGCTTCGTGCACTTCATCTTCAGAAATAGTATCTGGATTCTCAAAGAATTTCTCCATCAACTTGTCATCATATTCTGCAACTGCTTCGATCAATTGAGCTCTCCAATAATCTACATCTTCTTTCATATCATCTGGTACAGGAATCTCTGTATATGTCATGCCTTCTGTTGAATCATCCCAGATAATACCTTTCATTTTAATTAAATCCACTACCCCTTTGAAACTATCTTCAGCACCGATTGGTAATTGCAATGGCACTGCTTTTGCACCTAACATTTCTCTTACTTGATTTACTACCATCAAGAAGTCTGCACCAGCACGATCCATTTTATTTACAAAACCAATACGTGGCACTTTGTAACGATTTGCTTGACGCCAAACAGTCTCTGATTGAGGTTCTACACCATCTACTGCAGAGAACAAAGCAATCAAACCATCCAATACACGCATAGAACGTTCTACCTCTACAGTAAAGTCAACGTGTCCTGGAGTATCAATGATATTAAAATAATAACTTTTTGTATTTGCATCTGGCTTACCCAAAACAGTAGGAAATTGCCATTGACAACTTACCGCTGCAGAAGTAATCGTGATACCTCTTTCTTTTTCTTGCTCCATCCAGTCAGTGGTTGCACCACCATCATGTACTTCACCAATTTTGTGAATCATACCAGTGTAACGCAAGATACGTTCAGTGGTTGTAGTTTTACCCGCATCAATGTGCGCAGCAATACCAAAGTTTCTTTGTAGTCTTAAGTCCGCCATATTAGGGTTGTTTAATTTAAATTAGCCAATTTTTCCGAGGCGCAAAGTTAATGATATAAGTGATTGAACAACGGATTCCGCCCCTTTTTTTCAATAAAAAACCTCAACATGAATGTTGAGGTTTTTCTATAATATTGTAATTGATTCCTTTTGAGGAGCTTACACTTTAAAGTGAGAGAATGCTTTGTTCGCTTCTGCCATACGGTGGGTATCTTCTTTCTTCTTAAATGCTCCACCTTCGCCTTTTGTAGCTGCAACGATTTCATTTGCTAATTTATCAGCCATAGTTTTACCGTTACGCTCACGGCTAAAACGTACCAACCACTTCATGCTTAAAGAAATTTTTCTATCTGCACGAACTTCAGCTGGAATTTGAAAAGTTGCACCACCTATACGACGGCTACGAACTTCAACCGCTGGTGTTACATTAGCAACAGCTTTCTTCCACATTTCATATCCATCTTCATTTGTCATTTTTGCTACTTTCTCTAAAGAATCGTAGAAAATTTTGAAGGCAGTAGTCTTTTTACCATCCAACATAATGTTGTTGATAAAACGAGTTACTTGAACATCGTTGAAACGAGGATCTGGTGCTAATGGAATCTTTTTTGGTTGTGCTTTACGCATGTCGAATATTAATTAGTTGTTACTTGATTATTTTTTTGCTTTTTCTTTCTTAGTACCATACTTAGAACGTGACTGCTTACGGTCTTTTACACCAGCAGTATCTAAACTACCACGAACAATATGGTAACGTACACCCGGTAAATCTTTAACACGACCTCCACGGATTAATACAATACTGTGCTCTTGTAAGTTATGACCTTCACCTGGGATATAGGCAATGACTTCAATCTTATTAGTCAAACGTACTTTCGCTACTTTACGTAACGCAGAGTTCGGCTTTTTTGGAGTTGTTGTATATACTCTAGTACAAACACCACGACGCTGAGGACAAGCGTCCAGAGCTCTTGATTTACTTTTAGCCTTGATGATCTCGCGGCCTTTTCTCACTAATTGCTGAATAGTAGGCATTAATTATGCTGTTTTGTTCAATTTCGGTTTATAAAAAATTCGGACGGCAAAGGTAATGGCTGTAAACGAATTACCAAAATGTTTATTTGCAATTTTTTAAAAAATTAAGCAGGTGGCCACTTTTACCACACGTTTGTCTTTGTTTTTATTAGTTAAATAACTGATTTACAGTGTTTTAACTAAATTTTTACTAGCCATCCATGTTTGTCCTCTGCTAAGCCCACACGGATGTCATTTAATTGCTTCTTAAGGCTTGTCGCCACTTTTAGCTTATTTACATCAAATTCCATTACATAATCTCCCTCTGCAAGTTTAGAAATTAAGGACACCACTGCAGCAGTACCCACTCCAAATACCTCTTCCAACTTGCCAGCCTTGTGGGCTGCAACAATTTCCTCCACAGACAAATTGCGCTCCTCCACTGAGTAACCCATATCTCTTAATAGCGTAATCGCACTATCTCTTGTTACCCCTTTTAAAACTGTACCTCTTTCTAAACTTGGCGTGATTACCTTACCATCAATGACAAACATTACATTCATCATACCTACCTCTTCTACATATTTATGTTCCAAGGCATCGGTCCACAAAACTTGATCATACCCTTTTTGTTGCGCTAAAGCCACAGGATATAAACTTGCACCATAATTACCTCCATTTTTTGCAAAACCTACTCCACCTGGAGTGGCTCTAGTATATTTTTGTTCAATTAAAATTTTCATTGGCTCGGCATGATAAGGACCAGCTGGACCTAAAATAATCATGAACTTATAAGTCGCAGAAGGACGCACTCCTAAAAAAGGATCTGTGGCAATCATGAATGGTCTGATATATAAAGAATGATCTTCTTCTTTTGGAATCCAACCTTGTTCAATTTTAATTAACTGTTTCATGCCATCCATAAATAACCATTCTGGAACAGTAGGCATTTGCATTCTTTCTGCAGAGATATTAAAACGCTTAAAGTTTTCTTGTGGTCTAAAAATTACGACTTGGTCCGTTGCACTTTTGTAAGCTTTTATACCTTCAAAAATAGATTGACCATAATGCAATACCGCAGTTGACGGATCTAATTGCAATGGTTCGAATTTTTTAATGACTGCATTTTTCCATTCGCCATCAACATAATCTGCTGCCAACATATAATTCGTAAAACTCTTTCCAAAGAAGAAATTTTTAGGATCCAATTGTCTTAATTGATCCTTCGGCATTTCAATAAATGGGATATTTTGTGCGCTCATTTTTATTCGTTTTTTGATGCTAAATCAAGCACAAAGAAACACAAAAAAATAAAGACTTACAATTGTTATTTTTTCAATCCAATCAATTCAGTTAATTTCCCTTATCGAAATCCCATGAAAGAATTTAAAAATAGCCTGCCAAATAGCGTATTAGTGAACCTATACAAAGAAAGCTTAGTATTGGGCAACACTCCTGTGAATGTGGATAAAAAAGAACCTGTTATCTCCACTGCTGATACTGAAAACACAACATTGGCGGCAGAAAACGACCCAATTACCCCCATCAAATTCCTTGGCGAACACCAAAAAAAGATCCTAGTTTTAGTGCAAGATTCCAATGCCGTTCACTTAAATGAAAGAGCTTTTGATTTATTGACTTCAATTTTAAATGCCTGTAAATTAACGATCGCTGATATTGCATTAATTAATCTTGCAAATAAAAACTTTTCATTGCATCAAATTTTAGCACAAGTACCTTCAGATTTCGTATTAATTTTTGATATTAATCCTGTACAATTAAAAATAAAATTACCAACTAAATTATATTCGCCAATTTTACTTGGAACAACAGCATTATTATTCTGTAATAATTTATCGAATATGCAAGGAATTGATCAAGCGTCCAAAGTTGAAAAAATGAAATTATGGAATGCATTGAAATTGATTTTTAAATTATAAACAGAACTTTATTTTTCAAATGCATACACTCATTTTTGCTACAAACAATCGAAATAAAGTTGCCGAAATTCAATCTTTAGTTGGAAGTGATTTTGAAATTATTCCACTAAAAGAAGCTGGTTTTGATATTGATATTCCGGAACCACATGATCAACTGGAAATGAATGCCGCTGAGAAAGCAAGGACGATTTTTAACATGACCCATGAAAATTGTTTTAGTGAAGACACAGGTTTAGAAATTGCCGCTTTAGGGGGTGAACCAGGTGTGAAAAGTGCAAGATATGCTGGTGAAAACAGGAATTTTCAGGCTAATATTGACCTTGTTTTAAAAAAAATGACAGGTCTTGAAAATAGAGCTGCACAATTTAGAACAGTGATATGTCTTATATGGAAACAACAAGAATATTATTTTGAAGGGGTTTGCAAAGGCTATATTTTGACTACCATGCAAGGAGAAAAGGGATTTGGTTATGATCCTATTTTCGTACCTGAAGGTGCTACCAAAAGCTTTGCAAGTATGACGATAGAAGAAAAAAACCAATTTAGCCATAGACAAAAAGCAGTAACTCAATTATTTGAATTTTTAAGTAAGCAATAACTTAATTGCTTCAATTTTGTCTAACACTTTTTTATTCAAATTGTTATTGCACCATTGGAATTGGACTATTCCATAGCTCCCAGCTCGCGTTGGCTTGAATATGCAACATGTCTAATCCATTTTGTATGGTTGCACCCTTTTCTACTCCCAATGTTAGAAATTTAGTTTGTGCAGGATTGTATACAAGATCATATAAATGGTGCATCTTAGAGAGGGCTTCGTAAGGCAAATTTGGCGCTTCATCTGCATTAGGATACATGCCAACGGGGCTAGTATTAATAAGTAATGTATGCGATGCAATGATGTCTGGATGGAGGGATTTGTAATTGATACATCTATCTGATTCATTTCTAGACACGAACTGATACGATATGCCTAATTTTTTCAATACCCATTCTACCGCTGCAGCAGCACCTCCTGTACCTAAAATCAGTGCTTTTTGATGATGCGGTTTTAAAAAAGGTAATAATGATTTTTCAAACCCGATAACATCTGTATTATAACCATATAAAGCGCCTTCATGCTTTCGAACACAATTACATGCTTGAATAGCTTCCACCACTGTGGATGGATATTGCAAAAATGGAATCACTGCCTTTTTATAGGGAATAGTTACATTTAATCCTTGTAAGAAGAAATCACGTTCCCACAAACTTGGAAACAAGTCAATGGATTCAATAGGATAATTTTCATATTGTGCATCCTTAATATTTTCTTTAGAAAATTTATTAGCAAAATACCCTTTCGAAAAAGAATGTGACAATGGATATCCAATGAGTCCAAAATGTCTCACTTTTATTTATTTAAATATAAATGAAATGTATCCCCACGTAAGCCAATACGCATCGCTTCTAATGGAATGATTTCAGAAGGCGCAATATTACCCAAGTTTACATTACAGCCAATCAACTCAAGAAAATATAATTGTTGTGCTTTTTGCGGTGCTTCCCAAAGTATTTTCTCTGCAGGTATTTTTGTTAAAATCTCTTGTACCAAACCTTCTCTTACTTCACCTGAGCCTCTATATATACCTACATTCCCAGCTTCTCTTGCTTCAGCAATGACATATGATGCCCCTGCGTTAAGTTCCGCGCTCATCAATTCAATCCACTTGTATGGAGGAATAATATGTGCGGCATCTTTGCTTCCAACTTCACTAAATACTTTGGCAAATTTTGAAATTTTTTCAATGTACCCACATTTTTCTGTATGTGGAATTTCAATTGATCCATCACTCACTTCTATTACATCAATATTATAATCTTTACACATTGCAACATAATCATCAAATTGATTTCTAATGATGAAGGCTTCAAATAAAGTCCCCCCAAAATAAACTGGAATATTATGTTGTTGGTATAACTCAATCTTTGCTCTCAGATTCGGTGTAACAAACGAAGTGCCAAATCCTAGTTTAACAATATCAGTATGAGGCGCACCAATACTCAAAAAATTTTCTGCATCTTTCAAACTAAGTCCTTTGTCCATCACCATGGTTAAACCAAATTGTCTAGGTTGCTGCGTTCTCTCTGGAATCTGTGTTAAATTGAAATTCATCATTAAGTTAGTTTTTTTTTGCAAAGGTAAATTAAAATCAAATAGCTTATTTAAGCTTCTTGTATTGACTGATTAATTCAACCACTTTAGCGTCCTGTATAAGCTCAGGATAAAATTTAATCAGTTTATTTAGCCATTTACCAGATTTAGATAAGGCCATTTCTAATTGCAATAATCCCTCCTTGCGCTTATGCATCATAAATAGAATAGCACTTCTGTAATACACAAAAATCACTTTACCTTGTGTGGACATATAGGCCAATTCAGTTTGCTCTAATGCAGTATCTAATTGGTCATTAGCAATTAAGCTGCGTATGAAAAATTCCCAACCGGCAATTTGTTTAGGTTTATGTTTAACGACTATACCAAAATAATTTGCAGCTTCTTTAAATTGGTTCAAATTCATGTAACATTCACCCATCATAATATAATACTCATGAATATGTTTGTTAATACGAATGGCATGTTCAATTTGTTTAATTGCCATTTGCCACTTTGATTCCAACATATATGTCGAGGCTATTTTTTGGTATAATCTACTGTCATCTAAATTTAGATGTACTGCTTTTTTATAATGAAAGCGTGCTTGTGCATAATTTTTCAATCGATGGTAACAATGCCCTATTGCTTCATAAATTACATCTTCAGGCCTAGACAACTCTAACACTTTTTCCAACGCTTCAATGGCCTCTTTATACTTCCTAATGCGCAAATAGGCATCTCCCATATTACGATAGGCATAATCAAATTTTTCATCTATTACTATGGCGAATTGATACGCATCAATTGCTTTTTCATATAATTTGATACCTTGATAGGCTGCAGCTAAATTAAACCAGGCCAAAGCATTATAAGGTTGTTCATCAATAATTTGTTGATGTAATCTTATACTCTCTTCATTTCTACCCGTAAAATCTGTCCAAAAACAAATTTTATACAAAGCTTCCTCGTTGGTAGGTTCTTCTTCTAAAATCAATTGAAGACAATCATACACTTTATCAAAAGCTTCGTGGTCATCATATACATCTGCTAATTCAAAAAGTAATTCTGTTCTCTCAGCTCCTTCAAATAAATGCAAAGCTTCTTGCAAAAGCACAATTGCTTCCTCAGGTTGATCCAATGCTAAGTAAGCATCTGTTTTGAGGATAAACAAGTTCATATCTTTGTGGTCATACAACGCAGCTGTATTCAACAAATCAAGCGCTTCCGTATACTTTCTTGTAGCTAATAATAAATCTGCTTTTTTAATCATAAGTAACGCAGAAGAAGGGAATTGCGCCAAAGCAATATCTGCCGCTTCAATAGCTTCAATAATCGCATCTTGTTCGTCTAAATGAGCTATAATTTTTTCAAAATCGTCCTCTTCAATATAAGAATTTGCTTTACCAGTTTTTAAGTTTTGGTAGCGAAGCAGCAGCTCTTGAATATTCCCACTTTCCTCTTCAAATTGATGATTAAACATGGCATCTGTTTAAATATTATTAATAAAGCATTGATATTCAATAAAATAACAATATTTCATCCCAATGTTGTTTATTAAATGTACGTGTTCAGGTTTACATTTGCCCCAATTTATTGTACACAAAAAATTAATATATAGTTAAAAAAATATTTATGTAGAATTGTTATAATGTTTTAACTTCGTAATAACCGTGCAGACCCTAAAAACCATATTAACTTCATTCGTTTTAGTAGTATTATCATCTACTACATTCGCATCATCTGTTATAACAGGTACGACTGATTCTAAGAAAGCAACTGAAAAGTATTCTCTAAAGAACCTAAGTAATTTAAATCATAAACTAACTACATTTCATGATTTGAGATCTAGTTTAGTTTTTAAAGGGCTATCAGTTCGTGTAAATGTAAATTCAGCTCAAACTAATTATCTTAAGTACAATAAAGGCAATATCACTTATGTGATTCCTTATCGTCACAAGGTTGTTTTACCAAGGTTTAAAGCGCCTAGCCCTCAAACTCCTTAGTTACTATTCAATTAATTGATACAGCGTTTTGTTCACCTCAAACACATTCAAAGTGATTGGGCTAAAATCTACTTTGGTTGCAGTATATAAAATCTTAGACCCATCAATTGTATGTAGTTGATAAGCTAATACTAATCCAGGAATTTCTTTAAAAGCTTGTTCATATACCGTAACAGTTGGAATTATTGCTTTTGTATAAAATACATCCATTGCAGTTCCATCTGACCAATTGAGTGTAATGGCTTCGCATGAGTAGTCTAAAATCAAGTTTAAGGAATCTTTCTTTTTTGATGACACTAAATTGGCACTACTTAATGGATCGTACTTTATATATTGAAGTAGTTTATTCAACCCGATTTCTTTTATAATAGTAGCTGTATCATGTTGAGTATTAAAAATTAAGGTTTGTGTCAACTCAGGTGTTTTGAAAATTGTCTTGCAAACGTTGCCTTTTATATACACAAATTTTTGACCAATAACAGTAGTATCTGTCTGAACTATTTGATGAATATTATAGGTAATAGCGCACTCACCCACTACTTTAGTTTGTGCATTAGTATTAAAAAAAGAGAAGCAGAAACAGCAAGCAATTAATGGGGGTAATCGAAGCATAGTGAAATATATAAATATAAAAGAGACCTAAATATTAATCAGGTCTCTTTTAGTAACAATACTATTTTTTGGTTTTCTCTTTAAGTGCTTGAACTTTTTTCTGAGCCTCCATCATTTGCTCATACTTTTCTTGCCAATTACTTTTTTTCTTTGGTGTCTTTCTTTTGACTTCAATATCTGCTAATATTTTATCATGATTAATGATCAGTTTTTGAATCACTAATTGTAATAATAAGGTAACAATATTAGATACGGTGTAATACCATGTTAATGCAGAAGGCAAACTATTGAAGATGAACAACAACATGAATGGGAAAATATAAGGCATGTACTTTAACGCTGGATTATCTTGAGTTGGCGTCATGGACATGTTATAAATAGAAGAAATAAAAGTAGTCAATACAGCTGTCAATGTAAATAAACTAATATGGTCGCCAAAACCTAATGGGATACTAAAAGGAAGGGTATAAATTGAATCAAAACTAGATAAATCCTGACTCCACAAAAATGACTGCCCTCTTAGTGCAATATTTGAATTAAAGAAACTATACAAAGCAAAGAAGATTGGAATTTGTAATAAGGCTGGAATACACCCCCCTAAAGGATTCACACCTGCTTCTCTAAATAACTTCATTTGCTCCATAGCAAATGCTTGTTGATCATCTCCTGTCTTTTTCTTTAACTCATCTAATTCAGGTTTTAAAACTTTCATCTTAGCTGTACTCAAAAAACTTGAATACGTTAATGGAGAAGTTACTAAACGAATAAAGATGGTTAATAAAAATACCACCCACCCATAATTACTTACAAAACCAGCAAAGAAGTCAAACACTGGCATGATAATATATTTATTAATAGGACGTACAAATGAGTACAAGTCTCTACCCAAATTCACCATCTTCTCCATCTCCGGAGCTTGTGATTTTAAAATTTCAAAATCATTAGGTCCAAAATATAAAGACAATGGCATAGCCACATTAGATCCTGCTAATTTAGTTTGGAATTGAGCCTGTAATGTTGCCAAACCATTGCTGCTATCTGATTTACGCTGCCAGTCTATCTTACCTGAATTAAAACCATCTTTATAAATCACTGTTGTAGAGAAAAATTGTTGCACTAAACCAACCCACTGTACAGGCTTCTCAAATACTTTATTGGTATTACTTGAAATGTAATCAAACTCGTTGCCTTCAGAAAAACAAATATTTGACATCTGACGTTCATAGGTTGTAGTCTTTTCTTGTCCATATGAATGTACATCCCACAAAACATTTAATTGATTATTGGTCAATAATTGATCTGCACCATCCAATACAATAGTCCAATCAACATTGTATTTTCCTTTTGCTAGTAAAAACTGATGTTTAACAGTTTTTCCATTAGGCGCTGTCCATACATATTCAACTTTTTGCACTCCATTTGGATCTGTAGTTACATTTGACGTTGGAAAAAGAACTTGGTTAATCTGAACAGTTTGATTGTTGCCTGCATTCACTGCATAAGTCAATGAACTACTATCTCCTAATTGTACCAATTGCTTTTTTGAATTGGTATACTTCTTTAGTGTAACTCTTGAAACCTGACCTCCTTTATTAGTCAATTCCACTTTAATTAAATCGTTCTCTAAAACAGTAAATTGCTCTTTTAAAGTATCAGTAACAACCGCATATCCTGTTGAATCCTTTTTTGTTGAATCATTCAATTGAATAGTTTTTAGCGCAGCAGCTTTTTCAGCAGTCGCCTTCACCATGGCCAATGAATCGTCGAATCTTTTTTTATAGGCTGCTATTTCATTTTGTTGCTTACTTGTGTACCAAAAATATACAAAGAATAAGCCCGCTAATAATACAAACCCAATGACCGTATTTTTGTCCGTTTTCATACTTTTAAATTAATCTATATAGATGCGCAAAGGTATGTTTTTAAGGTGTATTTAGCACTCTATCGGGCGTATTTTGGAAGCATTTTAGCGCTATTTTAAGTCTTTATTACAGATTCCTGCTGTATTTACCTCCAGTATGGTAGAGCAAATTAGTAATATCCCCTAAACTACAATATTTAACCGCCTCCATTAAGACCTCAAAAATGTTTTCATTCTGAATAGCAGCGGTGTGTAATAAACTTAAATAATGTGCAGATTGATCTTTGTGTCTATTTTTAAAATGGGCGAGATTGCTAATTTGTAATTTCTTCTCCGTTGCAGAAGATCTGAATACTGGACGTCGATCATTGTTATTTTGATCTGATTCATCAATAAAGGTATTCACGCCAATAATCGGAATCTCCCCATGATGTTTTCTAGTTTCATACAACATGCTTTCCTCTTGGATCTTAGATCTTTGATACATTCTTTCCATTGCTCCCAATACACCACCTCTTGCATTGATGCGCTCCAATTCATGCAATACCGCTTCTTCTACTAGATCAGTCAATTCATTCATTAGGAAACTTCCTTGTTGAGCATTTTCCACTTTTGCAGTACCCAATTCTTTATTGATGATCAATTGAATTGCAAGTGCCCTTCTTACACTCTCTTTGGTTGGTGTTGTAATGGCTTCGTCATAAGCATTAGTATGTAAACTATTGCATTGATCATAGATCGCATATAAAGCCTGTAATGTGGTTCTAATATCATTGAAGTCGATCTCTTGCGCGTGCAAACTTCTACCACTTGTTTGAATATGGTATTTTAGTTTTTGTGACCTCGCATTTGCATGGTACTTGAGCTTCAAAGTTTGCGCCCAGATCCTTCTGGCTACCCTACCAATGACTGCATATTCCGGATCCATTCCGTTGCTGAAAAAGAAACTAAAATTGGGAATAAAGTCATCAATCGCTAATCCCCTATTTAAAAAGTATTCGATATAAGTAAATCCATTTGCTAAAGTAAATGCCAACTGTGTAATTGGATTAGCACCTGCTTCAGCAATATGGTAACCAGAAATAGAAATACTGTAAAAATTCTTCACTTTTTGGTCCACAAAATAAGCTTGCACATCACCCATTAGTTTTAGTGCAAAATCAATAGAAAAAATACAAGTATTTTGCGCTTGATCTTCTTTTAAAATATCTGCTTGGAGTGTTCCTCTTACATTTTGTAAAACTTGATTTCTGATCGTATTATATACTTTCGCATCCAACACTTGATCACCACTCACTCCTAATAATTTCAAACCTAATCCATTGTGATCAATAGATTGTTTTTTTAAATCATTGAATCCAGTATACACTGGTTTTTCCTTGCCTTTAAAAATCTGATTGATTTTTTTATTAACAGCAGGCCACATTTTTTGATCAGTAATGTATTGCTCACAAGCTTGGTCAATTGCTGCATTAAAAAACATAGCAAGAATAATAGCAGCAGGACCATTGATGGTCATGCTTACAGAACTAGTAGGATCATTTAAATTAATCCCAGAATATAATTTTTTAATATCATCCACCGACGCAATATTCACACCGGCATTTCCAATTTTTCCAAACACATCCATTCTGTTGGTAGGATCTTGCCCGTATAAAGTCACACTATCAAATGCAGTAGATAATCTTGTCGCAGGTTGTCCTTTTGCCAAAAAATGGAAGCGTTGATTTGTTTTCTCAGGACCTCCTTCTCCAGCAAACATTCTTGTTGGATCCTCACCAGTTCGCTTTAAATCAAAAACCCCCGCAGTATAAGGATAATGTCCCGGTACATTTTCTTTTAATTGCCATTCAGCAATATCTCCCCAATCTTTAAAATTTGGCAAATACACTTTTTGTAAAGTCAATCCTGATTCAGTTTTAAAACTCAAAGGTTGATGTATTTTTTTGCCCCTAATTTCATATACCAAAGCATCTTGTTCGTACTTAGACTTTGTTGATGCCCAAGATTGAATTATTTTTTTTACCTCTGGATCTATTAACCCAGCTACTTTATCAGCTTCTTCTTTTAATAAAGGTATTTTTTTAAGTTTTGGATTTTGCATTACTTGCTCGTAACTATACCATTGAGATGCATAATGCTTTTGCTCAGCTATCCAAACTTTATTTTTTTTTATCGTATCTACAATTTCATTCAAATAATTATAACGATTCAAAGGTATCGTAGGCATCGCAACGATACTTCCATCATAAGCTAAAGTTTTAGCAATTGGCTTCCATTTCAATTGATGTTGTTCATTTACTGTCAATACCAACTGATTAAACAATTGCTGCATACCTGGATCATTAAACTTAGAAGCGATGGTTCCATACACTGGTAAGTTTTGATGATTATTATCAAATAAATGACGAGACCTTGCAAACTGCTTCTTTACATCTCTTAAGGCATCTAAACCTCCTGATCGATCAAATTTATTGATACCAATAATTTGAGCATAGTCAATCATATTAATTTTTTCCAATTGACTAGCTGCACCAAACTCTGGTGTCATTACATAAATTGGAACAGTTACAAAATCGACTATAGATGCGTCATTTTGTCCTACTCCAGCCGTTTCAATAATAATTGCATCATAGCCAGCTTCCTTGCATAAATAAATCACTTGTTCTAAGGAGGCAGTTATAGAATGATGATCCGACCTTGTCGCCAAAGAACGCATAAATACATTAGGATGATGAATGGCATTCATTCTAATTCTATCCCCTAATAGTGCACCACCTGTTTTTTTCTTTGTTGGATCAACTGAAACAACTGCGATACTTAATCCAGGATTTGATTGAATAAAATAATGTACTAGCCTATCACATACTGTTGACTTTCCTGCGCCACCAGTACCCGTCAAACCAATAACTGGTATATTTTTTTCCAGTATTTTTTTATCTTTTTTAATTTTCAGGCTCCCATTTTGCAATAATGTGATATCCCTTGCCAATTTTCTTGGATCCACTTTTTTAACAAAGGGCAATTTTGGATACTTTGTTGTATGATTAGACTTTAATGGAAAATTTGCAAAAGAAATCACTTCACGAATCATGCCTTCTATGCCCATCGCTAAACCATCTTTTGGCAAATATATTTTTGAAATACCTTTTGCGTGAATAATTGCAGCTTCAGAAGGCAAAATAGTACCACCACCTCCACCAACTATTTTAATATGCTGGTAACCAGCATCATCTAATAATTTTCTGAGGTAGGTAAAGAATTCAATATGACCCCCTTGGTAAGAAGTGATAGCTATCAATTGTACATCTTCTTCTATAGCTGCTTCTACAATTTCTTGTGCGGATCTATTGTGTCCCAAATGAATGACTTCTGCCCCTTGTTCTTGCAATACACGACGCATGATATTGATAGAAGCATCATGGCCATCAAATAAACTGGTGGATGTAAGAATTCTAATTTTTTGCATACTACAAAACTAACATATGTTAGCGGTATGACAAAGACGAAATTTTACTTTTTTGCGTATGTTTTTGCAGCTGCAATAAAATGAACAAATAATGGTGCTGGAGCTTCAACCGTACTCTTTAATTCTGGATGGTATTGTACCCCAATAAAAAATGGATGGTTGGGTAATTCAACGATTTCCACCAACCCGCTGGTTGGATTAATTCCACTGTACACCATGCCTTTATCTTGGAATGATTTTAAGTAGTCGTTATTAAATTCATAACGATGACGATGACGTTCGCTAATTAATTCACTGTTATAAATTTTGTATGCTAATGAATCTTTTTGAATTGCACAAGGATAAGCTCCTAATCGCATCGTACCTCCTTTCATGGTGATTCTCTTTTGTTCTTCCATCATGTTTATAACGGGATGTACTGCATTTGGGTCCATCTCAACTGAGTGTGCTCCAACCAAACCAACTACATTTCTTGCAAATTCAATCACAGCCATTTGCATACCTAAACAAATACCAAAGAATGGTAAATTATTTTCTCTCGCATATTGGACAGCTAAAATTTTTCCTTCAATACCCCTATTCCCAAAACCAGGAGCTACTAACAATCCATCTAATCCACCTACTAATTCTTTTACATTATCTTTTGTAATGTCTTCACTATGCACATTCACCACATTCACTTTCACCTCATTCATCGCTCCAGCATGTATAAAGCTTTCTAAGATAGACTTATAAGCATCTTGTAATTCAATGTACTTACCAATCAGACCAATATTCACTGTTGCTTTTGGATGCTTTAATTTGTCTAAAAAAAGACTCCATTTTTTTAAATCTGGCTCTTTGTAATGAGTGATTTTTAATTTTTCAAGTACTATTAAATCTAATTTTTCTTCTAACATTTTTAAGGGAACTTCATAAATTGTTGAAGCGTCAGCTGCTTCAATGACTCTCCCTGCTCTTACATTACAAAACAATGCGATCTTTCTTTTAATCTCATCATTTAATGGTTCTTCGGCTCTACAAACAATTACATCTGGGTGAACACCTGCCTCACTCAACATACGGACACTGTGTTGCGTAGGTTTAGTTTTTAATTCTTTTGCTGCTTTTAAATAAGGCACTAAAGTTAAATGTACTACCATCACATCTTCCTCTGGCAACTCCCACTGTATTTGTCTAACAGTTTCTACAAAAGGTAAACTTTCAATATCACCAACTGTTCCACCTATTTCTGTGATCACCACATCAAACTTTCCCTCTTTTCCTAACAACAACATACGGTGCTTTATTTCATCTGTGATATGGGGCACTACTTGTACCGTCTTACCAAGAAATTCACCCGCTCTTTCTTTATTGATTACTGTTTGATAAATACGTCCAGTAGTCACATTATTGGCTTGTGAAGTAGGAATATTTAAAAAACGCTCATAGTGACCTAAATCTAGATCTGTTTCAGCACCATCTTCAGTGACATAACATTCTCCATGTTCATAGGGATTTAAAGTTCCTGGATCCACATTAATGTATGGGTCGAATTTTTGGATCGTAGCTGTGATACCACGAGCTTGTAATAACTTAGCAAGGGAAGCAGCAATAATACCTTTGCCTAAACTACTAGTAACACCACCCGTAACAAAAATATACTTTGCCATAACTTTAAATTCATATAATATTGAAAAAGGAATTCCGGCAATAGTTGACTATTGAGGATTACCCAATCAATTGGTTTTTAATGTGACCGCCTTTTTTTTGGAAAATTTCTTAGAGGTCATACAAAAATAAGCTAAAAAATACCGCCTACAAAATGAATAAAACCACTTAAACAATAAATGTTTATAACTGTTATATAAAAGTGAACATCTTAAAATCAAATAAAAATTAATTCTATGAAAAAGCCCCTTTATACCTTAATTGTACTGCTTTTGACAGCAGGTTTGCTAAGTTGGCAATGGGAAAAAACACAACATCCTGCAATTGATAAAGCAGAAGTGATTGAATGTCTAAACATGGAGACGCAGCAGGCTTATCAATTAGAAGCTAGCCAATCCAAATTTGCCAAAATGCACCTAGCGCCTATCCAAGTCAATCCAGCCAATTTATTGGGTAAAATTGTTCCATTCAATGCAGCTGATGGAAAAGCGGGACAGGCCTATTTTATTCCTGCTAAAAAGAAATCAGACAAATGGCTAATTGTGATCCAAGAATGGTGGGGGCTAAATGATCATATCAAAATGGAAGCAGATCAATATTTTAAGGATTTGGGGGATGTGAATGTGATGGCGGTGGATATGTATGATGGTAAAATAGCTTCCACACCTGATAGCGCCATGAAATTAATGCGTGGTGCTGATATGAACAGAATGGTCGCTTTGATTCAAGGCGCCATTAAACACGCAGGACCAAAAGCATCTATTTATAGTGTAGGATGGTGCTTTGGTGGCATGTGGAGTTTACAAACTGCAATTTTAGCTGGACCTCAAGCAAAAGGATCTGTAATGTACTATGGTCGTCCTGAATCCAATATGGACAAATTGAAATCCATTCAATGTGATATCATTGGCTTTTTTGGCAATTTAGACCAGTCCCCTTCTCCTGCAATGGTGAATGATTTTGAGGCCAACATGAAATCAGCTGGTAAAAATTTGACCGCTTATAAGTATGAAGCTGGTCATGGTTTCGCGAATCCTAGCAATCCTAGTTTTAACGCTGCCGCTAAAGCGGATTCTTATGCGAAAGCAATTGCTTTCTTGAAAGCGCATTAACACAATGATTTTTGTTTCTTATGAATAAGATAATAGAGAAAATATACTATTCCGAAGTGAACATTCGAGCAAAGGGTGCTGAGAGCCTAGGGATAAGTGTATTTTCTCTATTTTTAAAACTGTCAAGATAAACTACATATCGTTTTTTATCTTCTCAAAGCTTGCAGTGAGTCCTTTAATTAAGGAAGAACTAAATCCTTGATGCTCCATTTCATTTAATCCAGCAATGGTACAACCCATTGGCGTAGTCACTTTATCAATCTCTTGTTCTGGATGCGTATTTTTTGTCAACAATAAATCTGCAGCCCCCTTTGCAGTTTGTGCTGCAATCAAAGCAGCCTGAGTCGCATTAAAACCAATCTCAATGCCTCCTTGAATATTCGCTCTAATAAATCTTAATGCATAAGCAGTTCCACAAGCACCCAACACTGTAGCTGCATCCATTAATTTTTCATCAATAACAATGGACTTTCCTAACTGATTGAAGAGGTCAGTTACAAATGCAATCTTACCCTGACCTAACTGATTGGAACAAATACAGGTCATGCTTTCCTGAATTGAAATAGCCGTATTCGGCATTGCCCTTATAATTGGAAATTGATCGGAAACAATTGTCTCTATATCTTTAATCCAAATTCCTGTTGCTACACTTATAATAGTGTGCTGTGATTCAGACAAATTTGGTTTTAACAACTCTAAAATTTCTTTTATTTGAAATGGTTTTACAGCCAATAAAATATACTTTGCAGCTTTAATTGCATTGGCATTGTCAGTACTTATATGTACTCCTTGATCCGCCAAATGTTGAATGGTAGATAGGTTTCTTTTGGTAATAATGATTTGACTTGCATTTACAAAACCACTTAGGATTAATCCTTCTGCAATTGAAGCCCCTAAGTTCCCACCACCTATGATCGCTATATTATTTTCCATGTGGATGAAGATTAAAATTGATAATGATAATTTATAATAAAAAATATGTATTATTAAGCTGATTGGTAATTATACTATTCCATTGCGAGCGAGAAGACGCAAAAGATCGTCAGATGGAAGCCCGTAAATTCTTTTGCGAGCTGATTGCCTTGGGATAGTTGTAAATACTGATTCTATAAAAAAGTAAGAAAATTTTAATACCCCTTTCCGGGTACTAAATAACTCGCCACATAATCATGCACACCGTCTTCTAAACTTGTAAACGGCTTAGAGTATCCAACAGCACGTAATTTATCCATATTAGCTTCGGTGAAATATTGGTATTTATCTCTGATATCTTCGGGCATATCCACAAATTCAATATTTGGCTCAAGTCCCTGAGCAATAAAAGTATTGGCAGCTAAATCATAAAAAGACCTTGCCTTACCCGTACCTAAATTATATAACCCATTCTTCTCTTTTGTCCATTTGCCATCTAACATTGTATGCATCATCCAATCAATCACCGATACTAAATCTTTCACATAAATAAAATCACGTAATTGTTGACCATCTTTATAATCAGGTCGATGACTCTTAAATAATTTCACAATACCCGAAGCTTTGATCTGATTAAAGGAATGAAAAATCACACTGGCCATTCTTCCTTTATGTGCTTCATTAGGACCATAGACATTGAAGAATTTCAAACCAGTCCAACTAGGTGGACAGCTTGGTTGAGCGATTGCCCATTTATCAAATTCATTTTTACTAACCCCATATGGATTTAAGGGAAGTAATTTATCTAAGTTAGTAAGACGATCATCATACCCATTTTCACCCGATCCATAAGTCGCTGCAGAAGAAGCATAAATCAATGGAATACTTTTATTGGTAGCATAATTCCATAAAGCTTTAGAATATTCCACATTCAATGCCTCGTGAATGGCATAATTAAATTCAGTTGTGTCAGTCCTTGCACCTAAATGCACAATTAAATCAATCTCATATTCATCTGCTTCTAGCTTCGTTAAAAAAGCCTGACGTTCAATTGCTTTAATAAATTTTTTAGACTCCCAATTTTTTCTTTTTGATTCAACACCAAAGTCATCTACAAGTAATAACTGATCTAATCCTTGCTCATTTAAATATTGAACAAAAACAGAACCGATAAAACCGGCTGCTCCAGTAACTACTATTGTTGGTTGCTTTGACATTAAATTATAATTTCTTTTCTATTGCGGTATCGTATTCGTTTTTCCAAGAAGAAATTGTTCCCCAATTTTCATTTTCAACCATTACATCTCCATTGGTTACTTTCCCTAGAACAGAAAATGCAACTCCAGCAGCTTTAGCTGATTGTTCTATATGAGCCACTTGATCAACAGCACAAGAAACTACCACTCTACTTTGTGATTCTCCTAACCAGTATGCGTCTTTTCTTAAGGTGCTATTATTTGAGCTTACGTTGAAACCTTTGTGATTGAAAAATGCTGACTCCAACAAAGTAATAATTAATCCACCTTCACTAATATCATGAGCAGATTTAATCTTTTTTGACTTAATTAAACTTGCAACTAATTTCTGTAATTGAAACTCTTCTTCTAAATCAAAGTAAGGTGCTTGAGAAAACGCAATACCCTTTATTTTATTTAAATATTCAGAAGATCCGATATCGTTTCTTTGTTCACCAAGTAACACTATTGCATCGCCTTCATTTTTAAAATCTAAAGTCATCCTGTTGCCCATATCCTCAACAATACCTACCATACCGATTGTAGGCGTTGGAAATACCGGACCATCTGGATTTTGGTTGTAGAAGCTCACGTTACCACCAGTAACTGGTGTATTGAATTTTCTACAAGCTGCGCCCATTCCTTCCACAGACTTTACAAACTGATAATATACTTCTGGATCGTATGGATTACCAAAATTCAAACAGTTGGTTACGCCAATTGGTTCTCCACCAGAACAAACAATATTTCTTGCTGCTTCTGCAACAGCAATCATGGCACCTTTTTCAGGATCAGCAAAAACATATTTACTGTTACAATCCACTGTCATCGCTAAAGCTTTACCAGTACCTTTTGCTAACACCACAGCAGCATCACTTGGTGCATTGGTAGAAGTATTAGCAGCACCTACCATACTATCATATTGCGTATACACCCAACGCTTAGATGCAATATTTGGAAGTTGTACCATCGCTTTTACAGTCTCCTGTAAATTATTTGTATCTGCTATAGAAGCCAAATCAAATGCATTCACTTTTGCTAAATAAGCAGGTGCTTTATAGTCTCTCTCATAAACTGGTGCGCCGCCACCCAATACCAACTCATAAGCTGGTAATGAAGCTTCTAATTCACCATGCATGTAAAAATTCAACAAGCCATCATCTGTTACTTCACCAATATTACTACAAGACAAATCCCACTTTTCAAAAACTGCTAAAACATCTGCTTCTCTACCTTTCTCCACCACCATCAACATACGTTCTTGGCTCTCACTTAATAGCAATTCCCAAGCTTTCATATTTTGTTGACGTGTAGGTACTTTATCTAAATCAATACGCATACCTACTCCACCTTTCGCACTCATCTCCGCAGTAGAACAAATAATACCCGCTGCGCCCATATCCTGCATACCAACTACACCACCTGTCTCAATCACTTCTAAACAAGCTTCTAACAATTTCTTTTCTTGAAAGGGATCACCCACTTGAACTGCTGGCAATTCCTCTACACTATCCGCAGTAATTTCTGCAGAAGCAAAACTTGCACCGCCAATGCCATCTTTTCCTGTTGCACTACCTACAAAAAAAACTGGATTACCTTTTCCCAAGGCAATTGCACTTACTGTTTTTCCTGCCTTTACAATCCCCACACTCATGGCATTGACAAGAGGATTAGTATGATAACAATCTTCAAAATACAATTCACCACCCACAGTCGGCACACCAAAACAGTTTCCATAATGGCCAATCCCATGCACTACGCCAGCCAACAATCTTTTTGTTTTTGTATCCTCTAAATTTCCAAAACGTAAACTGTTTAATGAGGCAATTGGACGTGCGCCCATGGTAAAAATATCTCTTTGAATTCCTCCCACTCCTGTTGCAGCACCTTGGAAGGGTTCCAATGCACTTGGGTGGTTATGACTTTCAATTTTAAAAACCACACCATAATCATTGCCAATATCCATCAAACCAGCATTCTCTTCACCTGCAGCAACTAACATTCTACCTCCATCACGAGGTAAAGTCTTTAACCATTTAATTGAATTCTTATAGCTACAATGCTCACTCCACATTCCACTGAAAGCACACAACTCTGTAAAATTGGGTGTACGACCTAGTTTTTCTTTAATACTTTGAAATTCTGCTTCGGTTAATCTTAATTGTTGGGCTGTTTTAACAGTTATTTCCATGATTTAGGCTTATACTTGAATTGATGTGGCGAAGTTACAAAACGACAGACTTAACTAATTATGGATTTACCAACATTAAAGAAGTTTCTTGTTAGTAGTTAAAAAATGGATGATTGTGATTATCAATAGATTGCATACTAATAATACATTATATTGTTTTATAATATATATATTTTATGCACATTTTATGAAATTATGAGTATTATGGATCAAATAAATTAAGAAAAGAGGATATCTTTGAATCAATAATTTATATTTAAATAAATAATATATGTCATTAAGAACCGATGCAGTCAACCATGTGAGCCATTTTAAACCTGAATCACCAGATATCAAAAGCGCAAAAATTACTGGCGTTTTTGGAGAGAACGTATTCACCATTAAAACAGCAAGAGAATATTTAAGTGATGAAGCTTATAAAAGCTTAGTAACAAGTATCAAGGGCGGTAAAAAAATTGATCGCACTGTGGCTGGTCAAATTGCTTCAGGCATGCGTGCTTGGGCAGAGAGTAAAGGCGTAACCCACTATACTCACTGGTTCCAACCTTTGACAGGTGCCACTGCTGAAAAGCATGACTCTTTTTTTACTTTAAAAGGCGATGGCACAGCAATTGAAGAATTTGACGGTGCTACTTTAATACAACAAGAACCTGATGCATCTTCCTTCCCTAACGGAGGATTGAGAGCTACATTTGAAGCAAGAGGCTATACTGCTTGGGATCCATCTTCCCCCCCATTCATTATTGAGATTGGAAACGGAAAAACTTTATGCATTCCTACCATCTTCATCGCATACACTGGTGAATCTTTAGATTATAAAGCGCCATTGATGAAAGCTGTAGATGCAGTTAACAAAGCCGCTGTAACTGTTTGCAATTACTTTGATAAAAACATTAATAAAGTAATCCCTACATTAGGATGGGAGCAAGAATATTTTGTGATAGACGAAGCATTAGTGAATGCAAGACCTGACTTAGTTCAATGTGGCAGAACTGTATTTGGTTTTACTCCAGCAAAAGGACAACAATTAGAAGATCATTATTTTGGATCTATTCCAGAAAGAGTTTACGCCTTTATGCGTGACTTTGAAAATGAATCCTATAAATTAGGAATTCCATTAAGAACAAGACACAATGAAGTAGCACCTGCTCAGTTTGAGTGTGCACCTATTTATGAAGAAGTAAATATTGCAGTAGATCATAACATTCTATTAATGGATGTAATGACGCGCGTTGCGAAAAGGCACCGTCTAGTAGTTTTACTACACGAGAAACCATTTGCAGGCATCAACGGTAGTGGTAAGCACAATAACTGGAGCTTAGCAACTGACACAGGTGTTAACTTATTGGCACCTGGTAAAACACCTAAGACGAACCTGATGTTCTTGACTTTCTTTGTGAACACCATCAAAGCAGTGCATGATTACGCAGATATTTTAAGAGCATCTATTGCTTCAGCAACAAACGACTTCCGCTTAGGCGCAAACGAAGCGCCTCCTGCAATCATCTCTGTATTTATTGGTGATTACTTAACCAAAGTTTTGAATGATGTAGAAAGCAGAGTTGGCAATAAGTTTGACGAGCAAGACGAAGCGATCTTAAAATTAGACTTACACAGAAGCATCCCTGAATTAATGATTGATAATACCGATCGTAACAGAACTTCTCCATTTGCATTTACAGGTAATAAATTTGAATTCCGCGCTGTTGGTTCTACCGCTAACTGCGGACATCCAATGACTGTTTTAAATACAATTGTTGCTGACACTTTAAATAAATTTGCTGTAGAAGTGGATGCTTTAATTGAAAAAGGCGAAAAGAAAGAGATTGCAATCATGCATGTAATTCAAAAATATATTGTTTCAAGCAAGAAGATTTTGTTTGAAGGAGATGGCTACAGCGAGGCTTGGCACAAAGAAGCAGAAAAAAGAGGTTTACCAAATTTAAAGACAACACCTGTTGCTTTAGATGCTATGGTTACCGACAAATCGAAAAAATTATTTAAAGACAATGGCATATATACACATAGTGAATTAGAAGCACGTCATGAGATTGAATTAGAAAAATATATTAAGAAAGTACAAATAGAAGCGCGCGTAATGGGCGATTTAGCAACAAACCATATCATCCCTGCATCTATTAAATACCAAAATGAATTACTTAAAAATGTAAGTTTACTTCGCGAAGCTGCGCTACCAGAAAAATTATACAAAGGACAATTGACTTTATTAAAAGATGTTAGTACACATATTCAACAAGTATATGACAATGTGTACGAAATGGTAGAAGCAAGAAAGGTAGCTAATAATATTGAGGATACTAGAGAAAAGGCAATCGCTTATGAAGCCAAAGTAAAGGCTCAATACTTTGATAAGATCCGATACCATGTCGACAAATTAGAGCAATTGGTAGACGATGAATTATGGACACTTCCTAAATACAGAGAATTGTTATTCTTGAGATAGTGCTACGAAAGAACTCCTAAAAAATGTAGGAGTTCTTTCAATACGCCTCATATGATTTTTTCAAACAGCCCCCATAAAAGGGGCTGTTTGATGTATATTGCTTCCCCCCAAATAAAAGAAAGGGCCCCGTAAAAGAGCCCCTTCTTTTATTTCATTTTAAAGGTTTCCAAGAACTTAGTAGTAAAATTACCTTTCCTAAAATCTTCATTCTGCATCAATTGCAAGTGGAATGGAATGGTAGTCTTTACTCCTTCAATTACATATTCACTCAATGCACGATACATCGTATTAATTGCTTCCTCACGTGTTTGTGCCACGGTAATTAATTTACCAATCATTGAATCATAATATGGAGGAATTACATAACCAGCGTATACATGGCTATCTACACGAACACCGTGACCACCCGGTGTATGCAATACTGTGATCTTACCTGGTGAAGGTCTAAAATCATTGTATGGATCTTCGGCATTGATACGACACTCAATGGCATGCAATTGTGGTTCGTAGTTTTTACCAGAGATTTTTTCGCCCGCCGCAATTTTAATTTGCTCTTTAATTAAATCATAGCTTACTACTTCCTCCGTAACGCAATGCTCTACTTGAATACGTGTATTCATCTCCATAAAATAAAAGTTACGATGTTTGTCCACTAAGAACTCAATCGTACCTACACTTTCATAATTTATGGCTGATGCTGCTTTAATTGCGGCTTCTCCCATTCTTTGACGTAATTCAGGCGTCATAAATGGTGATGGAGATTCTTCTACTAATTTTTGGTGCCTTCTTTGAATTGAACAATCACGCTCACTCAAATGACAGACATTACCAAATTGGTCACCTGCCACTTGAATCTCAATATGTCTTGGCTCTTCCACGAATTTCTCCATGTATAAACCATCATTTTTAAAACTCGCTGCAGCTTCCATCTTGGCATCACTAAATGCTTTTTCAATTTCTGACTCATTCCAAACCACACGCATTCCTTTACCACCACCTCCAGCTGTTGCTTTGATAATGATAGGATAGACAATTTCTTTGGCTAATTTTTTTGCTTCTTCCACACTCTCTAACAAACCTTCTCCTCCTGGAACAACTGGCACACCAGCCTTAATCATCGTTTCTTTAGCAGTGATCTTGTCCCCCATTTTATTAATCATTTCTGGCGTAGGGCCAATGAATTTAATACCATGATCAGCACAGATTTGTGCAAACTTTGCATTCTCAGCTAAGAAACCATAACCTGGATGTACTGCATCCGCGTTGGTGATTTCACAAGCAGCCATGATATGAGGGATATTCAAATAAGACTCTGCTCCTTTTGGTCCACCAATACAAACAGCCTCGTCTGCAAATTTTACGTGCAAGCTGTCTTTATCGGCTGTAGAATAAACGGCTACTGTTTTGATACCCATCTCTCTACAAGTTCTAATAATACGCAAAGCGATCTCGCCTCGGTTAGCAATCAATATTTTTTTAAACATCTTTTTAATTTAAGTTATGTAGGTTGAGGAGACCTTATGCAGGTTGCACTAAAAATAATGGTTGATCAAACTCCACTGGACTTGCATCTTCAACCAATACTTTCACAATGGTACCTTTTACCTCAGATTCGATTTCATTAAACAACTTCATTGCTTCAATGATACAAACCACTTTACCTGGACTAACTTCTGTTCCTTCTTCTGCCATCAATGGCTTGTCTGGAGCAGCTCTTCTATAGAAAGTACCAATCATTGGACTTTTTATTGTTATTAAATTATCCGCTACAGGAGCAGCAGGTGCAGCTGCAACTGGCGTTGCAGCAACAGGGTTAGCAACAGGAGCAGGAGCATACACAGTTTGTGTTGCAGGAGCCGATGTAACAGTAATTTTGTCTTCTTTTTGCTTAATGGTTACTTTACCATCTTTGTCTTCGATGCTAATTTCTCCAATATTGCTTTTGTTAACTACCTTAATTAAATCGTGAATTTGTTTTAAGTCCATGTTTGGTTAATTTGGACAAAAATGGGTCTTTTTTGCTAAAAACAACAAAAAAAGGGTCATTTTTTATTAAAAATGACCCTTTTTTCAATAATTTATATACAGCCTTGAATACAAAAAAGCTTAGCTTAAACTACTATTTTACGCGTTCTACGTATTCTCCGTTTTTAGTATTAATCCTGATCTTCTCGCCTTCATTAACAAATAAAGGCACCATTACAGTTGCACCAGATTCTATAGTAGCAGCTTTTAATGCACGTGTAGCTGTATCTCCTTTTACGCCATTCTCACAATAGGTGATCAAGACATCTAATTTTTCAGGCAATTCAGCGCCAATTGGCAATTCAGTTTCTGTATTCATGAAAACAAATACTTCAGCACCTTCAATAAGGTATTGAGGCGCGTCTATCATCTCTTCTGCCATTACGATTTGCTCAAAAGTCTCATTGTTCATTAAGTTGTATCCGCTATCGTCCTTGTACAAGAATTGGAAAGTCTTTTTCTCCACACGAACAGGGTAAACAGTTTCACCACTATTCCATGTCTTTTCAATAGATCGCTTGTTGTCTACACCTTTTAATTTTGCCCAGATTTTAGCAGCTGCACGAGCTGTTTTGTTCTCTCCAAACTCAACTACAGTATATAAACTATTGTCCAATTTTAGGATCATTCCGCGTGTAATGTCTGATGTTGTTGCCATAAGTATATTTTGTTAAAATGACTATGTGAAGCGCAAAAGTAGTACTTGCGAGCCATTTAGAAAAAAACATCAAAT
>JACCDN010469773.1_pt1 | contig 27793 bp, 14 predicted proteins | sample 7441691 | NCBI WGS metagenome assembly JACCDN01 (sample SAMN15323439, study PRJNA562643) | freshwater metagenome | isolation source: river surface water | place: USA:Blue River Watershed | collected 2017-08-16 | reverse complement strand
GAAGCAAGCTGGAGACCATCCACACCAAAGAGTATGTCTCACAAGTTCTAGACCGTGGCACCTCGGGTGAGTGGAGCGGCTCTAAGCCAGAGCTGGGACAAATCGCATTTCAAATGTTTGCCGGAACCGCACGTTTGGTTGAGCTCATCGCAGCCGGTGAAGCACAGGTTGGCTTCAACCCGCAAGGCGCAAAGCACCACGCACAGAAGAGTAAGAGCGAGGGCTTTTGCGTCTTCAACGATCACGCTTGGGCAGCACTCGAGTTTAAGAGATTGGGGCTGAAGCCGCTTTACATCGACTGGGACGTGAATGCCGGTGATGGTGTGCAGAACCTACTGGCGGATACCGATATCCCAACTTTCTCTATCCACGGGCACGGCATCTACCCAACCCACAGCGACACTTGGTCGCGGGAGAAGAGCGGCCAGGGTAACTACGAATACTCAAACCCAGATCAGCACTGGTACAACTACAACCTTGTCCAGGGTCAAGGTGACGAAGCCTTCAAGTGGGCGGTTGATCTAATTGCGGAGAAGGTAGACGAGTACCAGCCAGACGTCATCTTGCTTGCCGCAGGTGCAGATGGTCACGAGGGTGAGCACTGGGGGCTGAAGTACACCTACGACGGCTATAGCTACGCAGCCAAGAAGGCTGCCGAGCTGGCAAACAAGTACTCCAAAGGGCGAGTTCTAGTTGGTGGAGCTGGTGGCTACCAGCCCTTTACTCACACTCCGAGAATCTGGGCGAATGTGGTTCAGGAGATTTCTCAGGCCTTTAGCTAAAAGCGTCGGAGAATCTCCAGCGTGGAAGGGGAGCGAGTGACGGCCTTCTCATCTGGCTGACGGCGGAAGCGAACATAGGAGGTTCGCTTTCCCTTGGGCCCTTCCATGCTGTAGTCGAAAACAACACCACTAGTGCCATCCTTTGTCGATCTAACGATTGAGCCTGGAGGGAACGCCCTGGCAATCTCGGTGAAGTCATGCTCCACTTTTGCGGCTCGCTTCATTTTCGGTGCGGTTTGATGCTCTGGCAGCAGTCGAAGTCCCTCGCCAATCTTGTCATCCAAGAACTGCTGGGTTTGATGGTAGATCCTTTCGGCGTAAGTTCGTATCGGCGTGCGGTCTATATCAGCGCCGTACTCAGCTGCTCGAGCTAGCAGCTTCTTGCGAATCGCAGGTGCGTTGTATTCGGGGAACTTCTCTAAGAATGTGTCTAGGTCGTCGAAGTGCTTCTTGGCGTTACAAGGTTTGCAAGAGAGCACCAAGTTTCCGTACATGTGCATGCCGCCACTTGACTTATTCATCGGCACTAGGTGGTCTACATCAAAACTGTTTCCGACGATTTCCTCGCTGCAATAGGCACATTTACCTTGAAACTCAGCGAGGAGGCTTGCTCGAATCTTCTTCCCGCGAAGTTCGCCAGGCGCTATTCCTAAAACTTGAGAATCTCGATATTCGCCGAGTGCCGTCAGAAGTGATCGGACGGTTTGATTTGCCGCAGATTGTCTATTTGCCAATTGTCCCCCATGATCCACGTTGACTCTATTTTCGTCCTAATACCCAAGCCCTGCAGCTATTTGGCGAAAATGTCAGACCCCCTCTATAGATTTCAACACGGAGGTTGGAATGATTTTGAGCATTGAAGGGCAGTTAGTAAATGCCTACATCGAGCCACAGTTTTACGATGTGGCTGGCGGGTCGATAGTGACCATAGAGTTTGACGCTTGGGAAAGTGTCCCTACCCTGCGAAAGCACATCCAGGGTGATCTACGAGCTGTGCGTGTAGCTCGCTTTTGGAACTTCACCGGTTACATGCCACTTTTGGACTTGAGGTTCTTGGTGGGAAATTACAAGCTGACCAAACAGGATCTTATGATCGATGTGAATACCAGCCCGACACCAGTTGCGTTCGAGTGGGTTGGCTGGGAAGCCGACAAGGAAATAGGAGAAGACGAGTACGAAAGTGGCGAGACCTATTACGGTCACGCATTGCCAGAAGATATCGACTCAATGCGGTATGACGGCCCAAGCTACTACGAAGTCTTCTTCGCCTACCCACTCTTCTCCATGCCTAAAGAGCTTCAAAAAGCTACGGCAGGTCACTAATGACTATTCGTTTGCTGCTTGGCGATATCACCACCCTCGAGGTTGACGCAATCGTCAACGCTGCCAACTCTGAGCTTGTGCCTGGCGGTGGGGTTGATGGAGCGATCCACAGGGTTGCCGGAGTCGGGTTGTTTTCTGAACTCAAGGCTCGACACTCTGTCCTACCTCCAGGTGAAGCCATCATCACGGACGGTTACCGCCTTCCGGCCAAACACGTCATCCACACCGTTGCTCCGAGGTGGATTGAAGGTTTAGACAACCAAGTTGAGATCCTTTCGGACTGCTACCGAAATGCTTTACGCGTGGCTAAAGAGCATGACCTCAAGAGCATCGCGTTCCCATCGCTTGGCACCGGAGCGTTTGGCATACCAAAAGAGATTGCTATGCCAACCGCACTAAATGCCATCTCACTCGAGTTGCAGAATTCACACAGTGATATAGAGGTAACAATCTGCTGCTACACCCAAGAAGATCTCGAGTGGTATGAGTCTGTAGCCAATGAGCTGGGTGCCCTCAAAGAAGATGGCGGCTTGGTAGAGGTCAGCCAACTCTTGCCAAAGTGCCCGATCTGCTTTCATCCACTAAAGCGAATCATCTATGGCATGCCATCCAGGGAAACCCTGGAGGACCAAGACAACATCTATATAGGTGGCTGCATCATTATGGGCGATGATCCTGACCTTGGTTGTAAGAACTGCGATTGGCGGGGCTTCATCGGTGACATTGACTTGATTGAAGGTGAGTGGGTAGCGCTAGTTGTTGACTTAGGGCGCAAGCGCTTTGTTGCCGGCGCACTTTACGACGCAGGTCAGCCGCGGTCAGCTCTAATGCTGACTCCTGGGATACCAGAGTTTCAAAGAGGGTTCACAAACGAGTGGCTCGAGGAGCACATTGCAAACTGCCAGGAGCCAAGCGTCTGGCTTGGTAATCGCGGCGAGCTAATGCAAGGTTCTTTTCAGGAGATTCTCATGCGCTATCCAAGAGTCACTGAAGAGGTTATGGAGTTTGCGGGGTTTAGGCGTCTTGACGCAATGCCCAGTTTTTCCATCGACTTGGCTTAGCCTGCCTCAGCATTTCGCAAATCCGAGGAAAACTGTTCCTAAATTCATTACAAGGCATGGCAAAACTAGAGGCTGACCTCCAGTCATGATTTAGAAACTCCAGATTCAACTTTGGCTATTGTGTGTCCAGAACCTAGGTTTAGTCATCCATCGCGTCAGACAGTTTTGCCGCTTTTCTGATTAGAGTCGCGATGAATTCCTTGTTCTTTGTGAAGTCCTGTTCTGAAAGACTCACGTTGTAAAGCCCAAATTGCACGTCGTAAGACTGGAACTCGAGCTTCTCCTCGATCGCTTTGGTGAGCTCATCGGTCCTCTGAATCTTGAACTGAATAACCATGCCAGACCTTCTTGGCTTCATGGTGACGAAGTTGTTCGCCACCCCGCTGTGAGCGAGCCCGATGTAGTGCTTGTTGTATTTGAGCTCCAGGGTTGGATCTTGAGTGGCACCCTGAATTAGTTCAAGGACTTTGTCTGCGAACTCTACCGACTTGGGTGTGCTCTTCTTTGCCCAATATGCACGATCGGTTGCGCTTGCCGAATTGTCATCCTCCCAACCCACAGTGTGAGAGATGTCCAAAACTTTGACTGCGTGAAGAGTGAGAGAGCCATTTACCTTGAGAGCATTCAGCTGAATGGCAATGATTGGCACGGATTTATTGAACAACGATATGACGTTTAGGAACCGGGAAGTGATGTCCTCGGCAACAATCACCGCAATGTGGTCGATGTGAGGATTTCTGCTTCGCTCGTTATCCCAGTACTCCAGTGTGCGAATGATGTGAGTTTCGTTGGTAGCTCCAAGCTGTAGCTCAACTGTGTAGCGCACTTTAGCTGAGTCATCATCAAACATGAGATCAAGGCGTCCACCGTTGAGTTGGACTCGCTCAGCATCCCTGAGAGTTATTGAGCCAAGCCCTAAGATCTCCGGGTGCTCGGCGAGTTGTTTCTGCAACCACTTTTCGCTGTGATCCTTCGAACTCTTTAGACTCACTTGTTCTGATTTGACGAAATCCATTGGGGCCCTTTTTTCCTTTTACTTTCGCAATATCAATTTCAGGGCTTCGAGTGCCTTGCCACGCTCTAGTGCATCATGATCCCGCTGATTGCGATAACTGCGCAAGCATCTATAACAGCTGGTCTCAAGACCACACTCGCAGCGGTTTACGCGGTCGAATGCGCTATCAAAGACTTTGCCAAGATTTTCTGCAATCAATTTGGCGTACCCTGCACCGGCAGGAACGGCATCGGCAAGTGCGATTCGTAATACCTTCGGCGCCGAAGGTAGGAGGATAACGTCAATATCGTCGTGAGTGATCTGGAGGCCCTCCGCTGCGCCTTCCAGCAGAGCGAATGAAACTTCCTGGCCAACCTCCGAAGAGGTCATGTCTGTTCCGCCAAGATCGATGCTGATATGAACTATGTCGGTTTCAAAAGAGTGTCCAAGTTCGATTCGCTCCCGGAAACTGTTTTTGCACTTCTTGTCCGCATTGTGGGGGCGTTCATGGTCACCCGGCTTAGATTCAGTGATAGTTGGAACACAGTAATCGCAGTCCTGGCACCAGTTGTATCCAGCACCGATCGGACCAGAGTTGATTATGACGAGGCGGGCGACCGTTCGAAGTTCTGCGGTTACGCCCGCGGGCGTATTACGTCCGGTGAAAACTGTCGCGACACCCTGGTCATTCAAGTGCAGGCTTCGAAGACCCGAATAGGTTGTTCTGTTCTCTCCGGGCTTTCGAATGCCACCGCGGGCAACAAATCCCCACTCAGGTCGAACATAGTTTCCGAGCTTCAGCTTTATCGACTGGCAGCTTCCACAACTTTGGAACCTGTCCTTAGGGACATACTTTCTTTCCTGGTACTCATTGCACTCAACGCACTTTGAGTACTCCATACGTACAAAGCCTTTCTCAGCGTCCTTGGCACCGTATGGTTTTTGAAGTCCAATGGACTCCCAAATGTAACCAGCGGCAATTAGTTCGTTTCCAGGCGCGTACTCAAAAATCGCAATGGAGAGGTCACGGTCTAACTCGACCTTGGTTGCAACCTCAGAAGCCTCTCCTCTTCGCGGAATTAGAGGCACTGTGTCAACCGGAAAACCGTACTTCGGAATCAAGTTATGGCCCGACAGGAAGCCAATTAGATCTTTGCCGCGGATAGTCCTAAGAGTTCTTTGTAAGCTGTCGGCCACCCTAAAGTTTTTGTCGTCTGCTGCTTTCTGAATGAGCTCTTCATATTCAGACACCTCGGTCAGGAAGTTCTCCTTTACGCGTTCAAACAGCTCCGCAAAGTCATTTAGGGTTGAGTTCCAAATCTGATAGGAATTATCGGCCAGTTGTGGCGGAATCATGGCGTCAAAGCGCTTGCGAAGTGCCTGGGAGTTGTCATCAATCCACTTCACGACTTTGTCACCCAACGATGTGCCTCCAGGACTTAGGAAGTCGCCAACTTTACCCAATTTGTCCATGCCGACGCCCTTGAAATAGGCAGAGAAGAACAGGCTATAAACGTGCCTTTGGAAGATCCTCTGGTTGGACAGCTCCACGTAAGGGGACCTCATCTCTCCGGCAACCATTTTGGTGGGGTCGCTGAACATTGAAAGGTCGTGCGGACGCCGCTGTGCGTAGGTGAGAATCAGCGCAGCGCTATCTGCTCGACGACCCGCACGACCAGCACGCTGGATGTAGTTTGCAACGCTTGGCGGCACATTTCGCAGTAAGACAGTCTGTAGCTCACCGACGTCAACTCCAAGTTCAAATGTTGTCGAGGAGCTCAATACATTTATTTTTCCCTCGATGAAGTTCTGTTGAACCTCGGCCGCGTAGGTAGTCTCAAGCTGAGCGGTGTGCTCGCTTGCAGTTAGGCCAAACAGCCCATCTTCCTTGTAAGTAGCCGCGTAGTAGCTATTGCTATTCGCTTGAATGAGTTCGGCTGCGGTTCGCGGTTCGAGATTTCCCTTGCAACCGAATCGTGAGCAGACACCTGCGGCTGAGACTGGTGAAATTCTGTCGCAGACGTCGCAAACAAAGATCGATTCTGCCTTCGAAATCGAACGTAATCTGAGCTTCTTGTGGTTCAGCTGGAAGACCAAGCCGTTGGAATTGTTTGCAACGAGAAATTCTGACAAAAGTCCGTTTTTTGCCGTAAGTGCTTGCCAAATTCCCTTCAGAACATCGCTTGGATCCAGGTCCAAGCCAAGTTTATCTAGGACTGATTTTGTGAACTTGAGCCTTGCGTTCGACTTAGAAGCTGGGAGCCAGCTGTAAGCTCTAGCCCGCTTGTCTGGTGCAGCCTCTCTAACGTAAAGCGGCCCAATTCGTGGCTTGAATAATTCACTCGCAACGTCCACACCGTTCTTAGTGGACAGCATTCCGCCTAAGCGCAGGGTGTTTAGTAGCTCATGAACTAGTGCCCTTGCGTTGGCGATTGATACTCCGGCGTTGACCAGTGGCAAGTAGGCGGCGGCATCTTGTGGAAGGTCGATTTCCCAGGTAAGCATGCCAGTGCCCTCAAGGCTTGCTTGACTGTCTGTGGCGACTGCTTCAAAGTGCAAATACTTTGAGATTTCCAGGTCAGCCGCCAAGGGCGTCTCAAACTTGAATCCGAGGGTCTTGGATTGGGCAAGAGGCTTTATGAACTGCACGAGACTGTCTGGGTCGATTGCTTCTTGAGGGTACGTGGCTTCTGCGTCCAAGAGGCCTCGATATATGAGCTTTCTCCAAAGGATCTTCTCAAAAGAGTCCTGCATGTAGGGGGCAAAAAATGCCGCTTGTTGGCGGTTATCCGAAAAAATCATCAGCTTTCGACCCTGCCCAGGCAATTGCATTGCACGGTCTCCAGGCTGCGGGGGAAGCTCTTGGTAGAGCTTGGAGCCAAGGACAGATGCCGCCGCATTGTTTCCGCTCTCGAGTCTTCGAAGAATATTTGGACCGCGTCCTAGGCAATAGGCACACACATTTGATTTCTCGGTGAGGCGGACCTTGATTGTCTTTTCCGCTTCGCACTCAGAGCATTTTGAGTGATGCTCGGAACTGATGAGCCCACAGCCCACGCAAACCAGAAAGTCTGTCCCGGCGGTTTGGGCCAACGCCTCTTCTTCATCGAAGAGCACCTGATCGTCGTCATCACTGTCTGGAGCCTCCTCAACGATGTAGGCAAAAACAGACTTGCCTTTGGATTCGTCGTCGCTCAGTGACGGGAAAAGGTAGTTCTTTCCGTCCTTTTCGACCTGCTTCCCAAGGAAATAGGAGGCGCCACACCGCTTGCAGCCGGCCACCTCGAAGCTTGGCAACTCGCACACTTCACACTTTGCGTGTCGATTTAGGGTTGCATGCGGGTCATCAGAAAGGCAAACGAAAATACCCTCCGTTGCACTTGCAAATAGGTGGTAGCGAGCGGAGAAAACTGGTCGCCCAAACTCATCTAGTATCTGCGTTCCTAGTTCGATGATTCTTACAATGGCTTGCTCTGATAGCTCGTCATCACTGCCAAAAACCGACAGCGCCAATCCTGCAACAGTCCTAGGACCATTGAGTAATTCAAGTCTCAGATTCGCGACTGATGCTTCGGAGCTAAACGCCTGGTCAAGTGGCATGCCTGAGATGCCCCACCTAGCCGCTGCGGATTCGAAGTCATCGGAGTTCGACCAACTAGCCCAATCAGCTGGCGACAAAGGTCCCCAACCCCCTCCTTCAAGAGGTTTACGCTGAGGCAGAATTAGGTCTGAGTCTTCGCTCGAAGTGCCCGCAATCTTGTAGGGATTTCCAAAAAAGTTGTTTGCAAATTTCTCTTTATCTGCGGCGGTGCCACCAATAGTGGCGGTGGTGCCAATTGTAAGAATTTTGCTTTCTGGGTCTACGCGTTCGCGAAGTTTCCTCAGCAACATTGAGACTTCAACGCCGTGCGCTCCGTCATAGGTGTGTGCTTCATCAGCAACCACATAGCTCCATTTGTTGGAGAAAGGGCCATTGAATATCTCGTGATCTTCAGGTCTGAGAAGAAGGTACTCGAGCATCGCGTAGTTGGTGAGCAGAATATTTGGAGGGGTAGCCTGCATCTGCTGTCTGGATATCAGTTCGTTGCTTGGCGGGTTATTGCCCTCCATTTTGCGGTAACGGTCAAAGGCGGACTTGGGGTCTGATTCTGTCTCTCCCGTGTAACGCCCAAAAGTTATCTCGGGATAGTTGAGCAGCAGCTCCCTGATCCTCTTAACTTGATCATTTGCTAGCGCATTCATTGGGTAAAGGAGCAACGCTCGAACGCCAGGGCCCAACTCACCGCGCTCTTTTTCGCGCATAAGGTGGTTGAAAATTGGCAGCAAGAAGCTTTCGGTCTTTCCCGACCCAGTACCAGTCGCAATGAGCACATTTCGGCCCGAAGCGACTTTTCTAATCGCTTCCTCCTGGTGAGCATAGGTTGGCCTATCTACTGGAAACGAATTACTCGCAAGTTTTAGGAACTCGGGCGAAAGGACTCCCTCAGTGACCAACTCGCGAATTGTCTTGCCCGTCACGTAAGGAGGGGTCGCCTCCAAATATGGGCCTTTCACGATGCCGCTCTCGCTGCTTATCGAATCGGCAATGGCAGCCTCAATCGCGAGTCCTAGCTTCTCGTCCCGTGGACTGATCAGAGATTGCAAATAGCGGCGATAGGTATCAGATATTGCCGCAGCTGACTCCAGCGGATTCAATGTTGTCATCTTGCATTTTCCATTTCTCTCAAAGCCAACTCAGCAATCGTGAGGTCTATCTCAACAAGTGCTGGAAGCGCTTTAGCCATTTTCAGGTAAAAACCTTTGTTTGCGTCAAAGGCAGAGCGCGCCTCTTCATTTCCCCTCGCCGCTAGCCGCGCCAAGAAAGCCATGCGGAGGGAAATGCCGGGCCAATTCGCAATTCGAGTTCGCAAGCCGGCAATCTCCCTCAGCTCGGTCGGTGAAAGAATCGGCCTAACGCCCAACAATTGTCTCAATCCCTCAGGCATCAAGCTATCCCTCAAGGACAGTGCGTTAGCAGTTTCGACGGCCCAATCGTTACCGAGACCTGTGATTAACTTCTCAACCTCTTGGTAGAGAACACTAAATACATTAAGAAAAACGTTGCCACCATCGAGCAATCGCCCGGGAAGGTACCCCTCTGATTGACTGGCAAAAAAGTCTTCTTCCAGCCTGATCATCCATAAGACCTCTGGTTTTCGAAAGTTCAAGAGGTCTAGCTTGTACCGAAGGGTCTCAAGAGTCGAAGGCTGCTCCTCGGTCGCCCTTGGGATGCTCACGCCCCAGCTCGAAGGTGCCAAGTTCAAAAGGTCTTGACTCGTCTCATGGTCGTCCAAGGCGCAACCAATTGTCGCAAGCAACGGTCTTCCTACGTGATCCAGCAGGTTCGCTATCGAGCGGTTTTCTGCCTTTGCCACGAAACCGGATTCGATTAGGTCAACGACTGACTCTGCCCTTGTTCGCTTGCCCGAAGGATAGCTAACAAGTGCATTGTCTGTACTTTGAAGGACCTTTATGGCGAGGGTTTTTATTTCGTTTGCATTGACACCGAGGGGGGCAAACAACTCTTCAGCACCTAAGAAGCAAGTCCAGGCAAGATCCGCATCAATAAGTCGGAGTTGTTCGGAAGTGTTTCCTGTGGCGATCCAATGCACAAGCGCGAGTTCTGGACTTTTAGCCCAGTCAGGCGCTTGAACCTCAAAAACAAAAGTGTTGCTACTGTCGTAGTTTGGGGTTCTCCCAAAATCATGAGGCGCCCAAGGGCTGCTTACAGCTACGCTTCCGGCAATTTGGCCAAATGATCTCAAATCTTCTGGAATTTGAATCGTGTCTGAGTCGAGATCAAGAACAACAGGCAAACGCCAAGGGGCCAACGGGGCGTAGAGCCCTACCTGGAGACCATCAGGTCTGTTTCCCTTCGGGAAAGAGAACGTCAAGAGCTGCGACTCATCGTCAAGCTCTACTTCGTTGTAAAGCTTTTTTGGGTAGCAAGTTCCTGCTGGCAGAACTCTTCCCAAATTGTCTCTCAACTCAAGACTGAATGACCCCTGAGCATTTGCCTGGTCGGACAGTTCCCCGAGGTTGAACTTGAACCAGGGAGAACTGACTCTTGGGCTCAGAGTCTGGGTGGTTCCATTTGGCCAACGGGCTATCAACGCCGCGGTGCGACTCATTTGCGAGGAAAAGAAGAGCTGCAGTTCCGTCAAGTTCTCCACGTTGGATTTGGTGGGCTCAATCCATTCAGTGTGATTCTTCGATCTTGTATTGAAAAGTTCTAAGTACTCATATTCTGAGCGAGCCGTGAGCTTAAGGTCGGAATCAGTGAGTTCAATAGCAACGGCTCGAATCTTGCTTTCAAAGTTGATTGGCAGCAGCTTGGCTTCACCGACACTGACGGAGAAGCCAAGCTCTTCGAGGCCCTTTCCGTCGGATCTGAACTTCCTAACTTCCCCGTTGTAGTCGGAGGAGAGCTGAGGCACAACGGTTCTGTTGATTGTTGTCGTCTGGCCAAATCCGCGCGATACACGAATGTTGAACTCCCCAATTAACTGGGAAGGCGGAGTGATTGCGATTTTGCCTGACTTGGCTTTGGCAACTGTTGACCAAATCGACCTGTTCTCTAGGTCTCTAATTTCGTATTGCCATTCATCGTCATCCAGGGCAAGAGAGCCCACCTCAAATGCAGGGAACTCGGAAAAAACTGGCGAGCCCTGAGCCTCAAAAACGCCGGCTACTAGCCCATTTGACAAGGGCTTGGGTTTCCTAAATGCCGAGACTGCCCTGCGGAAGGGCTTGTTTGAGCCAAATTCAACTTCAATCGCTTCCGCTTCTGAGCAGTCGATCTCGAGTGCGAACCATTCGGAGCCGGCTTGTTCAACACCCCAGCCCAAGGGAGCGTCAACTTCCCGAAGTTTGTGCTTGCCTTCTACGGTTATGACGGGCTTGCCCGGGCCTAAGCGCGTTTTCTTTGGGACCAGAACTCTTATTAGGCCAGGCTCCAAAGGACCTTTTCCACCGTCCAGACGACCTTCATCGTCAAAGAAGAGCACCGGTAGCTCCTCGGCGAATAAGGTCAAATTCCAAGTTCTAGTTCGATACTCCGGATTGAAAACGTTTGACCCGGGAGCCAGGTATTCAAATTGCGTTGTCAACTGAGCAGTTGGTGAGCTAACCGGGTAGGAACGCTCTTTCCTTGAAAGACCAGCAAGTTCCTGGGCCACATCCACAGTGGCTAATTGATCGCCAGATTCAACAGTCCATCTGACTGAAGATCTTTGGGCCTCGGGAAGGGTCGGGAAGATCAGCTCAAGTTCATTGTCAATGGACTTAGACCAAACAAGTCTCGGCGCCTTGATTCTTCCGCTTGATTTGCCAGCACGAGAGACTCCTGACCTACCGAGTTCATCGACGAGCCGCGCAACCTCTGCGGAGACTCGCGTGGGGAGTCCCCTGCCGGAATTTGGATTGTCCGGGTCGTCGAGAATTTCAATACATTTTGCGACAAAGTCATCCGCCACGCTTCCGCCCTGGTTGATGAAGTGCCAGATTTGTTTGTCCAAGGAGGCTGACGCTACGCGGTCTCCCGCCATGGACCTGATTGACTCATTGAAGCTCAGGTGATCGAAGTCAATTTCTCTTCTGAACTCTCGAATTAGCTTTCTAACGAACTTTTCTTGGCTGCTCACTGGAATACCAGCATGAATTTGAATCTCGCCAATGCGACCTAGTGGGTGCTCGAAGCGTTCGAGCCTGAACTTGTTCAGAGCCAGGCGGTGAAGCCTGGAAATGAGATCCTTGTTTGGCTCTGTGGCCTTGAGGTCACCTAGGCCATTGAAAACGTAGGGCCACAGCGTTGCTTGCTGCATCTGCGAAGATGCGACGAAGTTGAGCCCAACCAAGAACGCTGCGGGGTAGTCTCGCGAGACTCTCTCGGTCTGCTTAGTCTTGAAGAAGTAACCTATGCGCTTTAGAGCGGCCTCAGCATCTGAATCCCTGTATTGGACTTGGACCACTAGAGAGGCACCCTCCAGCTGCTCTGCCCAATCTTCTTCCAGTCGGTCAATGTTTATCAGTTGACGCTGGAGAGATTCATCCCACTCGACCTCTTCAAAGTCAGCGTTGTCGGAGTCTTCCTCACCAAACTCATCCCAGTCACCCCCGTTGGGACCCGACGTCATGACTTATTCGCTCCCTGAAGCTGTTGCAACTGCGAAATGACCCGGGAACCAATCTTGAGACTCAATCTCACCGAAGTACTCGGCACCGCTATCGCCGAAACAAATTAGGTCGCCGTCCCAGGTGACTCTCATCAATTGGTTGTCGGACAACTCCATCCTGGCGCGGTTGAGAGTGGAGGCTGTTACCTTGCCTAGGTGGAGTTCACGTAGTTCGCTTCCAGTCTCGCGATCAATCAACTTGTCAGGGGCCAATTCATAAGAGTGAGGAAGCAAAAACTTTGAGAATGGATCTTGAGCCGGCTCATCTTCGATGCCCCAGAATCCTACGCAGCGCAAGACCCCTTGAACGTAGGCTGCCACTTGACCAAGCTCATCTACCCACAGCCAACCAGGTTTCAGCAATTGCCATAACTTCAGGTAGCTCTGTTGCTGCGGCAGCGTGAGCTCAGCCGTCACATTCGCCTTTTTCGCCTCATCAACGAGAGCCCCAGAATCCTTGAGCTCGATTTTTCGATTCGGCAAATCACCAAGCCAAACGGCGCCCACCGCTCTTTGAATCTGGGCCTTTTGAGAAGCTGAACTAGCACCCGATGCACTTGGGGCTGGAGTTGGGGCAAGTGTCGGACTCTTGTATGAACCGGCTTTGAGTTCCAGTGCTCGTTGTCGGACCGCCTCAATCTGTCCCGCAACGCTTAGTTCGCACTTGAGCGCAATGTAAGAACAGAGATCAAGTGCCTTGACAAGATCATTTATGTTGTGTGGGTTGTGGTCGTGGTACCAGCGATTTCTAGTGTCTACTAAGTCTCTGGCGTTCTTGAAAAAGTTATATGCGGTCGTTGGAAGATACTGTGCCACCGGAGATGGAGGGTTGAAATAGGGTTCGTTTATGATCCAGTTGAAATCGTACGGTGAATATGATTTTTTATAGGTCTTTCCTCGGCGCTGTGCTTCGAGAAAGCGCATTTCCTCCAGATTTCCCATCCAGTCACGGCCGTAAGTGGACGACATCCCCTCGTTGATGCGGCTCCCGAGCTCAATGCCAATCGCAGACAGAGCGGTACCGAATGCTCCCAAACAATCGCCGGGTGAGGCGGACTCAGGCAGGTGAATTTCGTAGTTTTGAATGGCCATCAATCAACTACTTTGCTCTCACCCAGCTGCTTCATTAGAGCTACGACCCGCGTCAAGGCCCATGGCAATATCAACAACTCCGATTTATCTGCAGGAATTGACAACGCAACGCTTTGCTTAAAGCGCTTAGCTGCAGGGTTAAGGTTTTCCCAAGTTCCGACAGTAAACCCAAGACCAACTAACCAGGCTTCTGCGCTTTCCCCAAGAAGCTCATCAAGCTCAAGCATGGAAATGTAATTGAGCGTCGGCCAGGATTTTCCGCCGGGTCTCAGTGCTCTGAGCGGCGCAACCCAATCACCGTTGCCAAGACGCTGGACTGTCATTGAGCCATTACGATCCAGGTGGTTGTATCTGGGGGGAGGAGAGGTTAGAAATTCGGTCAGTTTGATTAGTGTTTCTTCGGGTCCAAAATCCTTCACCTGGACCTCGGCTACCAGTAAATCCGGAGTTCTTACGACAGCCACATACCCTTTGCCACGAACATTTCCAGTGGCTTCAATTTCCCTGATTTCGCCCGTGAACTCGACCTCAACGCCCGCTAGATTGTGTTTCAAGAGACCCCCAATATGTTCCTTCCAGCTTAGCTATGCGCTGTGACTTTTTCTATTTCGCTGCTTACTCAATCTGTCGCTAAGCGGAGATAATGGGCGCAGTATTCTGTTGACGGGGGGATAAATGAAACTTTCTGATCTGAGAACGGCCCTGGTAGTGACTTCAAATTCAAGTGACTACAGAAAATGGGCTGGAAATATCGGATACGAAGACGAACTTGGTTTGGTTTACGACTACGACGATTCAGTTGCGAATTGGCACAAGATCAATCTTGGATCAATTCTCTTCATCTCCAGGAACGGTTTTCTTATTGGAATCGGATTAGTTCACGAAATTGCTGCGGAGCAGAAGGAGAAGGAGCTTTTCTCCTGCCCGAAATGCGAAAGGCAAACCCTGTCGGAGAAAGCAGGCAACTTGTTTTCCTGCACGAAGTGCAAGGCCACAATTTCCAAAGAGGCTAGACGCCGCACAACAAAGTCGGTGACCCGAATTCAAGCTCGGTATGAAAGGGCATGGCACCCTTCGAAGTCAGGGTTGAAGACCATCGATGTTTTGGAGTTTTTGCAGACCCGGGATGTTCAAAGTGCGATCAGAGAAGTAGATTTGACTCGTTTCAGGAAGCTTTGCGAGGCGATGGGTATTCCTCCCGAACAGCTTGCGGTTCCAACAACTAAGCCAAATTGAGGATTGCAGATTCTTCCGCAGTGCTCCGATGTCAGTGCCTGGAAGTATGCTCTAAAGCATTCAAGTATTGGGGTAAGAGTTGAAGCTAAATTCGACAAGGCAAATCACCTGGAACATAGACAGCCAAGCGCAAGGTGTGACCGGGCTCGAGATTCATTTCGGGCATGGCCCCCAGCCAATTCAGGTCGCTGTAGCTGAGAGCTCAGGCGAGCCAACCCGGGCAGTCCTCAAGGCTCTTTTCGCAGAGCGTAAGGGCAATCTGAACACCCTGATCGTAGTCGTTGTTCACGGCGACCAGGCAAGCCTTTTCGGCCCGGATGCTGACACAGAAGTTATGCGTCAAAAGGCGTCTACGACGGAGGCCATCCTCAATTCGATTCTCGATCAGCCCAGTGAAGTCCTTGCTTACCAGCGCGCTACTTCTATATGGCGTTCAAAGCAAACCACCGATCTTGTTGGCTTCACAAACAATGGTCTTTTTGCCAGTCACTACATTCGAAGCAGCGTAAACCATCACCCCAAGTGGAAAGCCACCCAAGAGGCGTCTCTAAAGATACAAAATTTGAGAGATTTAGAGCTCATCACCGCATTGGGCTTTGAGGTCACATCTCGCCCGTCAAACACCTTTGTTCTCAGTGCCAAAGGCCAAGAACACCGGGCGGTCGCGATCCTGCTGGATCACTCGGAGAGCTTCGAGTCAAAAAGCACAAGACTTCAGGCGTCACCCGTGGAGTGGAGCTTGGCAATTGCCGCAGAACAGGGCGCTCCTTGGGTTATCGCAATTAAGGACTCTCAGCTTCGCCTTTACCCAGCTAAAGACGGCGTCGGAGTAGGGCAGAAGAGCCAGGCGGAGACCTATTTTGAAATCGACCTGCTCACAATCGATGACGACAAGACCGGACTGCTAAATCTGATTTTCTCTGCCGAGGCACTTGCCGAGGGTGGAACCGCAGATGAGTTGCTTGCCAACAGCCGCAAATTCGCATCAGAACTAGGAGTTCGCCTCAGGGAGCGGGTATACGAGTCCGTTGTTCCGCTGCTTGCGACCGAAGTTGCTAATCAACTCCGCTCTAAGGGTCACCAACTTGACTCCAAGGGTCTCCAGATGTCTTATGAGCTAACCTTGCGCATTTTGTTCCGTCTTTTGTTCCAGGCTTACGCAGAGGACAGAGGCCTTCTTCCTGCGGGTAGAAATGAAAACTTCGACAAGAACAGCATGAAGCATTGGGCTCAGTACCTTCGCGATAGGGATGTTGATGCCCCCTATGGCGACGCTTCAACAATCTGGTTCGACCTGATTCAAGTTTGGGATGCAATCGACCAGGGAAATCCAGACATGCAGATCCCTGCCTACAACGGAGGTCTATTTGGCTCAAGCCCGGAACTCCACCCCGAAGGAGCTTTGATAAGAAACCTCTCGATCCCAGACCGTGTTTTAGCCCCAGCCCTTAGAGCGTTAGTAATCGATGACAACACCGAAGACGGTGTTGCAGGTGCGGTTGACTTTAGATCGTTGAGCGTTCGTGAATTCGGAACAATCTACGAAGGCCTTCTTGAGAGCTCTCTTTCGGTTGCGGACCAAGACCTGACTGTTGACTCTAAGGGCGCATGGGTACCAGCAAAACCAGGCGATGAAGTAATAGCTGCAACAAATGAGGTTTATTTCCACTCTGCTTCGGGTGAGCGCAAGGCGACTGGCTCCTATTACACACCTTCATTTATCGTCGATCATCTGGTCGAGCGTTCAGTGGAGCCTGCCCTCATGGATCACCTCGCAAGAGTGAAAGAATTGATTGAGGCGGGTGATCAGACAGCCGCCTATAAAGCATTCTTCGACTTCCGAGTTGCTGATCTCGCAATGGGTTCGGCTCACTTCCTCGTGGCCGCAATTGACAAGATCGAAACCGTCATGCGCTCATTCTTGCTGAAGCCAGGAAACGAAATCGGTGAAGTAAGTGCGGAGCTTTTGAGATTAGAGTCGGCAGCAAAGAAAGCCCTAGGCAAGGATGAAGCAGCCTACGCAGAGATCGAACGTGCCGGCCTTCTGCGTCGGCAGATTGCGAGACGTTGCGTCTATGGCCTCGACATAAATCCGATGGCTGTCGAGCTTTCTCGACTGGCAATTTGGATTCACACTTTTGTGCCAGGGCTACCAATGTCCAGCTTGGATCACAATCTGGTTTGCGCCAACAGTTTGACCGGGGTGGCGACAATAGAAGAGGGTTTGTCCGCACTCTTTCCCCGAGGGAAAATCTCAGGGGATGACCTCTTTTACTCACTTGCCCTCAGTTCACTCTCAGACGCGAGGGAACTCCTAGAAGACCTTGCTAAGTCTGATGAGGCGGATAAACGACAAGCGAAAGATGCCGCGACAAACGCAATAGCTGCTCGAGAGGCTGCATCACAAGCAAAGGTGATTTTCGACCTGGCTGTTGCAGCCAGAAACGGGGCAGTTTCCACAGCAACCGCAATTACAGAACAGGACCTTTCCGATCTCCACTCCCTCGAGAACGTCCAGAATCTGATTTCTAATTTGAACCCCGCCCACATGCCCTACCTCTTCCCAGAAGTTTTTCTAAGGGTCAATCCAGGTTTCGATGTGTTGCTTGGAAACCCTCCTTGGGAAAGGCCCGTTATGGACAAGGCGCGATTCTGGGCTTCTAAATCACCGGGGCTGATGTCATTACCTGTCCAAATTAGGGACAAACGAATTGAAGATTTTGAAATCTCACGACCCAGTGAGTTCGATGAGTACCGTCGAACACTGGACTCGATGGAAGAAACTCGCAAAGTCTTGCGAGCCAGATTCCCTCTAGGTGTAGGTGACACAGATCTCTACAAGGCCTTTGGCTGGGTCGCTTTGGCTCTATTGCGCCCCGACGGCGGAAGACTTGGTTATGTTCTGCCAAAAACAGCATTCTCGGCCGCAGGTGTGGAAGGGTGGAGAAGAGCACTCCATGAAAAAGGAAGCCTGATGGAGCTCACCTATCTCGTAAACACGGGTAAGTGGGTCTTTGATATAGAACCTCGCTATTCCGTGGCTTTGCTGAATTACGGTAAGGGGCTCAAGGAGGATCTAAAGTTCGCAGGCCCAATTCACTCTAAGGCCGACTTCGATCGAATCTCCATAAAGGGAAGAGTTTCAGTTCGTCGCGACCTCCTCCTGCAGTTCACTGAAGCGGCATCTATTCCTGCACTGGCGGACCAAGCGACCGCCGACGTCTTATCTCAAATGCGGTTGTCGCCGAGCTTCAAAGAGTTTAGGGATGTCGGTTTTCGAACTGTGAACGATTTTCACGCGACTGCGGATAGAGAGTTTTTTGATCACGGCCCAAGTGAAGGCAGGCTCCAAGTTTTCTCAGGAAAATCCTTCAACCCGTGGAACCCAGATACCGGCGAAGTATTTGCTTTCGCAGACCCGAATGTTGCGCTTCCGGAACTTAAGCGGAAGCTAGAGAGACAAGTCGCATTAAAATCCTCTGCTTTCTATGGCCTGTCAATTGAACACGACCTAGGCGGCATGCACCCTTGTCAAAGGCCGAGAATCGCATATAGATCGGTTACGAATCCAACAAATTCGAGGACATTTATCCCAGCACTGCTTCCTGGCTACCGCATCCTGACGCACATCTCTCCATACATATTCACTCTGCCGGGTTCGGAGCGTGATGAGGCATTCCTCCTCGGGGTAATGAGCAGTCTGCCTTTTGACTGGTACGCAAGGAAGTTCGTGGAAACCGCTGTAGATGTGTATCTCATCAATGCCTTCCCAGTGCCCAAAGAAATCACTTCTGACCTTTTCGATGAAATTGCCAAGCTTTCAGCGAAGTTGGCTGCGATAGATGATCGCTACTCAGACTGGGCAAGTGCAAATTCAGTTGACGTCGGGACGATGAGCTCCTCCAGTGTTAGAGAGGCCGCAATAGCCGAATTAGACGGGTTGGTAGCCGTCGCCTATGGTCTGAAAACCGCCCAGCTAGGGCACATTTATAAGACTTTCCACCGTGGGTGGATGGACGAAGACAGACTTAAACGAGCTCTTGCAACTATGGAGAAATGGATGACTGTTTAATGGAATTCTTGCCAACCTTCGCAACTAACCGCCCCGAGAAAGGCGAGTCAGTAGAAGGTGAAGTAAATCGCTTGTTCAGGTTTCTAAGGGAGACTCTTAGGGAAGCTCCCGAGATAGCAATTGCAACCGCATATATCAACCCTGCGGGGTTCAACCTATTAGCCGACGAGTTGGAGAAAGCGCCACGCATTCGACTGCTATTGGGCGCTGAGCCAGATCAGCAATTGATTCAAGCCAAAGTGCAAGATGAAAAGGGCGTTGAGAAGAGACTCGTTGATGCTTCCGTATCTCACGAGGAGTGGCTGAGACGCGAACGCGACCTTACTGGTTTCACGTTGGAGTCGCTTGCAGACGCAGAGCGCATGGTGGCCTGGTTACGTGAGGTTGACCCTGAAGGTAAGGCAAAGGTTGAGGTCAGACGCTACACAAAAGGCTTCCTTCACGGTAAAGCTTATGTCTCTTCCGCCCCTGGAATGGATGGGGTGCTCGCTGGCTCTAGCAACATGACTTATGCCGGACTCAAGCTCAATGCGGAGTTAAACCTTGGTTATCCAGCGGGTGATCCACAGAATGGCAAGAAAGTTGTTGAGTGGTTTGAGGAGTATTGGGCGCAGTCTGAGGACTACGACCTTGCTGGGGTTTACGAGGCCATTTGGGCTCCTCACTCGCCGTGGGATGTATTCCTCAGAATGCTGCTGGAGCTTTATGGTTCGGTCTTGGACGAGGAGCGTCCAACAGCTGGCACATTCGACCTAGCTAGCTTCCAGTTAGATGGTATCGCGCGAATGAAGCGACTCTTGGAGACCAATGGCGGCGTGATAGTTGCAGATGAAGTTGGTCTTGGTAAGACCTTCCTTGCTGGCGAAGTTATTAGAGATGCTACCGATGAACATAGACAACGCGTACTAATAATTTGCCCTGCTGCCCTGAAGAGCAGCATGTGGGAACCATTCCTGAGTAAATATGGGTTCCGACTGACAGATGTAATGTCCTATGCAGAAGTCCGAATGAAGATGGATACCGACCACCCTGACCACTGGGCATTTGTGAACCAAGTTCGCGACTACGCGATGATCGTGGTTGATGAGGCTCACAATCTCCGTAACTCGGGAGCGGATCAATCTAAGGCGATTGATCGAGTGATCCTCGAGGGGAAGTATCCAAAGAAGGTTGTTCTGCTGACTGCAACCCCGGTCAACAACTCCCTTACGGATCTAGACACCCTCGTTCGTTACTTCATTCGCGATGACGCGCGTTTTGCAAACTTGGACATACCGAGCATCCGCAAGTACATTCGCCGCGCTCAGGACATGGATCCAGAGAACCTGTCTCCTGAACACCTATTCCAGCTAATGGATCAGGTGGCTGTCAGGCGCACAAGGAAGTTCGTGAAGGAGTTCTATCCAAACGATTCCATTAAGAATCCAAAGGGTGAATTGGTTCCGATCAAGTTCCCAACTCCAAGGGTTCGGAGAATCGACTACGACCTAAACGATGCCGCAGAAGCTCTAGTTTCTGCCGTCTTAACTGCACTGACAATTGATGAAAAAGATGACTTGTTTTCTGCCTACACATCGGCCAAGGCGGACCCAGATCGACTGATGCTCGCTAGGTACACTCCTAGCCGCTATCTAAGAACCTCCGGTGGTGTGGAGAGAATTCAAATTCAAAACGCTGGGCTATTGCGCAGCGCTCTACTAAAGAGACTTGAAAGCTCCGCTAGGGCTTTGAGTTTCACGCTTCAGACCTTAATTTCCTCCCACAGCAAGTTCATTCAGGCCATTGAAGCTGGCTACGTGCTCGAAGGCGAAGCACTTCGTGAATGGGTTTCTTCAGACTCAGACGATCTGGAAGAGGCTCTTGCAGAGCTAGACGAGAAGGCGTTGCAAAAAGCACGTCCTGTAGCGGACTACTTCAAAGATGCCCTAGTTGCCGATGCTAAGTCAGATTTGGAGTTACTGACTTCGTTATCTAAGTTGGCCGACACCGCGCTGCTTCTGGAGGATCCTAAGTTCGTAGCCCTCGCTCAACAGCTAGAGAATCTCGCTAAGCAGTCGAGGAAGCCACATCCATCAGGAGTGAGCCAAGGCGATCGTCGTAAGGTCATCGTTTTCTCCACGTACTCGGACACGGTTATTGATGTGCACGAGAGGCTGGAGAAGCTAATGAGCCTTCAGCCAGAAGGGGCGATCGCTGACTACAAGGGAAGGATCGCCGAACCGCAATTTGGTTCTTATAAGTCTGTCCATAAGGCTGGTAAATCTGGGGGTGTCGATCAAGGTGGACGCGCCAATGTTATAGAGGGTTTCTCACCTAAAACCGCAAGTCGATTCAACGATGCGGGAGAGCCGACTGGTGAAGATAAATACGACATCCTCGTAACCACAGACGTCTTAGCGGAAGGTGTCAACCTCCAACAGTCCGGTCAGATCATAAACTACGACCTGCCGTGGAACCCGATGAGGATCGTTCAGCGTCACGGACGTGTTGATCGCCTCTTTAGCGAGCATGATGAAGTGCATCTTGGGCTGTTTTTCCCCGCGAAGCACCTAGATGAGATGCTAGGACTTCAGAAGACTTTGGAGCGTAAGCTCGCTCAAGCTGAGGCGGCGATCGGCGCCGCCAACGTGTTGCCAGACCGCGATGGAGCTTTGGATGTCATCTACCATGATCCGGCAAACATCGAGCGCGAGTTTGAAGAGCTTCTTGATCGCGGAGGAGTCGGGTCAGCCATTTCGGGCGAAGAGTTCAGAAGAAGGCTTTTCAAGGAACTGAATGACTTCAAACTTCTAAGGGATCAGGTTAGCCACCTTCCGTATGGGGCTGGCAGCGGATTTGTAAATCCTCGAGCTAAGAGCAACGGTTATGTGTTCTGCGTGAAAATCGCGGGACACCCAGACCCCTGGTTTAGGTTCGTAAAGGCCAATGAAGATTGGTCAGTTTCTGAACTTGATGGCAAGCCTGTGACTCAGGATGAGCACTTGTTTAGTTTGACCATGGCTGACCCAAGATCCAAAGACTTACCAAGAGAGGTATCCGACGAGGCATACGCGGGAGCTTTCCCTGCCTGGCAGGTAGCCCAGGCGTCAGTGCATGAGACATGGAAAAAGCTGACGGATCCTATAAACCTCCAGGCAGAACCCCCTAAGGCCTTCCAGGATGCTGCGAGCTTTGTTCGGCAAAAAGGCGGGGAGCTTGGGCCAGAGCTGCAAGCGCTAACCATCATGAGACTGCGGAGCGTACCAAGTCGCAGGGTTTCAAACGGAATGCGGGCGCTGTTGAATAAGGACCTGAGTGATTCAGATTTGCTTTCCGAAATCGTTCAACTGCTTGACTTTGAAGGGGTGCAGCCCGCGCCGGAGCCAAAGCCTCTGCCCGAAGTCAACCTTTCTGAAGTCAGATTGATCGCCTGGATGGCGGTCGGTAAAGGCCAGCCAGCGATGCTGAATCCCGAGGTCTAGACAATTGCAGCCTGAACAACCTGAGACTCTACTGACTTGCAAATATTGCGAGGCTTCGCTTAGCCGAATTGAGCCATTGATTGTTGTCGAGGCAGATTCTGAAACTTCAGCGATTACGAGGACGCATGTTTGCGACAACTGCGGCGCTAACGTTACTAATCGAAAATCTCCATCCAGCGGGGATTGTCTCCTTGAGATACCAAGGGAATATGAATATGCCTTGCAGAGATTCTCTGATCGAGTTGATCTCCTGGCTGACTTTGATGATCACGAACTCTCCGCCTTGGAAGGCTGCACTCTGACTGAGAATGCCGAGTTTCACGAGATTTTGAATCACGACAAACATGGTGACGGATTCACCATATCGGTCTGCACTTGCTGCAGAGTGAAAATTCATTTCGATGGGCACATTGCATTCGCTGTCCACGATGAACGTGAGAGCCCTTGGGACAACGAAATCAGGCATTTTTCAGAGCATAACCAAGCTTTTGAAGATTTGCGACACAAATTGGATGACCTTCTCTTCGATTCAACACAATTCAGAGAAGTTCAAACCCTAATCGCTGAATACTTAGCTACCGGGTATCACCCGTTTTTCTGCTCTCGAGGCGAGCGGTTCGATCGGCTTAGTTATTGGGGCATGGCAGGGGCCATGGAGTATCCAGAGAGATACACAGCGTTTGGCAAAGCGGATCCGCAAGAATGAGTTCCGCCTCGAGGGATTAGATTTGCGTCCGGGTAACGTTGGTTTTTGGTGGAAATTCGGGCGGAAGAGAGTTAGCCCTAAATTCGGCTACCGCTTTCGCTAAAAAAGTTGCGGGTAAATTTTTCGAGATTGGCTTCCGCATCTTCAAGAGTCCAGCGCGGTAGTGAGTAGCGGAATTGAGTGCCATTCAACCTAAGGTCTGCATCAAACTTGACTAAACCTGGCTGCTCGGACCACAGCAAGGCAAGGGTCTTCAGCCACATGCCTCTGCCGCTCTGCGCTGCTTCGAAGTTTCCAAAATTACAAGCGGAACGCTCACCATTTGGCGATTCAGCATATAGGGTCAACCCCTCTGGAATGTCTGCTAAATCGGGCAGCTGCCGAGGCGAAGCGAGCTCCAGCGCTTGCATTTCAGTCCTCGAAGCAGCAGCCTGTAGCGTTTGGTTCCTATCCGAAAGCATTTTCAACTCGTCTGCAGACTTCTGCAGAAACGCGTGCACCTGTGCCGGCGCATAAGTCCCCGCCCCCAGTTGGCTATTTTCCATCCTCAATCGTCTTGGGCTAGCAAGAGCGTCAATTTGGGGTCTGATGTCTTGATTGAGATCCGGCCCTACGTTATGATCAAGATCCGGACCTTCATCGCCAATTATCTCTCGGCCATTCTTTCTAACGAAGGCAAACCAAGACTGAAGATAAGTTCGACTGCTTGATTCGGCTATTTGTCCTGTAGGTCTATTCAGGGGAGTGCTGCCCACTTCTTGAGTCGCAACTACTAGTTCTTTGAATAACTCAGAAACTTGTTCGGCCCAAGTCTCAAGTGCTTCGATCGTTTCTATGTGTGCCTTTTCGAGGTTGTCGATGCGGGCTTTAACATCGATAAGGTTCAGATCCTGTCTCTCTCTAAACCAACGCAGTAAGTACTTCGGGTTGAAAGGTCGCAGAACCCCGGAAATATATGCGGCTTGAGTTCTTGCCTGGTGCGCATCGGAAGAAAGTCGATCAAGTTTCGAAAACTTCGTGGCGAGACGCGTCTTTAGCTCGTCGGGTAGCCACGCAAGCTCAACTTCGCGAAATTGCCTATTGAAGGGGTACTGAATCTTCAGACCCTTCGAAAGAGTAGCCAATGCTTCAGGATTCAAAAGAACTCCGAGCTCCAACTTGATTTCATCTACCAAGCGAGTTGAGAGCTCGTCTCGCTCATTGGTGGTCATGAGGACGTGGCGTTCTGCCATGTCTTCAAGAGTGTTCACTAGTTCACTGCCTAAAAGCAAAACCCCTCCTTCGGTCTCTAGGTTATTAGTATTTTGCAGCCCAAGTCCGACATTTCAAGGTTTACAAAATATTTTTGTCAAATATGCTTGCATAAAAATAATGTTTGCCATAAAGTAATGTTCATGACCAGAACTTACCTACAGAGGGCCAAACAAGATTCACGTCGTTGTGACTCTGGCAAGGCCCGTTATCGCGACAAGACCGAGGCGGTCCACGCTCTGCACTGTGTAAAGAACAATGCCGAGCGACAGCTGGAAGACTTCGGCACTTCGAGACGTAAAGAATCTCGCACCTACCGTTGCCCTGATTGCAAAGGTTGGCACCTCACCTCACAGCCAATGTTGGCCCGTCCCCGCCAGTTGCTTGGGGGTGTAGTCAATTGAAGTTCCCGAAGAAGTTGACCCCCAGTCAGAATCTGCTATTGGCAAGCATGGAATCAAAGAGGATTCCAGGTTTCTTCAATCAAGCTGCCTGCACGGGAGTAAATCCAGAAACGTTTCAGTCCGACCACCCATCAAGGATCGCAGCTGCAAAGCGAGTTTGCGCATCCTGCCCGATCCTCTCGGATTGCCTGAACTGGGCAGTTGACAACTTCGAAGACGGGGTATGGGGCGGAACCACCAGCCGTGAGCGTCAGGGCCTTTCAGCCGCTGAATCGAATCTTGGTGTTGATGAGTTAGCTGAGCGAAGGTCGGCTAGGTCAAGGCTGGAAGAAGAAGTCGCCATCAGGACCTTAGCCGAAGAATTTCAAGTAACAGAGCGAACCATCCACCGATGGAGAGCCCAAATCCAAAAAGAAGCATCCTAAAGAGAAAGAGATCATGAAAAACAATTCAAACGAATCCGTAAGCGTCGGATCACAGGTAGAAATCAACTCCATCGTTATCGATGACCCAACAACGGTTGCAGCATTTAAAGCGGCCCAGGACGATGACCGAGACTTGGTTGAGTATGCCAAGGGAGCACTAGTGGTCGGAGTCAAGGCCCTTCAGGTGACGGGTGTCAGCCTTGGCATAGAGCAGTTGTCAGATGGCATCACAAACGCTCAGGATGCAATGTCAACTGCAACTAAGCAGCTTGCCGAGAGCCTGAACCAGCGACTTGAGTTGGTGGCAGGTGAAGATGGCACATTGTCGAGAGCTGTCAACACGACACTGGCCGAATTTGCAAGCAAACTCGAACAGCTCACCGGCGGTGAGAAGTCTCCGATTCGTGAAGGTATTCGAACTCAGTTGCAAGCGCTGAGCGAAGGCCTACTCAAGGGCCTGACTGAAGTCTCGAATAATCAAAGAAATGAGACTGCAAAGCTTCTGGACATTGAGGACCCTCAGTCGCCCCTGCGCCTCCTAGCCAGCAATATCAAGGGAATATCGGAGTCACTCAATTCTCTTCACGCAAAACTGGAGAACACCAAGGGCGCAGAAGTCGAAGCCCTGGCAGGCACTCGAAAGGGACTCTCCTACGAAAAAGACGCGATTGACGCCGTAAACGAGATTGCGAGAAGAAGCCAGGACGAACCGCTCGCCACCGGCGGGTCGCCAGAGCGAGGTACTTCGAAGAAGGGAGATGGAGTCGTTCGGCTTCGGGAAGGCCTAGTTGTCAAAGCAAATCTCGTCGTCGAAGCAAAGAACATGTCTTCCAAGAAAACCGACACCAGCCGTTTGAAGTATTGGAACGATCAGGCGGAGGCAGCGATAAAGAATCGCGGTGCGATTGGTTTCCTTGGGCTTTGCAAGAACTTGTCAGACATGCCAGGAGGTCAGCGCCTAATTGCTTTGGACAAAATGGGTCGAAATCTAGTTGTTGCCTACGACCCAGGCCTAGGCGAAGAGGATTTTCTAGCACTGGTCTACCAGGTTGTGAAGATGCACTGTCTTTCAACCGTCAGCACGGGTGTAGAGATTAATCCGGTCGCTCTTCAGAGCTATGTGGAAGGCGGACTTGCAAAGCTGGAGAAATTTGCCAAAGTCCAGGATCACGTGAAAGTGATCAAGGAAAATGCACAGGACATTGTGGATCTCGCCGAAGACATTAAGGATGACATTCACACCTACCTAAGAGCTATTCGTCGAGAGATTGACGGAGGGGTGCAGCAAATCAGCCTGGACCCCATGGTTCCGCTCGAGTTGACGGATGAGGATCTCACTTCTGATTCGGACGAAGAAAACCTGCATGGCGAACAGCTAGACCGCTAAGTAGATTCAACTAAAGGATGGAAGGCCCTGCCGGCTAGGCAGGCCTTCCTTCCTGTTTCGGCAGATTTGGTGCCCATAAAAATCACAGCGGAGAAGAGAGTTTCTGGGTAGTAACTCTTCTTTCGGCAATCTCATAAACGGGAAACTGTCAGACCCCATCACTAGCTTGAAGTCCCTAAGGGGGCTTAGTCATTCGGGAGAGCAAATGTCCAAATTTAGAAGTATTTTTCCTCGGCAATTCTTTATTGCCAGAGAGCGCGAAACCAGCGATCCGGTAGCTAGGTACCAAGCCGTCAAAAAAGTTCAGCAAGCCAAGAGCAAGACTTACGGAGGCCGTAATGCCCAGTCACGATGAGATGCCGGAAGAAGAACTATGGGAGCGCAGCCAGTCCGAGGATCTAGTTGATCGAGCCGACTCACTAATGGAGCTGGCTAATAGAGCGAGAAACCGAGATGAGTATCAAGTTGCAAAAAACCTCTATGGCTCTGCCTTTGATCTCTTTGTCGAACTTGGGAAAGAAACCGACGCGGGTATTTCTAACTACAGTTTTGGCTATTGCCAGTATCGCCTGTTGGAGTATGAGGAAGCTCTTGAGTCCCTAACTGCCTCGCTAAAGCGAGGGCAGGAATTCAATGACTCTCGAACAATTGCCTACTCAGCGGGGCCGCTGGCGGACTCATATTCCGCCTTGGGCCGAAGGGATGAGGCAATTGCTGCTTATGAGTTGGCGGTGGATACATTTGTTGAAATTGAAGAGCAATTCCAGGCCGGCACAAACTGTCTAAGCCTGGGGGAACTACACGGCATCGAAGGTCGTCAAACCAGAGCGCTGGAGTGCTTTATCAGGGCCTTCAATATCTTCCAGTCCGGCGGAGATGCTCATGGTTCTGCGAAAGCCAAGGACCGCATGGCATCTGCGCTAATTGAGCTCGGAGACTTTGACCAGGCACTAATGCATATCAAAGACTCATTAGAGATCTTTACCTTCATGGATAGAGACGAGCGCATTGCGCACATGAACTATCGCTTGGGCTGGACACTAAACCTCGCCGGCAAATATTTACAGGCTGAGGCACCACTTAGGTTGGCAATTGCGCAGTTCAGAGAGCACGAGGACTGGTCCAGAGCAGGTCTTGCCGAAGTGCAGCTGGCTTACTCACTGATCTTTCGGGACCTCGAGGCGGACCACACCATCGCCCAAGGCTTACTAGACAGAGCAGCTGCATATTTCGATGCGGCTGGCGAGCAGGTCAATGTCTTGATAGCAAACTCTGTTACCGCAGAGCGACTTATGAACGAAGGCTCATTTGTTGAGGCCGCTGCGCTGTGGCGAGACATCCTCAACCGAGCAATTACTTACGAAGACGGCTATTCCGCGCGAGCAG